>ERZ827104.665-NODE-665-length-35286-cov-80.405807_pt1 | contig 35286 bp, 56 predicted proteins | sample MGYA00519781_ERZ827104 | MGnify/ENA primary metagenome ERZ827104 (study PRJEB31778, sample SAMEA3449257) | human gut metagenome | biome: human gut; feature: human-associated habitat; material: faeces | place: United Kingdom | collected 2010/2012 ...
AATTTCCTTGCAGCAAGTCCCATTTGGGGCTTGACTTTTTATTTGCAGGCTTTCAGGAGCATCATATACGGATAACCTGTGGAGAAAGTCTTGCGGCGGATGCAGGTACAGCGGTGGAAGCCCGCTGGAATCAGGTGTGCGGATGGCGCACGGGAAGGAAGTGCCGCGCGCAAAAAACAAGACTTGTTAAACCAAATACAATTCAGGCTTGCGCCTGACAAGGGTTTCATCAAAATAATCCTCTGGCAGATGGCAGAGGAAAATCATCGTCTCCTGCGGAATGGCAGAATCACGCAAAAGATGCTGCTTCGACAGCACACCATGCTCAATCAGCAGGGTGACAGCGTCGTGCAGCACTTCCGGCGGTTGAATGGTCATCACGTCGTCATATGGTTCAGCACGCCAATAGCGCTGCTTTGTCATCTGACGGTTGAGGTATTGCAATTGCGATTCAGTCAGCAGGTGGAGGTCTGCGCCGCGGTGTATCATAGCGGCTATTGACGCGCCCCACTTGCGCTTTGCCCGCTCCAACGCAAGCATGGATGAGCCGTGCAGGTCGCGTGAGAACGGATCTGCCGGAAGCAGAAATGCCGACGCGAAGCGGTCTGCCTGACTGTCCGCTTGGTCGATTACAGCACGCTGGGACGCTTCCTTTTGCGGCACGTCGGAATGCAGGAGCAGATGCCCTAATTCGTGCAGGATGCTGAAACGAATCCGCACGGCACTCTTTTCTGCGGGCTGATAAAGAATGTAGGGTGTCCCGTTTTCCCAGCAAGACAGCGCGTCGATGCCTCGGAACTCACATTGCTGACTGCCTGTAAACTCCGCAACGATGATACCGTGGTTCTCCAACAACCCAATCAGGTCGCCAATCGGGTCATCGTCCATGCCCCATTGGCTGCGGACATCCATTGCGATTTCTTCCACTTCGTCCAGCGAAAGGTCGCGATAGTCGCGGTCAGAGACCGGCAGCTCCTGCGGAATAAAGCTGATGTAGGTTTCCAGCTGCTGCTTGACTTCGTCCGCCCATTTCAGCTGATAGCGACATGCTTTTTTGACCTTCTGCGATACGCCCAAATTGGAGCGGAAAAAGAGCGCGCCGCCCTCCGAAGTCGCCGCCAATTCAGGCTTATAGAAGAACGCTATCGGGAAGTTCAGCACAGCTGCGATACGTTCCAGGGTCGAATCAGACGGCGGCGTGATTCCTTTCTCGAACTTGGAGATAGCTTGGCGTGTCACGCCGATTTCTGCGGATAATTCCTCCATCGACAGGGCGCGCGCTTCTCTCGCTTCCGTAATCCTCGCCGGAATGACAGCGACGGGCATGATTAGTCCTCCTTTTTTGCGCGCAAATACTCGTTGCGCAATGCGACTGTTTTGCGCACAATTTCTTTCGGTTTGGGGGTCAGTTCTTTCAGCAGTGGCAATTCGATTTCGTCCGCAATGCCATTATAGCCCGCTTCGGGCAGCAGAATCGTCGCGAACGGCTGCTCTTCGCCGCCGAAAATCAGGAATGCGAATAGCTTCTGTGTGTCCAGCATCGGGGCGCGGTCACCAAACATTTGCAGCTGACGCCGGAAAGGCGAATTTCGCTCGGAAAGGTCAACCTTATATTTCGCCCGCGGCGGAAGCTCATGTCGATTTCTGCGGAAAGCGATGTGAAGCAGCACGTCGTTATTCTCCAACTGCGGGATGACTTGCCCGCCTGCGAAGTGCCGTTCCGAAAAGGCGAATGGACACTGCGGCGAAGCAGCGCCAAGGGCAACCTGCATCTGCATCAGCTTCGTGCGGATGCGTGTGCCTTCCGGCCGCATATACAGGTGGCTGAACGGCGAATCCGCGTTCTGGGTCAGCAGCGCATAAGCGTCCGTACCAATCTGCACCGTGTCGGCAAGGAATTTCAGCTGCGGCGGGGTAAAAAGCGAATCAAAGCGAATGTCCAAACAAAACACCTCCGGTTGACATTTCTTCGCGCAACCATTTTACATGATTTCAGCGAATTTGTCAACCGGAATACTGACGTATCGAAAAAATTATTTTTCCCTCACGCATAGCCGCGCAGGGGGCTTATTTTATTTCTTCTGATGATTTTTCGGGTGACTTTCCAGCAGTTCCAGCGCCACCTGCTGATAGACGGGGTCGGCGGCGGCGTAGGCGGACACATAGCGTTCAATCGTGGAAGAACCAGAAGAAGGCGGAGAGGCTTCGTCTGTCCAACCCATCAGGTACTCTGGCGTGGTGTGGAGGGCATCGGAAAGCGGCTGGAGAATGCTCACGGGCATATTCTCTATGTCGTCGCTTTCATATCGGTATACTGTTGCACGGTTTTTCCCGATGCGCCGTCCAAGCTCATCTGCGGACAATCCGGATTGTAAGCGGAGCGCTTTGATTCGTTCGCTCGTTTTGCTCACATGCTCACCTCCTGTTTGGCAAGTATAGCACAAACGTCGCAAATATGCAATGAAAATTGCACGATAACAGAAAATTTCGCGAATGTGCGATTTTCCTATTGACAACTTTGTCGGGGTGCGTTATACTTTTAGATGATAAGTCGCAAAAATGCGACAAGTTAGGAGGAAACACGATGGATGTTCGTAAGCTGAAGGCTGCAATGGTAGCTCGCGGCGTTGGCGTTGATGAGCTGGCGCGCGAAACCGGGCTGTCTCGTGCACTTGTATATCGCCGCTTGGCGAAGCCGGATGACTTTTCTATCGGTGAAGTGCGCCGCGTATCAGAAGCACTGGCACTTTCGGCGGCAGAGGCAGCGGAGATTTTTTTTAGCGCGAGTGTCGCATAAACGCGATTGTAGGAGGTGTCCCCATGCCAGCCCGAAAGCAGCCAACCAACCTCAAACTTTCCTCGGAAGTCGGCATCCGCAGCCTGAAAGACCTTACGAAGGACGAGCTCATCTACTGCATCAACAACGCCTGCACCGACGAGTACAGGCTGAACTGGGCGCTGATTAGCGTCGCAGACAAGCGGCAGGAGGCGAAGTGGCGCAAAGAAGACGAAGCGATGGCGCAGCACAGCAAGCTGTCAAAGGAGCTTATGGCGCTCGTCTCGCCGTATGAAGGCATGCCGCTTTCCAAGGTTCCGCACGACGTGGTGCTGAAAGCGGATGCCCTTGCCCGGCGGATGCAGCGGCTGGAAAAAAGTTTTTTCCCGAAATAAGGAGGTGTCCCCATGTCCCGCGACCTGAAACCCACCGAACGGCTTGTGCAAATCGGGCAGACGGCGCTTCGTGCGCCGGACGGCTCTTTCCTGCCCGCGCAACCGCTCTACATCATCGTCGAAGCCGCGCCGGACGAGCCGCAAGACAAGCTGTTCAGCGCAGGCGAAGAAGAGCTTCTGACCGACGTATCTGGCATCTTCGCCAAGAAGTTTGCGCAGTACGTTCAGGGGCAGCAGTGATTGGCAGTTTACACTCCCTTAGTGGGAACTACAAAAAAGGAGGTTTCCCCCATGACCATTGGCGAGAAGATGACCATCACGACGTGGCGTGCACGTCAGCTGGCGTACCTGGAAGAGATGTACTCCCCGCGCGAGCACATGGGCAAGCTGATGAGCCACCTCGGCGCGCGGCAGGTCTACATCCAGATGTACAACACCATGCGCACCGCGCTGAAGAGCCTGCCGGAACAGCCGAACACCTACGTCGCGATGGCGGTCTACCGCAAACTGCGCGAGGACATGGGTACGCTGGACGACATCCTCGACCAGCTCGAAGATACGGGGTTGTATGACCCGGACGAGTACGACACGGACGAAGTGGAGGGCAATGCGTGATGGAACAGAATCAGCAGAACGAAAAATTCCACGTCGTCGTGACGAATGCCGCGACGGGCGAAGCCGTAGCGGACTGGACGGAAAGCACGGTGGTCGTCATTGCGAGCGACATCATGGATGTGGCAGAAGGGGGCAAAGCGTCGAGCCATGTGTTTATCTGCGGCAAGCCCATTGGTATTGCACAGTTGATGGCAGACGATGACGACCTTCGCATGTACGCGCGGCTGGCACTCATGATACGCGAGTTTCGCGCGAAGCAAGAGGAGGAAGCGCAGTGAGCTTGAACCCCATCGGCTACGTCGTCCAGCTCCCTATTCCGGACGGCGTGACCCTGTATCTTGCCCGCTTCACCCGTGGCGGCGTGGAACTCACTGCCGACCTCGACCGCGCCATGCTTTTCGACACCGAAGGACGCGCGAAGGATTTCGCCTTTCACGCGAGCTTCATCCTCTCCCTCGACGGGCGCACCTTCGAGGTGGAAAAGTGCTTCGAGCAAGTGACGCTGAACGGCGACGCGGATTTGCTGGACGACGAGTAAAACGACAGAAGGAGGCTTCCCCATGAGTTTTGAACTGGCACTATTGGCGGCGTTCGGCACGGTGATTGGCATCCCGGCGGCGTTCTACGGTCTCGGCGAACTGCTGACGTGGCTGGACTGCCGCAGCGTCCCGCGCCGGAAGAGCAGGGAGATTCGCGCTGCAATTTCGCAGCGGAAATCCGCTGTCACCCCCGGCATGGTCGCCATGATGTGCCGCGCGGGGGAAGCCTCCTCCGAGATGAAAAGGAGGAATTTCTAATGGGCTTCGCGGAACACCCGTATTGCGTCGTGCTCCAAAAGCATGCCCCCGATTCCACCGACGCGGAGCAGCAGAGCGCCTATGCGGACGAAGTGCTGGTTCTCGCGCTGACCGGCACGAAGGACAAGACCATTCGCGGCAGGTTGATGATTTACGGCGACACGCAGCGGATTGCCCGCGCGCTGCTGGCGACGGACTTCCGGAACGCGATTCTCGACGTGCTGACGGCGGATTACAAGCCCAAGCGCAGCCTGTTTGACCGCCTGTTCCGCCGGAAGGAGAAAGAACAATGACCGACAAGGGTACTTTCTACCGCAAGCGCGCGGAAGTGCTGGAAAAGCAGCTGGAGTGCGAGCAGGAGTGGGAAACGTACTTTCCCGGCATCACCAACCGGGAATACGCCACCTATGCGGATGCGTGCGCGTGCGGGATGGCGCGGCGGCTGGACGAAATCGAGGCGGCGGCGCTCGTTGCGTCGTGGTGCGGTTTCCAAGAGGAGCGCATCACCATCGTGACGACGGAGAAACCGCTGGAACGCAACCGGCACGGGAAAATCCGCTGTCGGGATGGCATCGCCAGCTATGACCGCCGCCCGGTGCTGGTGATGTCGTTCGCTGTGCGCACCCCGGACGGCGCACAGCCCCATGAAGGCACGATGCAATACATCCGCTTTGAGGTGCTGGGGCGGCTCTATGAGCTGGTGGACAGCGACCTGCGCGTGCTGTAACGGAGGTGGAGGATATGTCCGACGGCGTTCTGATTACCCTGATTATCTGCGCGACGGTGCTTGCGCTGGCGCTGATTCCGAAAAAGTAGTCTGTGCAGCATCCTTCTTGCCGCCGCGTTCTGCTTCTTCTTCCGCATCGGCTTCGGCTGTCAGCTCGTCTATCAGCTCCTGCACAGTGTGATAGACGCGCGTCTTGATTTCCCCTGTGGCAATCGCTCTCGCTTCCGCGACGGCTTCCAACAATTCTTTGTCATCGTACATAAAATTCACCACCTTTCGGCACTATTGTAGCATATTCGCAGCACATTTCGCAAGGAGGTTTCCCCATGAACGTATTCTTCGGCATCGGCCGCCTGACCGCTGATCCCATCATCGGCGTGACCAGCGGCAGCGGCACGTCCGTCGCCCGGTACACCATCGCCATCCCGCGCTGCCGGTCGGGCGAACAGAAAATCGCCGACTTCGTGCGCTGCAAGGCGTTCGGCAAGAGCGCCGATTTCGCCGGCAAGTACCTGCGCAAGGGCCAGCGCGTCGCCGTGCGCGGTTCGCTGGAAGTGAGCAAGTACGAGAAGGACGGTGTGCCGCAGACGATGGTGGAGGTCATCGTCAGCCAGCAGGAGTTCTGCGACGCACCCCGCAAGAAGCAGGAAGAACCGGACGACGACCGCGATTTCCCGGAATCGCTGGAGGAGGTGACAGGCGTTGAAGTACCCTTCTAAGGCAAAAGAAGCCATCCGCGCGACGGAAATGCCGCCCGTGACGCTCGCCGAGGCGCTATCGCTCCAAGACACGCAGCGCAAGTACGGCAACGAGAAAGTCGTCATCAATGGCATGACGTTCGATAGTCAAGCGGAATACCGCCGCTGGCGTGAACTCTGCCTGATGGCGCAGGCGGGCGAAATCGGCGATTTGCAGCGCCTAGTGCGGTATGAGCTTGTCCCCGCTCAGCGGGACGAGGACGGGAATGTCCTTGAACGCGCTTGCTTCTATGTCGCCGATTTCGTCTATACCGACGCGGACGGGCGCACCGTCGTGGAGGACGTGAAGGGCTTCCGCACGAAGGAGTACCTCATCCGCCGCAAGCTGATGCTGTTCCGCTACGGCATCCGCATTCAGGAAGTGGAGGCGTAAACGATGCTGACGACCATTGACCGCTCCAAGCTGGCGCTCTGCCCGCTGTGCAGTATGCCCGCCATCATGGAGAACCCGTATGTGCGCGAGGATGCGCTGTGGATTCGGTGCAAGAGTTGTGGATTTCACGCCTGCGTCTTCAAGGACGAGGCGACCGCGCGGAAGCGGGAGGGGACGGAAAATGAGCAGCCGGAACGAGCGCCCCAAGCAGGTTGACCGGATTCTGGACTACATGCGCCGCTACGGGTCAATCACCACGCTGGACGCGATGCTTGACCTCGGCATTCTGCGCCTTGCAAGCCGCATCAGCGAGCTGAAGAAGGCGGGTGTCCCCATCCGGCGAGACTGGGCGAAGGTCACAAACCGCCACGGGGAAACGTGCAACGTACTGCGCTACAGCCTCGATGGCAGCCTTGCCGTCATTCCCGATAAGCCCGGCGGCGAAGAATAAGGGGGCAGCACCATGCCGATTGTCAACTATGTGCGGGAACACATGCGGTTCATCGAATATGCGTCTGATGAAGGACTTTCGTCCGGAGAACGCCTTGTGTGGTATGCGCTGATGCACATCATCAACGGACGCGCACAAGGGAGCATCTGGCCGGAGGGGTTCATCCGCATTGCGAATGACCGGCTTCTCGCGCTCTGCCCCATGCAGCTGGGCGCCGTCATCATGGCGCGGAACAGCTTAAAGCAGCGCGGCTTAATTGACTTCATCCCCGGCAGCAGGAACAAACGCGCCCCCGCCTACAAAATCAATTTCTTCTCCCCTGAATTTCCGCCCGATTCCCCCGGCAAAGCGGGAAAAATGCAAAGTTACTGCGAAAATCGGAGTAACTACAATAATAACATGGGGAGTAACTACGATAATAACATAGGGGGTAACAACGGTAACATAGTACCAAACTATACGGAAAGAGAATACCAAACAGGGAAAACGGGTTACCCAGAAGAAGAGAATGAGGAATACACCGAAGCGGAACGCGCGTGTACGGGCGGGCGCGCGCGCGATAAGCAAATTGCCGCCATCTGGCGGTCTGATTTCGGTGCGATTCCCGCCCCGGCGCAGGTGCAGCGGCTCTCCACCGCGGCGGATGTGCTGCAAATGCCGCTGACAGTGCTGCGTGAAGCCGTCCGGTGCGCCGCCGCGACGGGCGCGAAGTCCCCGATGGCGTATGTGCTGACACTCCTGCAAGACTGGCACTATGCGGGCGTTCGGACGGCGGATGATGTGGGCGAATATGCCTATCTGCGCGACGTGGTGGAGGGCAGGCAGCCCGGCAACCGCGAAAAAGCACAGCAGGCGCTGGCACAGATGCGCCTCCGCCATCAGCAGATGCCGGAGGGCAGCGAGGAAGGGGCGGACGGCTGATGCAAGCAAGCGACATGACAACGGAGCAGCTGATTCGCTACTTCCGGTGCATGGGCAGCGCGAACGCGGTCTGCCGCGAGCATCAGCGCTGCCAGGACTGCCCGTATTACGTTCCGCAGAGCTACAACGTGCGCTTCCGTGACGCGGCGATGGAAATTGCCAATCGGCTGGAAGCAGCACTGAACCGTGGAGGACAAGCAACATGAGCAACCAATCCCCCTGCACCGACCCGCTCTACCCCTGCACGGCGCTGACGCTGGCAGAAAAGAGTGCCGCGCTGGAGCAGCTGACGTGGCTCCGCAAGCATATGCTGGCGGTGAATTTCCACGAATACGAGGCGGTGGACGCGGCAATCCGCGCCCTGCGCAAGGCGACGACGGTGGATGACTGCCGGGTGCGCCGCATCCCTGTGTACGGCATGGGGCAAGCGAGGGACGCGGCGTATTCCCAGCGTGGCGACGACTATCTGCTCGAAGCCCAGCGCGTCGCGGGAGAGAATCCGCCGAATGCGTCAGATATGCCGGAGAACGCCCCGAAGAATCCGCCGGAGACGGTGGAGAATGCCGAAAATTCGCCGAAGGTGCCGCCGAAAAAGCGAAATGGCGGCTGGCGGTGCTGACAGGCGATTCAGGAGGGGCGGACGATGCGGGCAAAAGAGTATCTGTCGCAGGTGCGTTTTCTCGACGAGCGAATCACCTGCAAGCTGGCGGACGCGGCGCGATTGCAGGACATGGCGACGCGCATCACGCCCATCCTGCGGGAAGACGGCGTGTCTGGGGGCGGCGGCGCGCCGGATCGTCTGGCGGACGCGGTGGCGAGAATCATTGACCTGAAAGCCGAAATCAACCGGGATATTGACCGCCTGGTGGACAAGAAGCGCGACATCGCGGCGAAGCTGGGCAAATTGACCGACCGGCGGCATTACGCGGTGCTTTTCCGGCGGTATCTGCTGTTTGAGACGTTCGAGAAGATTTCCTGCGAGATGAACTACTCGTGGCGACACGTCTGCTCCCTGCACGGGCAGGCGCTGGAGGCGTTTCAAAAGGTACTGGACGCGGAAAAAGACGCTTGATGCGGCGTGGAGGTGAGAAAAATGGCGATAATCGGCGTGCTGTGTCTGCTGGCGGCGGTGGTCTGCGCGGCTTGCACGATGGTATTTCAATCCACGCTCCCCACACGGGGAGCGACTATGGGTATACGACATTGGCAACAGTGTGCGATATTTTTCAATCCACCCCCCACGCGGGGAGCGACCCGCGCTTACGCGTTTTCTTCCGTAGCCTTGCCGGAATCCGCGTGTTCTTCCAACTTGAGGGGAACTTTTCGCCCGGTGGAGGCTCACGGCACGAGCAAATCCACCGGGATTTCCAGCACGGCGGCAACAGTGCGCATCCGCTCCAGCGGCACGGACTGCTTGCCGTACTCCCACAGCTGCACGACGCGTTCAGCGCTTGCGCCGGTATAGCCGCACATTTCGCCAAGGGCGCGCTGGGTCAGACCGCGCTCCTTGCGCTTGCTCTTGATGAGGGCGGGGATGCTTTCGACAGGGGGATTCGACGGGGTATAGCACATGATGATGCTCCTTTCACTTTTTGCGCAGATCGTTCGTCAGCAGCACAGCCAGATAGACCAGAACACCGAGTTCGGCAATGTCTAACAGCAATTGTACAAAATCCATGTTGCACGGATGAGCAAGATGTGGTAGAATAGAAGCGAGGGCAGCAGGGTGTTTTGCGCACCCTGCCGCGCCCGGCTGATTAGTCCTTCAGGAGTTCCAGTGCGATTTGAAGCACCTTCAGGGCAATCAGCAGAACCGTCGCTGCAAGTTCCAGCTTGCGGCGATTTTTCTTTCGCTTCTTGCTCATCCCGTTCACCTCCTTTCCTCCTCTATTATATCACAATAAACTCATTGTGTCAATAAGTAAATCAAAGAAATTTTGCAATTTTTCATCACTTATTTTCAGAAGCTCGCGCCCTGCTTTCCGAGCCGCTCGCGGCATCACATCATAGAATATCATAGTATTTCATATTGCCCCCGTGCTATACTGCACATGGAAACCTCCAATCACCTCACCCGACGGACGCGCCAGTCTCCGCCGGGTCTTTTTATGCCTCAAATTCGCTGTACCACACCCGTGGAGATGAAATCCTCTGCGCGTGGAGGCACAGCATCGTTCGTTCCTCATTGCACAGAAAGGATGGTGGACTTGGCTGGACTGACCGAGAAACAACGCCGCTTCTGCGACGAGTACCTGATTGACCTGAACGCGACGCAAGCCGCCATCCGTGCCGGATATTCCCCGAAAACAGCGGCGGCGATTGCGGCAGAAAACCTCACAAAACCTAAGGTGACTGAAAACATCAAAAAGCGCATGGACGAAAAGGAAGATGCGCTGATTGCCAAGCAGGACGAAGTGCTGAAATACCTGACGGCGGTGATGCGCCGGGAGATGAAGGAGTCTGTCGTCGTGACGTGCATGGAGGAGAAGACGGAAGTCATCCCCGGCGAGGGCGGCAGCAAGCCCACCCGGCGCACGACGAAGAAGGAAGAACCGAAGGTCGTCGAGATTCCGGCGCGGCTGTGCGACGCGAACAAGGCGGCGGAGCTGCTGGGCAAGCGCTACGGGCTGTTCACGGACAGGGTGGATGTGTCGGGCAGCCTGCCGGTGATTTTGGCGGGAGAGGATGCGCTTGACGACTAATCAGCCGCGAATCTACCTGCCGGATGTCGTCGGGCGCGGCTACGGCGCGTTCTGGCGCTTCACGGGGCGCTACCGCGTGTGCAAAGGCAGCCGCGCAAGCAAGAAAAGCACCACGACGGCGCTGAATTTCATCTACCGCATGATGAAGTACCCCGGCGCAAACCTGCTGGTCATCCGCAAAACGTACCGCACCTTGCGCGACAGCTGCTTCACGCAGCTTCTCTGGGCAATTCACCGCTTGCAGGTGGATGCGTTCTGGAGCTGGAAGGAAAGCCCGCTGGAAATCACCTACAAGCCGACGGGGCAGAAAATCTACTTTCGCGGCATGGATGATCCATTGAAATTGACCTCCATCACCGCGCAGAGCGGCGTGCTGTGCTGGGTGTGGATTGAAGAAGCCTACGAAATCATGAACGAGAGCGACTTCAACACGCTGGATGAATCCATCCGCGGCGAATGCGCACCGCCGCTGTTCAAGCAAATCACGCTGACGTTCAACCCGTGGAATCAGAAGCACTGGCTGAAAGCGCGCTTTTTCGACGTAGAAGACCCGGACATCCTCGCCATCACAACGAACTACCAGTGCAACGAGTGGCTGGACAAGCAGGATTTACGCCTATTTGAGCGGATGAAGGCGACGAACCCGCGCCGCTACGCCGTGGCTGGCTTAGGGAACTGGGGCATTGTGGAGGGGCTCATTTACGAGCACTGGCGGGAATCCCCGTTCGACCCGGCGGAAATCAGCCGAACGGGCAAGCTGGAATCCGTGTTCGGGCTGGACTTCGGCTTCACCAACGACCCGACGGCGCTGTTCTGCGGATTGCTGGACATTCCGGCGCGCCGCCTGTACGTCTTTGACGAGCTGTACGAACGGGGGCTGACGAACGACATGATTGCCAAGCGCGTGACGGCGATGGGCTACGGCAAGGTGAACATCACCGCCGACGGCGCAGAGCCGAAATCCATTGCTGAGCTGCGCGGCATGGGCTTGCGCGTGCACAGCGCGGCGAAAGGCGCGGACAGCATCCGCAGCGGCATCCAGTGGGTTCAAAATCTCGAAATCATCATCCACCCGCGCTGCATAAACTTCCTGACCGAAATCAGCAATTACACCTGGGCGAAAGACAAGTTCGGCAAGATGCTCGATGGCCCCATTGACGACTTCAACCACCTGATGGACGCCATGCGGTACGCGCTGGAAAAATACATCATCAACAAGAAATGGACGTACTAACGAGAGGATGACACGAATGACAGACGGAGAAAGACTGACGGCGATTCTTGCGCAGTACGCCATCCCCTGCGAGAAGGTCAGCTTCCGCGGCAAGCTGGACGCGCTGGCGGCAGGGCTGGGCATCCAGACACAAGGGCGGCTGCTGGGCGACGTGCTGGATGACATTGCCGCCAAGATGGGCGTGGAGCGCGACAACCGGCTCTATGGTACGTTCATCCGCAAGCTATACGAGGACGTGACCAGCGGCGAGGACACGACGCTTTCCGGCAGTCCGCTGACGCTGACGGAGTGCATCGGTGGGAAGCCGTTTGGCACACTGCATGTGTACGGCAAAAGCACGCAGAACGGCGTGCCGCTCCCGACTGCGCCCGTGCCGATTGTCAGCGCGGGTGACGGCGGAACGGTGGTGGTCACGGTGTCGGACGGCGCGAACAATTCGCAGACGCTGACGCTGCAAACGCCGAATGCGCTGTGCGGCATCCCGGTTGCATCCAGCGGCAATTACACGGATGAGAACGGGCGGCAGTGGGTCTGCGACGAGGTGGATTTGGCGCGCGGCGTACGGGTGCAGCGTATCCGGAAAATCAAGGTAACATCGTCGCTCAATTGGCAGACGGCAGGGCGCGAGGTTGACCGCTACTTCGCTTGGTTCAACGGCACATACACGTCGAACGTGCTCTGCACACACTTTTCCACCGCTCTTGGCTCTGAAACGGTCGGCGGGGCGATTGCCAATCATAATAACCTTGTCGGCTTTGCATTCGCCGAAAAAGGCACGACGACCCTCGATGACTTTAAGCAGTTTTTGGACGAGAATGACGTTTTTATTTGGGCTGCGCTTGCTACACCGGTGGAAACCGACATTTCTGCGGACGAAGTCGCAGCCTACAAGGCGCTGACTACCTATGCCCCGACGACCGTCATCAGCGTGAGCGGCGGCGCGGGGCTGGCGGCAACCTACAGGCGCCGGAAAGCGGCAAAATGACAGCGTTCCGCCCGGTGCTTTTTTTGAACCCCAAATTCACCACCGAGGAGGCGTATCCCTATGTTATCCCCCGCGGAAATCCGCACATTCATCGACAGCGACAGCGCATCCACCCGCAAGCAGCTTGCGCGGCAGGGTCAGCGCTACTACGAGGGCGACCACGACATCCGCAATTACCGCCTGTTCTTCATCAACGCCGACGGCACGCCGCAGGAGGACAAGAACCGCTCGAACATCAAAATCAGCCACCCGTTCTTCACCGAACTGGTAGACCAAGAGGCGCAGTACATGCTGTCCGGGCAGGAAGCGTTCGTGCGGTCGGACATTCCGGAGCTTCAAAAGGCGCTGGAGGACTATTTCGACGAGGATTTCACCGCTGAACTCTACGAGGTCGTCACGGGCGCGGTGGCGAAGGGCTTCGAGTACATGTACGCCTACAAGGATGCGAACGGCCGCACGCGCTTTCAGGCAGCGGACAGCCTCGGCGTGGTGGAAGTCCGGGCGAAGGATACGGACGACGGCTGCGAGTACGTCATCTACTGGTACATCGACCGCATCGGCAAGGACAACAAAACCATCAAGCGCATTCAGGTGTGGGACAAAAAGCAGACGCACTTCTTCTGCCAGGTGAACGAGGGCGAGATTGTGCCGGACAATTCCGCACCGCTGAACCCGCGCCCGCACACCATCTGGCGCAAGCCCGGCGACGAAAGCACCTACTTTGACGGCTTCGGCTTCATCCCCTTCTTCCGCCTGGACAACGGGTCAAAGCAGTTTTCGGGGCTCAAAACCATCAAGGGGCTGATTGACGACTACGACCTCATGTCCTGCGGGCTATCCAACAACATTCAGGACGCGAACGAAGTCCTCTACGTCGTCAAGGGGTTCGAGGGCGACAACCTCGATGAGCTGATGACCAACATCCGGGCGAAAAAGCACATCGGCATCCCGGATTCCGGCGGCGACGTGGAGATTCGCACGATTGACATTCCCTATCAGGCGCGCCAGACGAAGCTGGAACTGGACGAGAAAAACATCTACCGCTTCGGCATGGGCTTCAACGCCGCGCAGGTCGGCGACGGCAACGTGACGAACGTGGTCATCAAGAGCCGCTATGCGCTGCTTGACCTCAAGTGCAACAAGCTGGAAATCCGCTTGAAGCAGTTCATGCGCAAGCTGCTGAAAATCGTCTTGGCGGAAATCAACGAATCCGGCGGCACGGACTACCAGATGCAGGACGTGTATTTCGACTTCCAGCGCGAGGTGATGGCGAATGCGCTGGACAACGCGCAGATTGAGCTGACGGAGGCGCAGAAGCAGCAGGCGCAGGTGAACACGCTGCTGGCGCTCACCGACGTGCTGGATGACGAAACGCTGCTGGAAAACATCTGCGACGTGCTGGAACTGGACTACAAGACGATTCGCGGGCGGACGAAATCAGACGACGGCGCGGCGGACGTGGTGCTGGCGGACGTTCCGGCGGAAGAGGATGACGCGGGGTGATGTGAATGCGCAAGAGCGAGAAGGAAGCCCTGCAAGCGATGCTGGATGATGAGCAGGAAACCATCAAGGCACTGGAAAAGGCATACCAGCGGGCGATTCGGCGCATCGACAACCACATTCGCATCCTCGAAAGCGACGAAATGACGCAATCGAAAATCTACCAGAAGCGTTATCAGGAGGCGATGAAAGCCCAAATCAACGCCGCGCTGGACGAACTGCACAAGAAAAGCAATCAGACCATCGAAGAATACCTGACGCGCAGCTACCAGCACGGCTACGTTGGCACAATGTACAGTCTGCACAAGCAGGGAATGCCGATTCTCGCCCCCTTTGACCAGCGTGCCGTCACCCGCGCCGTCCGCACGGACAGCAAGCTCAGTGGGCGGCTGTACGGTGAACTCGGCGTGGATATGCAGAAGCTGAAGAAGACCATCCGCCGGGAAATCTCCATCGGCATCTCCATCGGCAGCGATTACGGCATGATTGCACGGCAAGTGCAGATTTCTTCCGGCATTCCGCTCAAACGCGCGAAGACCATCGTCCGCACCGAAGGACACCGCATTCAGCAGCAATCCGCCGATGACGCACGCAACGCCGCCAAGGGTCAAGGCTGCCAAGTCGTCAAGCAGTGGGATGCAGTGCTGGACGGCAACACGCGCACGGATCACCGCATCCTTGACGGGCAGATTCGCGAAGTCGGCGAGCCGTTCGAGATAGACGGCAAGAAAGCGGAGTACCCCGGCGCATTCGGGCGCCCCGAAGAGGACTGCAACTGCCGCTGTGTCGCGCTGACAAGGGCGAAGTGGGTGCTGGACGCGGACGAGTTGCAGACCATGAAGGACAGGGCGAAGTTCTTCGGGCTGGACAAGGCGGAGGGGTTCAGGGAGTTTGAGGAGAAGTATCTGAAAGCGGAAAAGGTGTTGAATAAGCAGCGCAAAGGTGGTATAATTCAGATGGATTTGCAGTTCTTTGCAAATTCCGCCGAAAAAGATTTGCAGCGGCAAAAAACTTCTTCTATCCGAAAGTCATTGGAAACGTTTGACCAGCGGATTGTAGAGCATTGGCATAAGATTGAGCATCCCGAAGAGCATGTGCCAAATTGGGATGAAAGAGACCCGCGTGAGCAAGAAGGACTAAAAAAGCATTGGTATAAGGAAATCACTAATTTCCGTGAATCAAGGGCGCGCAGAATTGCAGAATTAAAGAGAAGAGGTGAATACGATGAATGAAAGTACATTGAAGTATATCCTTGCCCGCGTCATTGACAATGCCAATGAGACGATGAACGAGGCAAGGGAAAACCCCGATGATGCCTTCTACAAGGGGAAGCGCCTTGCGTATTACGAAGTGCTGGACACCATCAAGAACACGCTGCTGAATGAAGGAATCCCGCTGGATGATTTGGGGCTGAATGTGGAATTGGAGCGGAAATTCCTTTAATAGGGCGTGCGCTTTCGGAGAGGTGAAGTAGCGTGAAATATAAGGAATATGACATTCCGAACACCGAAGAAATTGAAAAATTTCGGAAAATGACGCGAGAAGAACGCGATGCACTTCTTAAAAAGCTGCTGGAAGAGGACAGAAAACAAGCCAGCGAAGGAGAAAAACGGTAGAAAGCACCCTGCCCCCCTGCAAGGTGCTTTTTTGATACGTTGAAAGGAGTGCATAAACGTGACCATGACCAGAGAAGAACGAATCCAGCAAATCAGGGACTGCGGGCAGACCATCTTCGAGAAGGCAGAAAGCATCTACGGGGATTATGCCTGCCCGACGAACTTGCAGGTGGTCATTACCATGAAAGCGAATGAGCTGCCGAACATCACCGTGAATCGGGAGTTTTTCAGCGACATCATGATGGAACGCAATGGTGGGCATATCCAGTAACCGGCTTTGAATCATCTTTGAACCTTGTTTGAAACTAAAAATTGCAAGTTGCAAAGAGAAATTGCAACTTACCATCAACTTGCAATCAACTTAATCCGCGAAAAGCAGCCGCACACCTCGTGCAGGCTGTTTTTTCATACAATAATTCCGAAAAGGAGTGGTATCATGGACATCTCTACCATGGGAACGGTGCTGGCGATTGTCGTCATCACCTACCTGATTGGCCTGCTCTGCAAGTCGCTGGGCAGCATCCGCGATGAGCTGATTCCGGTCATCGTGGGCGCGGCGGGCGGCGTGCTGGGCATCGTGGGCATGTACGTCATCCCGGATTTCCCGGCGAAGGACGTGCTGAATGCGCTCGCGGTCGGCATCGTGTCGGGGCTCGCCTCGACGGGCGTGAATCAGGTGTATAAACAGCTCGTCAAAGCGGAAATTGACCCCGGTGGTGATTGACGATGGCTTCAAAAACGGTCAGCGCGGCGGAGGTGGTTGCCCTCTTCCGCCGTGCACTGGCGGAAAAATGGGGTTACATCTGGGGCGGCACGGGGCAGGTTCACACGCAGCGTGCGCAGGACAGCGCCACCCGCGCGCAGACGATACGCTATGGGCAGCAGTGGGTCGGGCGGCGCGTTGCGGACTGCTCCGGGCTGTTTTGGTGGGCGTATAAGCAGCTGGGCGGGTATATGTACCACGGCAGCAACACCATGTGGCGCAAGTACGCCGCCGCCAAGGGGGCATTGCAGGGCGGCAAGCGCACCGACGGTCAGCCGCTCAAGCCCGGCACGGCGGTGTTCCTCACCAAGGGCAGCGACCGTCACCACGTCGGGCTGTACGTCGGCGATGGTAAGGTCATCGAGGCAAAAGGCACGGCTTATGGTGTGGTCGAGAGCAAAATCACCCGCTGGAACGAGTGGGCGGAGCTGACCGGCACGTCTTACGCTGCTGATACGCCTGATTCGCCCGCTGACACGCCTGCCGCGCCCAACACGACCGAGAACCCGGCGGATGCGCAGGGCGGCGCAAGCCCCCTTCTCGTCCTCAGGAACGGCAGCAGAGGAACGCAAGTCAAAGTTCTGCAATACCTGCTGATTGACGCGGGATTCGACTGCGGCAAGGTGGACGGCATCGTCGGCAAGAACACCACCGCCGCCGTCAAGGCATTCCAGACCGCGCACAGTTTGACCGCGGACGGCATCGTCGGCGCGAAGACGTGGGCGGCACTGCTCCAATAACGGCAATCAGGCGCACCTGACGCAAGAGCGGGTGCGCCTTTGCAATTCTGGTATACAACATCATTCTCTCGCCGGAGGCGGCGTAAAACACCGACTGCCCACGGGATGCGACCCCGTAAATAAGCGTAGGGCGGTGGAAGGAGAAACACATGACGCTTGCAGAGATTCTCAAACAGAACGGCGTTGCGGAGGACACCATTCGCACCATCCAGAACGACATGAAAACCGCCAAGCTCTTCACCACCGGCGAGGAGAACGCGGATATTCGCCTCGGAAAGCTCAAAGGAGAACACGAAAGCGTTCGCCAGCAGCTCGAAGCGGCGCAGCAGAAGATTGCCGCCCTCGAAGCCGACAAGGCAGAACACAGCGTCAGCCAAGAGAAGATGGACGAGATGCACAGGCAGCTTGAAGCGGCGCAGGCGGCCCTGCAAAAGAGCCGCATGGATGCTGCTATCCACATTGCCCTCATGCGCGGTGGCGCAAGCGACATCGACTACATGACGTGGGTACTCCAGCAGAAAGGGGATGCCCTGACGCTGGACGACAAGGGGAACATCGACGGATGGGAGAACACCCTTGCCAGTTTGAAGAAAAAGTACCCGAACCAGTTTGAAGCCAGCGGCAAGAAGAACATCATCGAGAACCGTCTGCCGGATCAGGAGGGACACGCGCCGCTCAGCCGGAGCGAGATTCTCAAGAAACCATACGCAGAGCGGCAGAAGATTTTCGAGGAGAACCCCGAAGCCTTCCGCGCGGCGATGGCGGCGGAGAAATGACACCATTTTGTTGACATCAACAAAATGGCACAGACCATTTTCGTGAGGTCACGAAAATGATAATGAGGAGGAAAAAAATAAATGGCAGTTACCAAGCTGAACAACCTGATTAACCCCGAAGTAATGGGCGCGATGATTGGCGCGAAGATTGACGCGCAGCTGAAGCTGACCCCCTATGCGAAGGTGGACACGACGCTGGTGGGCGTTCCGGGCGACACCAAGACCGTGCCGAGCTGGAACTACATCGGCGACGCGGAGGACGTGGCGGAAGGCGCGGAAGTGGGGCTGACTACCCTGACGGCTTCCTCCACTACCTTCACGATTAAGAAGGCGATGAAGGCAGTCGGCATCACGCAGGAAGCCGTCAACAGCGGCCTTGGCAACCCGATTGCGCAGGCGGAAACCCAGCTTGCAAAGGCGATTGCGGGCAAGGTGGACAACGACGTTCTGGACGCGGTGTACACGGGCAAGAACGTCTACGCGGCTTCCACCCTCGCGGCGATTGCCTATGGCGGACTGGTGGACGCAATTGCCAAGTTCGAGGACGAAGAGGACGGCATCGACAAGGTGATTTTCATCCACCCGGCGCAGGAGGCGACGCTGCTCAAGGACAGCGACTTCCTTTCTGCCGACAAGTTCACGGCAGGCGTGGCGGTGAACGGCGCGATTGGCAAGATTGCGGGCGCGTGGGTGAAAAAGTCGAAGAAGGTGCGCCTTGTGACCCACGAGAAGAACGAATCCGGCGATGTGACCATCGACGCGGCGAACCTTGCCGAATATCAGGCGAAGGTTGACCCGTCGGTGGAGCTGGCGGCGGGCGACAAGGTGAAGGCGGTCGCGGCGGCGTCGCAGTATTACGTCTGCCCGATTATCAAACTCGAACCCGATTCCCCGGACACGGAGTACACCGAATCGGAGCTTCCTGCCGTGACCATCTTCCTGAAGAAGGACATTCAGGTGGACGCGGAGTGGCTGCCGAAGAAGCAGCAGACCGACGTGACGGCGGCGAAATACTACGGCGTTGCGCTGACCAACAGCGCGAAGGTCGTGCTGGCGAAATTCAAGAAATAATCCGCGCAAGAAGGGAGGTGAACGCCGTGCTGATGACGATGGATGAACTGCGGACGCATCTGGAAACGGATGCGGATGACGCACTGCTGGCGGCGAAACTGCGCGGCTTTGAGCTGCTGATTCGCGCGTACACGAACAACAACTTCCAGCTCCGCGCCTGCCGCTGGACGGGGGACATTGTCGGGCGCACTTTCCTTGGGGATGCGCTCGTCCCCTTCTCGACGGGCGACACGGTGGAAGTCAGCTTCTCCCTGCTCAATAATGGGCTGTACACGGTCGAAAGCGCGGATGACCTCGCCTTTACGGTCGCAGAGCGCGGCTTGAAGGACGAAATCGACGTAACCGCGACGCTCGTCCGCTATCCCGACGACGTGAAGATGGGCGTCATCAACCTGCTGAAATGGGAGATGGAGAACCGCGATAAGGTCGGCGTGGCATCGGAGACGATTTCCCGCCACGCTGTCACCTACTTCGACCTGACGGGCGAAAACGCCGTCATGGGCTTCCCGCGCGCGCTGATGGGCTTCCTCACGCCGTACATCAAGGCGCGCTTCGGGCAAGGGGTGGACAAGGTATGAAGGGCATCGGCGGCAACGTGACCGCGACGCTGCAAATCAGCGAAACGGAGACGAACGCCATCGGCGAACAGGTGCGCACATGGGCGGACTTGAAGACGCTGACCGGCTGGCTTGACCTGACCGGCGGCGACAGCAAGTATACCGTCTACAACGCCAAGGTGCAGGACAGCACACACGTCTTTGTGGCGGATTACACCAAGCTTCCGGCGGAGCTTGCGGCGGAGAACGGCCGCCTTGTCTGCCGGGGGAAGCGCTATGATGTGCTGCTGATTGACAATCCGATGGAGATGGGCAGCGGCTCACAGCTGGAAATCTACCTGAAATACACAGGAGGCGACAGCAATGCCGGTTGAATTTCGGGATTACAGCATGAAAGTCAGCGCGCAGATGAAGGACGCGGCAAAACGCTTCCTCATCGAGGCGGCGCACGAGGTGACCTGCCAGACCATCCGCACCACACCCACGAAGAAGACGCAGCTTCGCGGCTCATGGAGCAATTCGGTCGATGAAAGCGCCATGACCGCGCAGATTGGCAGCCCGCTGGAGGAATCATTCTGGAACGAGTTCGGCACGGGCAGCCACGCCATCCACGGCGACGGGCGCAAAGGCTGGTGGGTGTACATCGAGGGGCAGCCGCGGGGCGAGAAGAACTCGCGCGTGTACGACAGCCAGCAGGAGGCGGAGGAAGCCGTCCAGTACCTCAGGAGTCAGGGGCTTCCTGCCGTCGCCACCAATGGCGAGGACGCGCATCTGACACTCCAGAAGGCATTCGCGGCGAAACAGAACACCATCATCCGCATGGCGGAAACGATTCTTGGGGAGGAAATGAAATGACGCAGGAGGCGCTTTCCATCCTCCGCGCGGCGATGGCGGATATGCACTTGCCATACGCGCTGGGGCAGTACCGCGCAGCCCCGCTGCCGGAAACGTATTTCGTCGGGCAGTGGGTGGACGCGGAGGGCTTCACCGAGGATGGGCGCACGGACAGCACGATGACCCTGCTGGGCTACAGCCGCGCGGGTCTTGATGCCCTGCTGGCGGCATCAAAGGCGATTCAGGCGCGATTTCCGGCGTATGGCTGGACGTGCATCACGGATCGCGGGTCAGGGCTTGCAATTTCTTTCGCGGGTGCGTCGTTTTTGCCGGACATTGACGGCGCGGCACGGCGCATCAGCATCAATCTGAACATCAAAGAATGGAGTGTGGACGAAACATGAAGGAAGGCAGAAGCGGCGCAACGAGCGCCACGCCCAAGAGCATCGTATTCGGTGCAGGCACGATTCACAAGGGGCTGAAGTACGAGGGCGCGGCGTGGAATTTCACCGATTCGCTTGTCGGCGCAACGTCCGGCGGCTCGAAGGTGTCGATTAAGCCGGAAATCACGAAGGTCGAAGTGGACGGCGTGTATGTGAACACGAAGGAGCTTTCCATCAAGACCGGCGGCACGGCGACGATGGAAGTTAGCTTCATTGAGCTGACGGAGGACGTCTTGACGGCGGCGACGCTGGGCAAGAGCGCGGAGGCGACGACTGACACGCGCTTCAACCTCATCGAGGACAAGGCGGACATCGCCGTGGGCGACTACTGGGAGAACATCGCCTTTGTCGGCAAAACGCTGGATGGACGCAACATCATCGCGATTCTGGACAATGCGCTGTGCACGTCCGGCTTTGAAAACGACAACAAGAGCAAGCAAGGCACGGTCGGGACGTACACGTTCGAGTGCTATGCCGGTTTGGACGGCGACGGCGAGACGCTGCCGTGGCACATCTACTATCCGAACGACACCTACGCTGCGTAAGCGCAGACCGTCGAGGCGACGGCGTGAATCCGCGGCATAACAAACTACTAACATTAGTGGGGAAACCGAAGGAGTGCAGAGGGCGATCGCAGACTTCGTCTGTTTCCATTGCCCTCTGCCGCGCCCGCGGGCGCGTTCCCTGCGAACGACAACACACCGGGGAGAGAAGCCACGCGCTTTTCTCCCCTTTTCTATCAAAAGGAGGAATCACGATGGAAAATGAAGCCTTAACCATGCGCCGCCTGTGCGCGGACGACCTCTTCACGATGATGCGCATCCTGTCCAAAATCGGCGTGAACGACCTGCGCAGCGCCATGCCGACCAAGACCGCTGTCCAGCGGGTGCGCGAGGGCAGCGAGAGCGCGGAGAGCCTCGGCGTGACCGTCGCGCTGATGCTTGCGGACAAGCTGCTGGCGCGCCTGCCGGACTGCAAGGCGGAAATCTACACCCTGCTGGCGGATTTGAGCGGCAAAACGCCCGCCGAAATCGCCGCGCTGGACATGGGTGTGTTCGCTGAGGCGGTATTCACCCTGATGGTAAGCGAGGATTTCCGCGATTTTTTTACGCGGCTGATGAAGCGCTTGGGGCAGACGAAGTAAAGCTCTTCGACATGCTTTACCGCCGCTACAGCGACCCGATGGCGCTGCTGACCGGGATGCTGCGGCGCGGGAGACTGGCGGACTTCATCCAGCAGTGCGTGCGGATGTACAACGAAGAGACGGAAGAGAAGCTGCTGTGGGAAGTGTGGCTGCACAAATGCTTTGACAAGGGCTTCGGCGATTTTCTGAACGAATACCGTACCCTTGCGCCGGTGGATGCGCCGGACATCACGGCAGAGGACATCCGGCACAGCTGGAATCTGCTCAACGGCTTCACACCGCCGGGAGAAGGGAGGAAAACGACGTGAGCAGTATCTTTGAACTGTTCGGCTCTATCGTGCTGGATACGAGTGGGGCAGAAAAAGCGCTTGCCAAGGTCAGCAAAGCCGGACAGAAGGTCGGCAGTGTGCTTGGCAAGGGCTTCAAGCTGGCGGGACAAGCGGCGCTGCAAATGGGCAAAGTCATCGGCGCGGGCGTCACGGCAGGCACAGCCGCCATGGGCAAGCTCGTCAGCAGCGCCATGAGCGCCTACGCCAGCTATGAGCAGCTGGAAGGCGGCGTGAAGAAGCTCTTCGGCGACGACGCGCAGAACCTCGTGATGGAATACGCGCGCAACGCCTACCGCACAGCGGGTCTGTCCGCCAACGAGTACATGGACACGGTGACGAGCTTCTCTGCGAGCCTGATTTCGTCGCTTGGCAAGGACACCGTCGCCGCCGCCGCGTATGCCGATTTGGCGATTACCGACATGGCGGACAACGCGAATACCTTCGGCACGAGCATGGAGGATATTCAGAACGCGTATAAGGGGTTCAGCAAGCAGAACTACACGATGCTGGACAACTTGAAGCTCGGCTACGGCGGCACACAGAAGGAAATGGAGCGGCTTTTGGCGGATGCGTCAAAGCTCTCCGGCGTGAAGTACAAAATCGAGAATTTCTCGGACATCATCGAAGCCATCCACGTCATTCAGGACAATCAGGGCATTGCCGGGACGACCGCGGCAGAAGCTGAAAAGACCATCTCCGGCTCGGTCAACGCGGCAAAAGCGGCGTGGAAGAACCTGCTCTCCGGCTTGGCGGATGGCGAACAGGATATTGACCAGCTCGTGAGCAACCTGTCCGAAACCGTCCTGACGGCGGCGCAAAAGAACATCGTCCCGCGCTTGCAGACGATGGCGCCGCGCCTCGTGCAGGCGGTGCAGACGCTTGTCTCCACGCTGGGACCGCAATTGCCGGGCATCATCAACACCATCCTGCCGGGCATGGTGGAGGCGGCGACGACGCTCATTACCGGGCTGGCGGACGTGCTGCCGGACTTGCTGGGCAGCATCATCGACGTGCTGCCGAACGTCGTCAAGCAAATCGGCGGCGCGCTCAAGAAGCTGTTCCCGTCGCTGCTGAAGACGTTCAAGAGCCTCATCGGCAAGATTGACTTCAAGGGACTGGGAACGGCTATCGGCAGCGGTTTGCGGTCGATTGTGACGAATCTGCCGGACATTATGAAGGGCATCGGCAGCGCCATCAGCTGGGCGTGGGAACACGTTGGCTATCCGCTGATTGCGGGCATTTTCAAGGGCGTGTTCGGCGTTGACCTGCCGGACAGCTGGGATCAGCTTGTCGAAGACATCGGCGACTGGTGGGATGGCGTTGTCGAAGATGTTGGCGGCGCGCTGGAAATCACGTTCAAGGCAATTGGCGACGCGCTCACCTCGGCGAAAGAAGCCGTGGAGAAGTGGTGGGGAGACGTCAAGGCACTGTTCGGCAACTTGCTGACCATCGTGTTCGGGCTGGGCACTGGCGATGACCAAGAGGCAGCGAAAGAAGCCGTCACCAAATGGTGGGGAGAGATCAAGACAAAAATCGGGGGTGCGCTTTCGATTATGTGGCACTTGCTGAACCCGTTTAATATCGCAAAGCAAGTGAAGAACGCATGGGATAGGGCGACAAAGGGGCTGAACCTGACCGTCGGTTGGAAAACGGTTCAGCAGACCGTTGAAATCCTGACGAACCCGGAAACGAATCCACTTAACCCGGACAGCCACTACCAGCAAGTCATCAGTACGCCCGAAGGACGCGGCGCAATGCGTAACGCGGGTTGGGAGGTAATCAAGAGCTTTTTTACCCATGCCGACGGCGCAGTCTTCTCCAAACCCACCCTCTTTGACACGCACAGCGGCTATCACCTCGTCGGCGAGGCCGGAGCCGAAGCCGTCGCGCCCATCGGCGTGCTGCAAGGGTACGTCAAAAGCGCGGTGGGTGAGGTCGTGGGCGCAAGCATGGAGCGCAAGCTCGACCAGATGCTTGTTGCCCTGCAAAACGGCTTCAGCGGCATGAATCAGCAGCAGATTGTGCTGGATACGGGCGTGCTTGTCGGCGCAACGGCGGGCAAGATGGACAAGCGTCTGGGGCGGATGGCGCTGCGAAAGGGGCGGAACGCATGATTTACGGGGTAACGCTGGGCGGCAAGCACACCTACCGCGATTGGGGCTTGCTGCCGAAAACGCGCCCGACCATCGCGCCGCCGAAGGTGCGCACAAACTATGTGGATGTGCCGGGGCTGGACGGCGCGCTTGACCTGTCCGAAGCGCTGACCGGGCGCGTGGGCTATCAGACACGGGATTTCTCGGCGGAGTTCATCGTCATTGACGCGCGGAACCGCTGGGATGCGCTGTATTCCGAAATACTGGACACCCTGCACGGGCAGCGGGTGCAAATCATCCTCGATGAAGACCCCGGCTACGCCTACACCGGGCGCGTGACCATGAACGCGTTGGAGAGCGACCGCAAGACCGCCACCATCAGCCTGAAAGCCGTCTGCGACCCGTACAAGCTGGAAATCACGGGTTCGCTGGATGATTGGCTGTGGGACACCTTCAACTTTGAGACAGGCATCATCCGCGACTACAAGGCGCTGCCGGTGGATGGCACGCTGACGCTGACGATTCCCGGCACGCGCCGCCCGTGCATCCCGACCATCACGGCAAGCACGGCAATGACCGCCACATTCGGCGGCAAGGACTACGCGCTGACGGCGGGCGACAACCGCATCAGCAGCATTTGCATCACCGAGGGCGACAACGTGCTGACCTTTACCGGGAATGGCACGGTATCCATCGACTACCGAGGAGGGAGGCTGTAAATGTACACCATCTATGCGGATGACGCATTGCTGTATTCTCCGGGGGACGAGGAACTTTCCGTCCTGTCCCCTGTTCTGGAAACAAGCTGCAACGCCGCCGGAACGCTGACGTTTGTGCTGCTTCCCGCGCACCCGCTCTACGACAAGCTGCAAAAGCTCAAAACCCGCATCCGCGTGATGCAGGACGACGAAATCATCTGGCGCGGGCGCGTGCTGGAAACGGAAAGCGATTTCTACCGCCAGAAGACCGTCACCTGCGAGGGCGAACTCACCTACTTGGTGGACAGCGTCCTACATCCGTACAAATTGGCGGATTACGACGGCACGGCGGCGGGGCTGTTCCGCCTGTACCTGACGCGGCACAACGAGGCGGTCAGCGAGGCGCAGCAGTTTCAAATCGGCAATGTGGACATTGAGACGCTGTCCAGCGTAGAAAACACGGGCTACGGCAACACCTGGGACGAAATCAGCGACAACCTGATTGACATCCACGGCGGCTTCCTGCGCATCCGCCACGAAGACGGCGCACGCTATCTGGACTGGACGAAGGCGAGCGGCACATCGTGCGGGCAAGTCATCCGCTTCGGGGAAAATTTGCTGGACTTGTCCGAGTACGTCTCCGCGTCGGAGGTCGTGACATGCCTGATTCCCTGCGCCGGGCAGGGTGACAGCAAAATCACCATCGCCAGCGTCAACGACGGCAAGGACTACATCGAGGACGCCGCCGGAATTGCCCTCTACGGGCGCATCTGGGGCGTGACGGAGTTCGACGCGAAGGACGCAAGTACCCTGCTGGAAATGGCGAAGGAGAACCTGCAAAAGCGCCTGAAAGAGACAATCACCATCACCATCAGCGCGGTGGATTTGCACCTGCTGGATGTGAATGCGGAATCGTTCCGCGTCGGCGACAAGGTGCGCGTCGTCTCCCCGCCCCACGGCATCGATGCGGAATACACCTGCACGGCGATTTCCCTTGACCTCGTCAGCCCCGACCAGTCCGAGTACACGTTCGGCACGCCGGAGACGGGCATGGCAAGCACGACCACGGCGACGAGCAAAGCGGTGGAGGTTGTCGATTCGTCGGTGGAGTACCTGCGGCAGATTGTCAGCGACCAGAACACGCACCTGCTGCTGACCGACGGGCTGATTACCGCCTACACGCAGAAAACAAACGAGAACACCGACACACTCAACACCGTGCAGACGACGCTGGACGGCATGAACGGCACATTGTCCGCCTACGTCGAGACGGTAGACAAGCACACGCAGGACATCACGACCGTCCGCGCTGACCTCGACGGCATGAACGGCACGCTGACCGCCTATGCGGAGCGTCTGGGCGACGCGGAGAGCGAAATCACGCGCGTGCAGGTGACGCTGGACGGCATCAACGGGGAATTGACGTCGAAGGTCAGCAAGGGCGACCTGATTTCTACCATCAACCAGACGGCGGGAGAGGTCAAAATCAGCGCGAGCTGTATTAACCTTGAAGGGTATGTGACGACGAGCGAATTTGAAACCGTGAGCGGCTGGGCAGACAATTTTGAGGGCGACACCATCAACTGCGTCACACTCAGTGCGTTTAAGGTCAATTCAGATGACGGCGAATTTGGTGCTTTGTCTATCGGAGATGCGCACATCTCAGACTTGACGCTGACAGGAACGGCAACCATCGGCAGCCTGACCGTCTCCAAAGTGGCGGCAAGCTGGCAGAAGCAGACCGTCGTGACGGGCATCAGCGACGCCCTGCGCGTCTCCAAAACGTCGCAGACCATCACCTACGCCACGCCGGAGGGCGGCGAGAACACCATCAACGTGCTGACGAACGTGCAGGTTTTCGCGGGCGGGCATTACAGCACGAAGGAAATCAACTATCTTGGCGCGGGCGCGTCGGAATAAGGAGGGAGAAGCCTATGGAAACCATCGAAATCAGCAGGAAAACCGTGCAAGCCATCATTGACGCGCTCTCCACGGTGGAGGTACGCGGCGCAAGCAACCTGAACGCGCTTTTGGCGTGCATTCAGGCGCTGCAAAAGACGGTGAATCAGACGCAGGAGGAGGCGAAACAGGCGTGAGCGAAACCACGAGCGACTTTCAGGCGCTGCTGGACACCATCAAAACGGGCGTGTACGGCAGGGACATCAGAGGGGCGATTCATGACGCGCTGGAAGCTATGAACCAGCGCATCGGCGAGGTCAAACCGCAGACGGGTGGAAAGCAAAAGACGGTCTATTGCTGGGGCGACAGCCTGACCCAAGGCGTCGGCGGCAACGTCAACGGCTGGCATCTCATCAGCTATCCGCAAGTGCTTTCCGAACGGTGCAATGCTGTCAACCTCGGCATCTTGTCTGACAACGTGCCGACAATCATGGCGCGGATGGGTGCGGACGCAATCGTCCTTCCAGCGTGTACAATTCCGGGCAGTTCAAGTGAAAGCGTCGTTGTTGGGAACACAACAGACGGGATGACGCTCGAAAGCGGCAGAATCGGAAAATTGCTCAAATACGGCGACTGCGGAATCAACCCTTGCTATGTAAACGATGTGCCGTGCGTCCTTTTCCGTGATTATGCAAAGGACACATCTGATGGGCTGAGTATCCGGCTCAGGCGGCTCGACAATGGTCTGCCGGTGGTCGTATCCGCAGGAACGAAGCTCATTACCTATGGTGCGAAACATTACAAAGGAAACGGGCTGCACATCTTCTGGATGGGCGCAAACGGCGGCTACGGTTCGGATGCAGAAGGCAAAAATCTTGATTTCAGCGACTACGTTGCGCAATTGCAGAAATGCGTCGATTACGTTGCCCCGGCGGATTATCTGATTATCTATGCGAGGGAACGCAAAGGCTATGCTACTGACGAAGCGGCGGAAGTGCAGGAGCTGAAGGAAACGTTTAAGGGGCATCTGATTGACTTGCTCCCCCAGCTGAACGATAGAGGACTGCTATACGGTGAAACAAACGTCTGGGACGGGACACTGGTAAAAGGTGTTCCCAAGACGTTGGATAGCGGCGACGGCTGCCATTACAGCTTCTACGGTTACATGGCAATCGGCAAGATTGTCTGGGAGTATGTCGCGCCGCGTCTGCTGAACGCATCCGAGGAAAGCGGCGGGACGGATACTCCCCCGACCGTTGAAAGCGACAGCATTGGCGAACTGGCTTATAAGCTGAAAGCGCCAAAAGTCCTCACAAATGGAAGCAAAGCAATCAATACCGGCTTCAAGCCGTTTGCTGAAGGCGCGGACGCATGGACAATCGCAGTGAAATATGCCGACGGATTGACAGCCACTGACGCTTCGCAGTGGGGAACGCTGATGTTCTGTGAAGTGACAAGCAGCAAGACGCAACTGAAAGTCGCTACGCTTAATAGCAGCAAGCAGTTTCCGGAGTGCAATGTTATGTGTAACGCTGGCGGTTTCGGCATCAACATCGAACAGATGGGTCTGACCGTGTATGATAGCGGCTATCATACGTTTATCGTGACGAAAAACGGCGACGACTACACCTTCTACCTTGATAATAACAAGATTTACGACAATAAGCTGACCTATCCGCAGGCAGAAACGGGCGACAAATTGCTGTATGTCGGCGGTTGGGGAAGCGGCTGGGGCATGGTAAGCGGGACGATTATGGACATCAGAATTTACAACAAGTGCATTGACGCTAATACCGTCAGTGAACTGAATGACATTTTCGCCGCATCATAAAAACATGGAGGGACACGCATGAGCCTTGACACCATCGTCGTCGCCGTGATTTCCCTGCTGGGCACGCTGGCGGGCAGCTACTTCGCCAACAGCAAGACGATCGCGCTGCTGTCCTACCGCTTGGAGCAGCTGGAGCGCAAGGTGGAGAAGCACAACTCCGTCGTCGAGCGGACGTTCCAGTTGGAGAACAATGTGCAGACCGCATTCAGCCGGATTGACGAGATTCGGGAAGCGCTGCACGAGCATCAGGAGACATAAGAAAAGCCGGGATGGCGGTGGAGGGAGAAATCCTCTGCGGCTGTCCCGGCTCTTTTTCTGATGTGGTTTTAGCACGGGTGTTTCACATTTGTTTAGGAATTACAGCGTAATATTAAAATTGCGTTGTAATTTCCGTTTATGCTGGACAGTCACTCTGGATAATGCTATAATGCAGGTGGGATGATAAAGAAGGAGGCGAGTTGTCTATGCAGTTAAGCAACTATAAGCAATGTCTTGTTGGAACGGTTCAGCTGTATAATTCAAAGCTGAAAGAGCACATTGGGGAAATGTTTGCCAAGAACAAGATTTCTTGCGACGGTGTGCAGCAAGTTGACATGTTCGACGCGCGTCCGGCCGTTAATGTGACTGACTTGAAGTTAGAAGAGCAGATTGCAAGATGTTTAACTGAAAGTGAAAAAGCAATCTGCCTCTTTGAAGATTGGGAATACGAAAAAGATTATCGCTATTCAGCCGTTTTCACAGCGGATGACTTTGAAACGGTTAAACATGCGGTGGAAGGTATTCCAACGCTGGAAGCCGAGCAAAACGAAAGCGAACGAACTGTCGGCTATGACGCACCTGAACCGCTTCCGGTGCGCCGTGAGCTGGAAGAACAGGTTATGCTGAAGTTCTGCTTCGTTTTTTCAGCTGTTCACCCGCAGAGCGGAGAAGAGATGCTTTTGAAATACCCGGTGCTTGTGGTGCTTCATCAGAAACATCAGCTGATTGAAATGCGCTTTGATGTGTTAAAGCAGTATTTCCAGACACAGCAAGGATTTTATTCAAAACTTGTTCAGAAGATACGGGCGTATCTCAAAGAAAAATTGGCAGTAGAATTGGTGCCTCTTGAAATGAACTTCATGAAAGAGACTGCCAACGATGAGGTAAAACTGATAGCAGAATACATGAATATGGCTTCGGGCGGCCGCGCCGTCTTAGAAGTCGGCGATAACGAGGAGTGGGTTCTGCCGTTTATCGGGGAATTGAAATCGCTGATTCAGGAGTATCATGCAGACCTCGAAAAAGTGCCTGCATTGGAGGATGCTTTGAATCAGTTCGTCTATGAAAAAAGTGAAATGTCCGAATTCCCGTGGATTGAACTGTTATGGCCGAACGAAATCAAGACAAGATCCGTGCGGGCCAAATTCACTTTCAACTATGGCAACAACGGGTTTGGTCTAATCCAGCATTACTATAACGCTGTTCTAATTGGAAGGGAGAGGATGGATCGTGTCATTGAACACATTAGCGCCAATAGACCGCGTGATTGCTAATTATGTAGACGACAAGACCTTGTGTACTTCCATAGAAGATTTTTTTCTGCACTATAAGAAGGGACAATGGCTCTATCCGGCTGTGTTAGTCCAGAAATTTAGATGTCCGCTTGGCACCAGTTATCGGATTATGCACGACATGGAGAAAGAGGGCTTCTTGAAGTCTTATTATGAAATGGTGTGCCCTTGCTGCGGCTATTCAGCGCTGAAAGTGGAAGTCTTTAATCAAATTCCTGACTACATTATCTGCGAACGCTGTGAAACGGAATTTTCTGCGATAGAAAATAGCCGAATTATTTTTCAGGTGATTCACGATGTCAGATAACATGGATTTGTATACTGCTGTTCGTGTACTGGATAGTGTTGATGATTCCAAACTGCGCAACGAGAACGTTTGCCGAATGACAGAAGAACAAATAGCGGAGTATTCCAAGCAGCTTGATTGCGTAAAAGGGCTTAATGGCGGCAACGCAACTGCAAAGGAAAAAGGTGAAGCATTGGAAATGTTGGTTCGGATGCTTCTTAAATACTCCGGAAACTTGTTTGAAGTCAAACAAAACGTTCGGACAGGCACAAATGAAATTGACATTGTGTGCGAAGCGACATCTATGGGGAAATATCTACAAAGCCGAAACTTGATTCTCAATTATCCCTCGTTTTTGGGTGAATGCAAAAACTATGGCAAGAAGGTCGGCGTTACTTACGTCGGAAAGTTTGCCTGCTTAATGCAGACAACTGCATATCGTCTGGGCATCCTGTTCTCTTATCATGGCGTTACAGGGAAAGGATGGAATGATGCACAAGGGTTGATTCGCAAGTTCTATCTGAGCAGGGAAGATGTAGAAAAACGGTTTGTCCTCGTGGATTTTTCCATTCGCGAATTTGAGTTAATTACGCAAGATGTCACATTTCTTGACATTCTGAACAGCAAAATCGAAGCGCTGCGGCTTGATACGGACTTTTCGAGATTGCTAACCGCCCATCCCGCCGCAGCAAAAATTGAACACTGCCAATAGGCAAAAGAATCAGGCAGACATAGGAAAAAAGCCGGGATTGTGAAGGAGAAAGTTCCCCTTGCATTTTCATGAGCGGTGCGGCAATCCTGCTGGATTTGCTGCTGATGCTGCGTAAAAAAGACGGCATTCTGCGGGATGCAGCACTGCTGTTGAATGTGGTGCTGACGACGCTGTGCTTCTGCCGTGTGCTGACAGGGCGTGCGGATTTAATGGGCTATGTTTGGTTCTCTGACTTGGAGAAGGGTAACTCGACCGCTGTGAACAGCCTGACGCTGGCGGCGATTGCGCTGGGTGGCTTTTTGCTGGGCAGCGTGATGAATATTGTGCAAGGGTTTTGGCGGACGAGAGGGTAATGCTGGCGCAGACTTCGCCTGATTATCTTTTCTGATGAAATCTATTGGCTCTGCTGACTTTGGAAAAGAAGAAAGTCGGCAGAGCCAACATTTTGTTCGGAAATTTACATTGAGAATATTTCCAGACTCAACGGAGTTAGATGTTTGTGGTGCAAATTTTCATCAAATCACAAATGCACAGATACAAACATCACAAAACAAATCAGCACTTTTCAAATTTTATCGCCCCAAAACCGTTCAATGAGTTCATTATAGGTTAGCCGGAAACTTGGATATTGTCTGTGTTTCCTCGACACTGCACCACGATGCGTACCCACAATTGTACCCACAACGGAGTGGTATTCCATGTGATTTGTTAAGCTGCAAATGCTGATTTTGGTTTCAGAATGTTACCATATGGTACTGATTGGGACGCAATGGGAAGTGCGTTCTCCGCTTCGAATCCGCTATGCTCCACGAGCCGAAATCCTTGGAGATGCAAGGGTTTCGGCTTTCTTTTTGCCCATAAGTACCATCAAACGTACCATTGTTGCGTTTTAGACAGCTGTCGGGAGGGGAGAGCAGCCTTGCCTCTTGACAGCTGTTTTTTAATACTGGCAGATGAGCCGCTCCAGCTGGTCTGCGGCTTGCTGACGCATGTCGGCATTGCTATGACCGTACACGTCTAACGTGAAAGCGACGGTTGCGTGCCCCAATGCTTCGGAAAGCGTCTTGGGGTCAACATGGCTTTGCAGGGAAAGTGTGGCGTAAGTATGACGCACATCATGGAAGCGGACTCCTGGGCGTCCCATCTGTTTCACAATCGCCTTGAAATGGACGTACAGCGTCTTGAAGCGGACAAACATACCGTTCGAGCGGGTGAAAATCATATTGTACTCGTTGTGCCAGCTGCTTCCGGCGCGCAGATGCATCTCGTTCTGCTTGCGCTTGGCTTCGCGAAGAACATTCAGGGCGGTTACAGTCAGGGTGATGGTGCGCTCTTTGCCGTTCTTTAACGACGTGTACATCATTTTGCCTTTGCCGGGGCCGGATGCGATGCGCACGAACTGGCGATAAATCCGAAGCGTGTGATTCTCAAAGTCTACACAGTCCCAAGTAAGTCCAATCAGCTCACTCTCGCGCAGACCTGTGAAAAAGTCGAAACGCATCATCAGATAATACTCGTCATCCTTTGCCAGCGTCATAAAAGTGCCCATTTCTTCCTTGGTCAACGGGTGCATTTCAGTTTTGCGGATAGGTGGAAGTTCGCAGTTTTTGCTGACATTCTTCCGAATCAAGTCCATTTTCATGGCTTTATCCAGCATACCGTGCAGCATGCCATGAACGTTGCGGATGCTTTTGGGAGATAGTCCCTTCTCCTCCAGCAGGATGTACACGCGCTGAATCATCAGCGTTGTTAAATCCTTCAGTTTCACATGCCAATATAGGGGACGACATGAAGGCGAAAGTCACTTTCGTAGTTGTCCATTGTTGAGTGCTTGATTTTCCCGGCTTTGAATGTCTGCATCCACGCCCAACCCCATTGCTCGATTGTCAGGTCAGTTTCGGTGATGCTGTTGCCGCTGACAATTTCTGCGCGCTTGCTGGCGAGCTTGTCCTTGACGATTGCTTTGGTGCGGCCATATAGCGAGTGCTGCTTGCCGTCCACGTCATAGTAGCGTCCTTCCCATGTCCCATTGGGATGCTGGCGGATGTTATTTTTCATTTCAGTCATTGTACGCTCCTTTTCTGTTGAGGTCAATGAGCTGACAATGAAAATGGTCAGACTGAAGTTGTCAAGGTTCGGCACTTTGATTCTATCCAGTCTAACCATCCTTGTCAACACATTCGCTCGCAATTATTTAGGGCAATCCCGCACAAAGAAAGAACAGCCAAAAGGTCGGGAAAGAGGTATAATAAAGAGGTGAAGAAGCAATTGACGATGAGCCTGATCAGCGACGAGCTGGGGCAGGCATCAACGAAGAAGAAAGAGTTTCTGCCAATGTACACGACAGCAACATGGTTGCCGAGCTTCTGCAAGAAACAGAGGAGGATGTTTATGGTGACAGCGGGTATTTGGGTGCAGAAAAGAAGGATGATGCAATTCTTGTCAACTATGAAGGAAAGCCAATCCGGTATCAAATCAACAAGCGTCCGTCGCAGCTGAAGAAAGCAGGCGGCGAAAAGTTCGAGCTGCTCAAGGCAATCGAACATGCGAAATCCTCGGTGCGTTCCAAAGTGGAACATGTGTTTTGCGTGATAAAGAGAATCTTTCATTTCTGCAAGACACGATACCGAGGACGGGAAAAATTGCATCAGCATTGCTGCACGCTGTTTGCACTTGCGAATTTATACCTTGCTCGCAATCGAATGAAGGTTGCGTAACGAGGTTTATTTCGTGTGCAAACAGTGCGCTTGAACTGCGCTTTTTCTCGAAATTTTGGTCAGCGGGGATGACGTGGATGGTTTGGGCGCAATTATGAGGGACATCCTTTACTTTCGTCAAATCCTTTGGAATGGTTACATACGCCAATTTATCACCTCCAAAAGAAAAGAGGATGCCGTAGCACCCTCAAATAGCATTATGCAACTGTTATTCTGTATCCATGAAATTCATTCCAAGTATCAATTAGAGTTTGCCGATTTTCTTGTGCCCACTCCAACAGTTGCTTTTCTACCTTTCTCGGAATGTTTGACTCTATTGCAGTGAAATCGCTAATTCTATAGTTCCCGCTGCCTTGTCCTTTGATCGTGATATGAAAATGAGCCTCGTTGTGATGTGACTCTTTTTCTCTCACCTCAAACTTAATGTTGTTATTGATTTTTCCGACCGTAACAAGGTCTGTTTCAACAGGAGGTATCTTGCGAACTGTGACCTTGTAGGGCTTTTTAGTGCTGTCGCCCAATTCATCACTTAAATCAGTTATAGCAGATTTAAGCCTTAATAAGGTCATTTGCTCTTGGCTTATTTTCACCTTAACAATCCTTTTTCTCAAAAAATCACCTCCCATCATATTGTAGCACGAATATATGGATATTTCACTATTTAATGCGCTCCGAACAGGCTCTTAGAGAGGCTGCCGGTCTTGAACAGGGCGAAGCACAGCAGGACCGTGTAGCCCATGCAGGCCCATATCGCGCCTGAGATATTTCCGTCCGTGGCGATACTCTGTACCAAAACAGAATAGATTCCCACGCACACCATGATTGGAAATTCCTGGAATACCAATGCAAACAGGGATTTCAAGTAGTTCTGTTCTGTATGGCTCCAATCCCGGTTTGCCATAGTGGCAAGCGGAATCGGTCCAACGGAAGTTGTCAAAGATCATGCGGCCGTAGATGACAAGCATGATACAGATGGAAAGGGCGTTCATGGTA
>ERZ827104.674-NODE-674-length-35024-cov-42.282536_pt1 | contig 35024 bp, 45 predicted proteins | sample MGYA00519781_ERZ827104 | MGnify/ENA primary metagenome ERZ827104 (study PRJEB31778, sample SAMEA3449257) | human gut metagenome | biome: human gut; feature: human-associated habitat; material: faeces | place: United Kingdom | collected 2010/2012 ...
GACTGGCTCGGTCGTATTTGAATACACGAAAGAGGGAAACACAATCACCGAAACGATTTTGGAAGCTATTAGGCGCGGTGCCGACCTGCGCGATGCCGACCTGCGCGGCGCCGACCTGCGCGATGCCAACCTGCGCGATGCCAACCTGTGCAATGCCGACCTGTGCGATGCCAACCTGTGCGGTGCCAACCTGCGCGATGCCGACCTGTACGGTGCCGACCTGTGCGATGCCAACCTGCGCGATGCCAACCTGCGCGATGCCGACCTGCGCAATGCCAACCTGTGCGATGCCGACCTGCGCGGTGCCAACCTGCGCGATGCCGACCTGCGCGATGCCGACCTGCGCGGTGCCAACCTACGCGATGCCAAGGGATGTTATCTATCATGTCCGACTGAGGGTAGTTTCATCGGTTGGAAAAAAGCCTCTGGGCATATCGTAAAATTACGAATTCCGGAAGATGCACGGCGCAGTTCGGCAACGGGACACAAATGCCGTTGCGATAAAGCATACGTCATGGAGATTCAGAACATGGACGGCACCAAGGCAACTGAGGATACCGTTCGTTCCGACCATGACAAAAACTTCGTCTACACTGTCGGTGCTACTGTGGAAGTTCCGGATTTCGACGATAACATGTGGAGCGAATGCGCACCGGGTATTCATTTCTTCATCGATCGCAGGGCAGCGGTGGAGTACCAATGACGCACGGTTCTCTATTCAGCGGCATCGGCGGCTTCGACTTAGCGGCTGCGTGGGCCGGCTGGACGAATGTCTTCAACTGCGAGATCGACCCGTTCTGCCGGCGCGTATTGAAGTATCATTTTTCCGAATCGGAACAAATATGAAGACATACGAACAACAGACTTTACCGTTTGGCGCGACCGCGTCGACGTGCTCACCGGCGGTTTCCCGTGCCAGCCGTTCAGCCTCGCGGGCAAACGCAAGGGTACGGCCGACGACCGCTACCTCTGGCCCGCAATGCTCGGAGTTGTTCGGACTGTTCGACCGCGCTGGGTCGTGGGCGAGAACGTTCTCGGAATCGTTAATTGGTCGCAGGGAATGGTTTTCGAGCAGGTGTGTGCTGATTTGGAGGCGGCAGGATATGAGGTGCAAGCGTACCTTATACCAGCTGCGGGCGTCGGTGCTCCCCATCTGCGATACAGAACATGGTTTGTTGCCCACCGTGGTGACGCAAGGGCTGAAAGTTCATGGCAAGAGCGGTTCGGAGCCATTGTCGCCGGCGATGCTTCCGACACCGGTCGCGTCGGATTGCGGGAGCGGGCGTGTGAACAGGAGCTTGTCGAAGGGTGCATCCGAGCGGCCGACGCTCGCGCTTGCAGCGCGGATGGGGCTGTTGTCGATGCCGACGGCCTGCGATGCGAAAAACAATTCGTTTCCTCTCAGTCATGCGAAGCGGAAGAGCGGAGCCGTCCACGACGTCATGATTTCGCATCCGTCCCGAACTGGGAAGGGTTCCCGACTGAGTCCCCGATATGTGGCCCAGATGATGGGCTTTCCGCCGGACTGGACGGAATTACCTTTCCGGCATGGCGCCGCGAGTCGATCAAAGCCTACGGCAACACCATAGTCCCGCAGGTGGCGCTGCGGATTTTCGAAACGATAAATGAATACGAAAAGCAATGAAGACAGACAAAAAGATTCTCGATGCGTGTTGCGGAGCCCGTATGATGTGGTTCGACAAATGTTGTTCAGAAGCTCTATTTATGGATATTCGCCGCGAGGAATTCATCGCTTGTGATGGGCGTCGTGTCAAGGTGGATCCCGACATAGTCGGAGATTTTCGGGCTATGCCTTTCGACGATGAATCGTTCCGGCTGGTTGTATTGGATCCGCCGCACCTCAGAAAATTAGGCGGCACGTCATGGTTGGCTCAGAAATACGGAATGCTTCTTCCTTCTTGGGAAACGGATATACGTGCTGCTTTCGATGAATGTATGCGGGTCTTGAAGCCGGAAGGAATTCTGATATTCAAATGGAATGAAGATCAGATAAAAGTTCGGCAAATATTGGACATCATCCCCTATAAACCGTTGTTCGGACACCCGACATCCAAACATGGGAAAACGATATGGATGTGCTTCATGAATAATAACCAAGATAAAGGAAATCAGATATCGGATGAAAAAGATTATGTTCAACGACCGCTACGGCTTGACGCAGGCGGTCATCGAGGGGCGAAAGACCATGACGAGGCGGCTGGTTCCGTGGGCCCTTACAGAGCAATGGATGGAGTTTGTTTCTGATGCTCCGAGCGTGGGCGGCGTATATGTCCATGAAAGCGAAAAAGAATTTTACGAGAGGGAAGCACCCCGCTACAAGGTCGGCGAGGTCGTGGCCGTGGCGCAGAGCTACAAGAGTTGCGGCAATTACCACGTTCCAAAGGAACATGCAGGATGGGGCAATAAGCTATTTGTAAACCCTGCACTGATGCCGTACCGAATCCGCATCACCGGAATCAAGTGCGAGCGGTTGCAGGATATTTCGGAGGAGGATTGCATGAAGGAGGGTATCTTAGGGGATGTAGAGTACGACAAATACGAAGTTTACGGCCTTTTTGGAAATAGCGATGATGGGTTTGACACTCCCCGCGAAGCCTTCGCTTCGCTGATCGACAAGGTGTCCGGACGGGGAACGTGGAAACGCAATCCGTGGGTCGTGGCTTATGAGTTCGAATTGGTGAAATAGCGAGATTCTCGCAAAATCTCGAAATAGTTACAGATATGACATTGAATGAGTATCAAGAGCGGGCGATGACGACCTGCATGGAGAGTTGCAAGAATGACACCTACATGTTGTTCGGTCTTATGGCAGAAGTGGGGGAGGTTGCTGACAAAGTCGCAAAGTGGAAACGGAAAGGGATCATCCGTATGGATGGTGACAGAGTTGTCTTTTCTGCGCCTCCGAAAGATGCGGGGTACCTTGCTGAGGAACTAATGTACGAAGTTGGCGACATCATGTGGTTCTGCGCTGGTCTTGCCAGACAGTTTGGTTGGAGCTTGGAGAATGTGTGCTGGGCCAACCTCAACAAACTTTCCAGCCGACAGGAACGCGGTGTTATCGAGGGTGACGGAGATAACCGGTAAAATAAAGGTGAATATGAAAGACATTAAATTCAGGGGCAGACGCCACGATAACCCCGAATTACTGAAAGGAGTAGAATAATGAAAAGTGAAAGAGCTGAAAACTACTTGTACGATCACGAGTGCAGCTATCCGTATAGCGGGTATGTGACAATGCAGGATGCCGAAAGGATGGCAGGACTTGCCGAGCAAGAAACCGAGGAGCGGATGCGTGAAAAGGCAATAGAGGCATTCAAATCCTCATGCAAATATAAGGACGGTTGTGACGGGAGCGGTAGGGTGTGCGACCCTGCGCTGTGTGAAGATTTGAGATCATTTATCCAAAAATTGGATGAGATATGAAAGCGAATTAAGGAAAGGGCAAAAAAGTATGCTCGAAAAGTGTGGCGTGGTGGGACGAGAGAATACGGCAGTCACATGAAGTTAACTAAATGTGACTTTATTGCAGGTGCCCAATCCGAGCGGGAAGAATTGACCCGCTGGCGTAATCCGAATGAGGAACTGCCGGAAAATAATTCGTGTGTTTTGATGAAAGTCTCGGACGGCGAACATGAGCGAATTTATCTTGGAGCCCGCCAAGATGATGTGTGGATGTGTGATGGAGGCTATTCCTTCTGCCAGAATGCAGAAGAGTGTCTCGGATACGATGGTGTCGTTATCGGCTGGCGACCGATTTACGAAAACGAATAGAACGATGGACATCTTGACTCCACATGACGGCGTGACGAACGATAAGATAGCCAAAGCGCAGATCGAGGCCGTCGAACGAAAGCAGAACGAATACAAACTGATCGGGCAACTGGTTCGGGTGCCCGGTCATACCCTCTATAAATTCAATACGGTTACGCGGACAGCGTCGAGAACGGAAGTGGAGGTGTCGGCCGATTCGTGGCTGAATCCTGAGAACATGAAGGTCGAGAGCGACCGCAAATCGCGTGTCAAGGTCGAAAAGGACTGTTACTATGAGCAGGCATTGAACATGAAGAACTTTATCAAGCGCCTGCGCCGGCGGGGTATCGTCGGAATGGACGAGGAGGTGAAACTCGAAAGGTAGGGAAGCCATGAAACCCAGAGATGAAAAACGTTACTCCCGTCCGGTCGGCGAGCGGTTCGTGTATGAAGGCGAGACCGTAGAGGTTGTAGGGTATGATCGAAATAAAGAGGGATGTGCATGTCGGGATTGTGCGCGTTTTGGCAATTGCTCTTACAACGAGATGACAGGCAACTGTCGTTGGTACGAACGAGAGGATGGGACGGATGTAATATTCCGGAAAGTAGAACAGGTGAACTGTTTGATATAAAAAGAGGCGATCCCGAAAGATCACCCCTCACCCAAGAACAAAGGTAGTAATTAATTCGGGATTTGCAATGAATCATTTTATCTCAATTCAGGCCGCAGCCGAAGAGTACGGCATCTCGACACGATGGATATGGAAATCGATTCGAGTGGATCGGACACTCGGCACAGTCGTCCGCAACGGGCGGATCTATCTGCGCCGCATCGAGTGGGAGGCATTTGTCGAACGGCATCCCCGACTGATCGAAGAGTGGCATGATTTACATGCACACCTACAATACCGCTATATCGAGCAATGAAAAAGAGCGAAAAGTTGAAAGAATCGTCTCCCCGATAGGCGATCTTTGCATATATGGGCAAGCTCACGATCAAACAGGAAAAGTTTTGCAATAAGTACCTCGAATGCGGTAATGCGTCCGAGGCATATCGCTATGCTTACAGATGTTCGAACATGGGCGATAACACGGTATGGAATAATGCCTATCTGCTATTACAAAACAGAGAGGTTGCAGCTAGGATCGGATATCTGAAAGCTCACCTTGCCGAGGCTGCGGGCATCTCGGCCTTACAGATCATCCGCGAGCACCAGAAGATCGCCTTTTCGGATGCGACCCGCATTCGTAACGGCTGGATGTCGCTTAAAGAGTTCGAGTCGCTCACGGACGATGAGAAGGCATGTATAAAGTCGATCAATACCAAACAGGTCAAACGGATCGCTTCGAATGGCGATGAGATTGTCGAGGAGTTCGTGAAGATCGAGTGCTACGACAAGCAGAAGAGTCTCGACAGCATCATGAACATGTTGGGTTACGCAGCGCCGAAGGAGGTGAAACTATCCGGAAAGATAGAAAATCCTGCCGTCGCTCCCGTCGTCATTCAAATAGACGCGGAGGATGCGTTGTCGATCGAAAAAACACCGCCTGCCGATGCATCGTCTGCCTGACATCCGCACCTATCGGGGGAAAGTGTATCGTTACCTCATGTATCGGTACATGCAGTACAGGGAACAGGATGCGGTGTTGAAGATTTTTAATGAAGGGTCGAGCCGCTCGGGGAAGACCTACGATGCCTTCGATTTTCTGCACGACATCTGTACGCTCGCACTATCCCCGCTCAATATCTTCGTATATCGAAATACGTTGCAGGCCTGCAAGGAGATCACCCTTGCCGATTTCCGCAAGAAACTGACCCTGCGCGGCGTCTACGATCCCGATGCGATGCGCAGCGAGAATCAACATCCCGACTACTATATCAACAACTCCGTGATCCATTTCCGCGGATTGGACAGAATGGATAGCCGTGAAGGATACGATTGCGACATCATCTACATCAACGAGATGCTGGACGGCATCTCGAAGCAGCAGTACAAAAATATCACGATGCGCTGCACGACGATGATCATCGGCGACTGGAATCCCAAATATACCGAACATTGGGCCTTCGAACTGGAAGGGCAGCCGCACACCTATTTTACGCACACGACATACAAAGACAATCCGTTCTGCCCGCCTGGGGTCATACAAGAAATCGAATCCTATGAACCTACACCGGCGAACATTGCTGCGGGCACGGCCGACGAGTGGCGATGGAAAGTCTATGGATTGGGAATCCGTGCAGCGAAAGAGGGTCTTGTCTATCCGAATATCGACTGGATCGATGAATTTCCGTCCGACCTGGAAAGGGTCGTGTTCGGCCTTGACTTCGGATTTACGAACGATCCTACGGCGCTCGTCCGTCTGGGGCTTCGGGGGCTTGATCTATACATGAAGGAAGAGTTTTATGCACCCTGCTCCGATCCGGCCTTGCTCTACGATGCGATCGAGGGGGTGGTCGGGCGGATGCCCATATTCGCCGACTCGGCGGACAAATACGCTAAAAATCCCGAATCGATGGTCGACGGCCTGCTGCTGCGCGGGCTCAGCGTGGTGAAGGCGAAGAAATATTCCGGTTCCGTAACGGACGGAATTCACATGGTCAAATCGTTCCGCCTTCATATCGTCCGCAGCCGTAATTTCCAAACCGAGGCCAATTCCTATGTGTGGGATTCGGTGAACGGCATTACGATCAACCAGCCGATCGACAAATTCAATCACTTGTGGGATGCGGCCCGATACGCTGTAATGGAGTATCTCTATTGGGTCTGCAACCGCCGAAAATGAAAAAAACAGCGAAAAGTTCGAAGAACCCTCTTTTATCGCCCTTACATTTGCTTCAAAGGCTATGTGCAATGAGATTCAGCTTGAAGTGGCGAAGTAAGAGTCAGGACTTGACGACGAAATCGGAGTGCGGAACTCCGACAGCGGAGGAACAGCGGTTCGTCTCTGTGCGCGATTTTCTCTCGGCAATGGGATTGGGCGGCGGTAGTACGATCGACTGCGACACCGTTGCCGGACAGACTATCGCTTACGCTCGGTGCAGCGCGTTGTTTTCGATCGTGACCAAGAAATCCGCGGCAATTCGCAACGCCCGCTGGTGGGCTGTCGATCCGTCGGACGACGCTCGCCAGGTCGCAGGTCGCACGGAGGAACTGAACAGGTGGAAGCATCCGAATGACTTTCAAACGATCGAAGATTTCGCGGCGATGATCGAAGCCTTCAAGGATATTTACGGAAAAGCCTATATTCTTCGCTGGGAGCCGGTCGGTGTGCCCACGGCCTACGAACTCTACGTGATTCCGAATCCGCTTGTTCAGGAGGTGACGACCTCCGAATTCACCGGTTTCCGGCCCGATCCGCAGATCGATTATTATATGGTTTCGATCAACGATTATCAAATTCGTGTCGATCGGGATCAAATGTTCGTCGTGCGGGATTCGGCCTATAATCCGAATATCTTCGGAGCATCGCAGTCGCGTCTGTCAGCCTTGCAGAACGCCGTCAATCCTTTCGTGTCGTCATTCGAGGCGCAGAACGAACTCATCATCAACAGAGGGGCATTGGGTATCATCTCGTTGAATAGCGAGGATTTCCGGACATCCGTGTTGCCGGAGAACAAGGAGGATCGGGAGCAGGCACAAGCGGCCCTGCGGCGATACGGCGTGATGAAGGGCCAATATAAGTACATCGTGACCGGATTGAAGGCTGCTTTCGTGCAGATTTCGGCCAACATGAAGGACATGAACCTCACGGAGGTGCAGCGCAATGCCAAGAAGGAGATCGCCGATGCCTATCAAGTGCCGTATGTACTGATCGACACCGAAGGTACGACCTATGCGAATCTTACGGCGGCCGAGGTCAAATTGTACAACGATGCGATCAAACCGGATGCAGAGCGAATATCGGAGGTATTGAACGCGGCGCACGGGTTCGATGGATTCCGCATCGTTCCCTATTTCGATCACCTGTCGATCTTCCAGGAAGCGAAGCGGCTGTATGCCGACTCGCTGACGGCGGCCGTGACGGCTGCCAGCAACGCGATCGCCTCCGGTCTCATTACCGAGCAACAGGGGAAAAACATCATTGCAAACATTCTGGAATAATGGACAAACTACTGTATAAAAAAGTCATGAGCCGCGGCGGGGCTTTCAAGCAAGCGCCGATATTAAAGGCCGATGTCGTGGACGAGGAGAAACACATCATTCTCGTGAAGTTCTGTTCGTTCGGAACGGTCGATTCGGACGGCGACATGCTGATGAAGGGTTGCATAAGCAAGAGTATTCAGGAGCGCGGGCCGGCGTCTGCGACGAACCGGAAGATACAATTCCTATGGCAGCACGAGACGAAGAACCCGATCGGCCGTATCCTGTCGATCGAGGAGAAGGACGACGGCGGATACGCCACGGTGCAGCTCTCGGATTTCGATGCCGTGCCGGACGCTCGCCGCGCATGGGTGCAGATGCACGAAGGGGTGCTCAACCAGTTCTCGATCGGCTATCGGTATGTATGGGACAAATGCGATTACGATCCCGATCTCGACTGCCTGATCGTGAAGGAGATTATTCTGCACGAGATTTCGGTCGTCACCTTCGGCGCCAACGAGCACACGGAGTATATCGGCGACATGAAAGCCTTGGACGACATGGAACGATATGTCAAGGCATTACGGGAGACCGCGCCCGATGAATACGAAAAAGTATACAGCAGAATACTGTCGATGTTCAAAGCCGAGCCGGCCCCCGCGCCACTCACTTCACGCAGTTCGGTATTCGAAAAATTAGGTCAAATCAAAAACTGAAAAAACATGGCATTCAAATTCAAGAAATTCGAACTGCCCGACAGCGGGGAGTTCTCGGATGTGGATCGCAAGGGCATGGAATTGCTCGGCAAGCACATCAACGACCAGTTCGAAATGCTGGCCGAGGGGATCAAATCGGAGGAAGAGATCGTCGAGTCGGTAAAATCGTCGCTCGGGAAACTGGGCGTGTCGGCCGAGAAGATCGCGGAGATCGAGAAGGCTCTCAAGGAGCAGGGGAGCGAGATTCGCCGTTCGATGAGCGGCAGCGCCGGCAAGGGCCGCACGATCCGCGAGCAGATCAAGGCGTTCCTTTCGAGCGACGAGGCGAAACGCGCTTTCGCGGAGAAACGCAATACGGCGCTCGAACTGGAGATCAAAGCGGCTGCTACGACGATCACCGTGGCGGCCAATACCGCGGCGGTTACAGCGCTCAACACCGAAGTAGACCGCACTATCCATTACGCGCCGAGCGAAGACACGCGCGTCGTAGAACGGTTGTTCAAGGGCTCGACCAACTCGCCCAATATCACATGGGTGGATCGCAAGCCCGGCAACGGCGCTCCTGCATTCATCGCCGAGGGGGGCTTGAAGCCCGCTATGGACTGGTCGTATGTCCCTGAGACGTCGACGGCGAAGAAAGTGGCCGTATCGGCCAAAATCTCTTACGAGATGCGCGACGATTTCGACTATATGCAGTCGGAGATCGACAACATGCTGCGCACGTCGCTCGTTCAGGAACGCACGAAACAGCTGCTCACCGGTGACGGCACGGGCGTGAATCTCAAAGGCATCTTCACGGCTGCTGCTACCTATACGACCACCGCGCTCGACGGGACGGTCGAAATGGCGAACAAGGCCGATGCGATCCGCGCAGCGATCCTCCAGATGCGGAACCTGAACTTCTATCCCGACGTGGTGATGCTCAACCCTTCGGATCGGGCCTCCATCGACCTGACGAAGGATTCGACGGGTCACTACATCTCGGACGAGCTGTTCCGGCTCATCCGCGGGGTGGAGATCGTGGAATCTACCTATGTCAAGGCCGGCGATTTCCTCGTTGCCGATACGAGCAAATGGAACGTTCGCCCGTACAAAGGCATTCGCGTCGAATTCGGGTGGGTCGACGACGACTTCCAGAAGAATCTCTTCACGGTCATCTGCGAGGAGCGTCTGCACTCGTACTTCGCATCGGTCGATCAGGGGGCGTTCGTCAAAGGCGCGTTCGCGACCATTATCGCCGCCTTGCAGAAACCGGCTACCGAGACTTCGAAGGTGACAGCCTAAGTCAAACACGTTAAACGAACAAGAATATGGCAACGAAAGAAGAAAAGACCAATGTGGACTTCAACGATCGCGTGACGGTCTACGGAACCGGCGGCCCCGGCAATACGCTGGAGAAGGGCAAAGCCTATGAGGTGCATCCCGTACATGCCAAGACGCTCATCAAGTTGGGCCGCGCCACCGAGAAACGGTGAAGTAATTTCAGGACGCAGGGGTTTGATCGCCCCTGCGCCCGCTAAATACATTTCCCATGATTATCGACAATACCTATTTCGAGAAGGATCCGATCTACATCTCCGGCATCGCCAATCGGAAGGACGACAAGCCGACGGCGCTCGCTCAGGCACTCATCGATTCGGCGAACTCCTACATCGCCATTTACGAGCCGAGATTCCTCCGCAATCTGTTGGGCGAGGCACTGGCAGAGACGGCGGAGGAGAATCCGCAGATCGTTGCGCTGCTCAGAAACGAAGCGGTCAAGACCTCGCCCATTGCGAACTATGTCTATTTCTACTGGCTGCGCACGCATACTACGGTCGGCACACCGGCCGGCGAGAAGGTGCAGCGTGGGGAATATTCGGACGAAGCGAGTCCGCGCATCCGTGCCGTAGAGGTTTGGAACGATATGGTGCGCCAATGCTGCGTCCTGCGGCCGAAGCTCGTCGAACTGGGGGCCGTGCCGGACTATTGTTCGGCAATTTTCGAACCCGCAAACTTATTCGGATTATGATCGTCAAATCGACCGACACCGTTCGGGACATCATCATCGGCAGAGCGGCATTGTTCAACCTCGAAAGCCGTAGGTTTGCAGAAGAGATCAGGAGACGGGCGGAACCGGAATGCTGCGTACTGCATCGGCGGTGGCTGCCGGACAGGCGTATTGCGGCCCGCGATCCGAAACACATGACGATGCGCGATCTGGCGGTGCTGAACGCGACGAACCGCTCCACCGATTACTTCGTCAACGTGTTGTCGCAAATGCTCGGCATCCCGAAAGAGAAGGTCGCGGATTTGCGGTTCATCCGTGCGTACCGCTACTTTCTGCACTGCATGGACACGCTCGCGGCCATCTCGAAGAGATTCGCCGATCTGAAAATCGAACCGACCGACGAGGAGCGGCAGGCGCAGATCGACCGCCCCGACCGAGGCATCGCCGCCGTGGTGCGCAAGTACGTGCAGATCATGAACGGCGCCGTATCGCCCGCGTCGGTCTACGGCATGGAGTGGAGCGTCGTCTACGAAGCCTTCGAGTCGACGACGAACGACGTGATCGAGCAGCGCAATCTCAGCAGGATACAAACCTCTAAAATCAAAAGAAGATGACCGACAACAAGAAATACGAGCACAGGGTCGTCGGGCAGACGCCGCCGGCCCGCCGTATCGTGGGAGTGAAGATAAACTCGCTGAACGACCATATCGACAAGGCCGCCGGGGCGTGCGGCTTCGGTTCGTATATCTATGCCCGCCTTAAAGAGACGAACTACATCCTGGGAACGATCACGGAGTATCCGGTCGTCGTGCGGCAATTCTTCGAGACGATCACGCCGACGGATCTCGATGGCGTCTACAAGCGCGCCTCGAAGTTCCTCTTCTGCGGCGACCTCGGCGAAGCGGAACCCGATACCGCGACGCAGATCATGCCGATCGTCGAGGAGATGATCGACCGCTCGGCGGAGTTTTTCGAGGCATTGCGGGATCGAGGAGTCGAGGTGCAGGTCACGAAGATCACCCCGTTCGCCGCCCGATTCGATCAGCTGGTCTGCGGAGTCGAATGCGATGCGACGATGACCTATTCGACCTGCAACAATGGATAGGATCGACAAGATACTGCGCTATTTCGATCCGCAGCGATTCATCGAGGTGTGCGAAGCGCGGTTCGATACGCTGCGCACGCAGGTCGTGGCGAATCTGCAAACGAAGACGGGCAGCAGCGGAAAGCGGGTCAACAGCCTCGGCGTGCCGGAATGGGCCACGGGCGCGACGGCGGCATCGCTCCAAACGCAGGTCGAACAGAACGACGACGGTTTCGAAGCGGCGTTCGTCGGCCGGCAGGGGATCGCCGGCGTCGACGGGGGACGTTCTGCGGGCGATGTGCAGGCGCAATACGCCTCCTTCGATGCTTTTCTCCTTGCGATCGAGCGATGGGCGCAGGCCAAAGAGGGGCTCTACGGCATCGAGGAGATCGACGCCTACGCCGTGGCGGCGAACGTATGGAGCAAGGGCACGGTGCTCTACCGCGAGGGCGGCGGTACGGAGATCCTGTTCGACCTGTTGCAGCCGGCCGTGGACGACATCGACCGGCAACTCTCCGAGCAGCTCGACCGCAGCGTGTTTACGATGTTGAATGAAACAATCAGTGATTATGCCTAAATATAGATTAACACCCGCCATTTCGCTGGCGAGAAACTACAATACGGTCGGAGTCAGCGAAGCGCCGACATACAATGTGGCCGTTGTCAAAGTCGGCGGCTATACGTTGGTGCGTTCGATCATCAACGGTTCGGCCGTATTCCCGATGGACGATCTGTTCGAAATCATCGCACAGGACGGGAATGCGCAAACGACGATCAGCCTCGAAGTAGACGGGCAGGCGATTGCCTCGTCGCCGCTCTATCTGCTCAAAGGGGCGTCGGCGCGCGCGATGACGAACAATGCGCAGGCCGATACCCCGATCAGCTGGCCCCAGCCGTCGAAGATCGTGGTCTTTCCGGCGTTCGATTACAGCGAGCAGATCCTCGTCAACTCCTATACGGGCACCATGCAGGACTTCGCTTTCACCGATGCCGACAGCGGCCGGCGGGAGGTCTATTCGCGTGTCGATCCCGTGTTCTTCCTTCCGATGACCTTATTCCGCGAATTCGGAGGCGGCGAGCGGCAGTTGATCGTCTCGACGGGCGGCACGACCGGCGCCGTGAAGAGCGCGCGTCTGACGGTCGTGGTGAATCCTTGCGACAGCGGATCGTTCGTGCGCTGGCGCGATGCAACGGGATTGATGCGTTACTTTCTCTGGCATCCGACCGAGCGCGTCGACAACGTATCCGAAGACGAGACCTTCGAAACGCTCTCCGAGAAACTGACACCCGAACGCCACCGCACGATCACGGCGACCACGACCCATACGCTCCATAGCGGACTGGTCGACCGTGAACTGTTCGACCTGTGCGCATCGATTCTCTCCGGACGGGAGGTGCAGCTGTACGACGTCCGGCGGAAGGTGTGGATAGACGCCTATGTCGAAGACGGCGACATCTCGCGGACGAATGCCTGCATGCAGGACTGCGTGGTAGAACTTTCGATAAAGCACTTGACGCTATGACGAAGGAGCTCTACATAAACGGTCAGTTGTGCGATCTGGAAGATACGCCGTCGCTGATCTTCCAGTCGCCGGTCTTCAACGATCTCGACGCGATCCAGAGCAACCGCAGCGCGGAGATCAATCTGCCGCTGACGCCCCGCAACCGCAAGGCCTTCGGTCTGATCGACCGCATCGACATCTTGGACGATTCGGCGGCATACAGGAAGAATTCGGCAGCGTACTACCTCGGCGGCTTTCCGGTCTTCACGCGGGGGTATGCGATGGTTACGGACGTAACCGACACGATCAACATCACACTCGTGTGGGGCAACATCGACAACTTCCAGCCGTTGTTCGACGCTTCGCTGCGCGATCTGCGCGAGCAGATCATCGAGGTGGCAGGAGCGGATTATGTCGAGTGGAATGAAGATACAAGCTATTTACTTAGGAATAGCCCGGTTTCTCCGTATACCGGTTTTATCGCAGTTGATTTCGGCGCATCGCTTATCGAATATGCAAAAGACTCTTCCGGTAACTGGTACATACCCGGAGAAAGCCGCCAATACTGGAAATATACGCATCCGTCTATCTACGTGGAAGCCGTATTAAACGCAATAGAACGGTACCACGGAATTATAATAGAAGGCAAAACTGCACTAAGTCGAATAGACGGTCATGATTTGTTAATTCCGCTCGTGTCGAAAAAATCAGGGCCGGATAGCTGGTACTCGGATCGGTTCGAGGCAAGTTCCGCCTATCTTACGAATAGCGATGATGGATATTATCCGCTGTTTTATCAAAAGGGTAATATGGTATGGGATAAGAGAGGGATTGTTGTCGAAGATGTAATAAATAAGGGCTTGCCTTCGGAGGTGAAAGAATATAAAGAGTTCTATATTGCCAATACAAAAGTAGTAGACGTGTCGATACTTAGTTATGACGGGGAGCCTATTACTTTTAACGGACATCGACAGGATGCGACGAAACCGGTCGAATTGCGTCTTGCCGGCCGCAAAACAGATGGCACAGAGCAGGTGTTGCTGTCAGTTTATAATTCGGGAAGCGGAATAGGTAACGGAGTTGTTTTCGCCTTGTCGGATATATTCAACAAGGAAGAAGTCGACGTCGAGGAATACAATGTGATCTGGTGGAGTTTGGAAAATTTCGTTACGAACGGTGGCGGTCAAACTCTCGTTTCGGCCCGATTCATCATCACGCCCCATTTCGACGATACATCGTTTCCCTCTCCGTTTCCGATTGCCGAGAACCTGCCGGATATGACGCACGCGGAGTTCCTGTCGGCATTGATGACAATGGCCGGACTTTTCGCCTATCCGGACAGTTCGGATAGCAATACGATCCGCATGATGTCGCCCGATCAGTTCTATAATTCGACGGAGACGATCGACTACGATTACCGCATCGTCGGCTCGGGAGACAACCGGACGCCGAACACGCAGACCGACAGACGAATCGTCGACAGTCATCTCGACGCAACGATTCAGGATTGGAGCCGCAAAGTGATTCTGAACGATCGGGGCGAAATCTGGCGGCCGGAGGGGACGGAGTTCACGATGGGGGATTATGCCCAGACCAACACGCTCGACTACGACAACGACGAGGACGCCGAGATGTTGAACACACAAGGCATCATCTCCATCGACAACGAGAACATCGAGCTGGAGAACGAATTGGTATCGTTGGATTTCTCGGCTTCGGCCAATCGTTTCATCAACAATCCGAACAGCATCCACGACAAGACGACATTTGCCGTAGTTCCATGCTACGATGTCAAAAAGGATAAAGACGGAAATGCCACCGATGTAACCTATAACGAGCCTTCACCTCGGATTCTCGCCTTGAATATAACGACATCCGACGGTTTGGCGCATTTCGAATACGGATACTTCCCCCGCACGATGTATTTCGGCGGGTCGGAGGGTATCGTGGCGAAACGGTATGCAGACTACCAGCGGATCCTGAAAAAGTTCCGCATGATTACGGTCTATGTCAAACTGACCGTGGCCGACATCTGCAATCTCGACTATACGCGGCGGGTTTACCTCGATGTCTACGGATGCTATTTCGCCATCTACTCCGTCACGACTGGTGAGGACGGTATATGCGAGTGCAAATTGATTAAACTGTAAAATTATGGCTACACAAGATTCGATCGATAAGATTATTAATATTCGCGTAAAATACTCGGATTTGATCAAGGGAATGTCCGAATCGGCTAAACGTATCGATACGCTCAACGACCGTATCTCCGAATTGAAGTCCGGTTTGAAGGGACTTAAAGCCGCACGCAAAGCCGGAACGATCGACAAGGAGGCCTATAATGAACAGGTAGCCCAAACGACGCAAGAGTTGGTTGCGAACAGGGAAGAGGTAAAGGCGCTCCAATCGGCGATGCGATTACACTCGCACGAGATTCAGAACAATATCAAAGAGGAGAAGAATCTCGAAGGTTCGGTAAATGGATTACGTGCATCCATTCGTAACCTTACGGCGGAATACAATGCACTGTCGGCCGCCGATCGAGAGGGTTCCGTAGGCAATGGGATAGCGGAGCGAATATCCAAGATGCAGGCGCAAGTCAGTGCGGCCGAACAGCGGCTGGGGAATTTCCGTTCGAATGTGGGTAATTACCAGTCGGCATTCAACGGGCTGAATGCATCGGTGTCGCAGATCGTCCGCGAGTTGCCGTCGGCCACAATGGGAGCGAATATGTTTTTCCTCGCCATCTCGAACAATATCCCGATGCTTGCCGACGAAATTAATAAACTTCGAGCTGCCAACAAACAGGCCATGAAGGAAGGCAAGCAGGGTGTGCCGATCCTTAAACAGCTGGGATCCGCTTTGTTCAGCTGGAACAGCCTTATATCTGTCGGCATTGCCTTGCTCACGGTATATGGCAAGGACATCGTAAATTGGATAGGCAACCTGTTCAAGGGGAAAAAGACGATAGACGCCACGACCTTTGCAATGAATCAGATGAATGCGGCAATGTCGGAAGGTCGGTTGAACGCACAGTCGGAGGTTACAAAACTCAACCTCCTTTACAATGCGGCCACTGACCTAACAAAGCCTTACAAGGAACGGGCTACGGCTGTCCGAAAATTGCAGGAGGAATATCCGGCGTATTTCGGCAATATGGATACCGAGTTGATCATGACGGGACAACTAAAATCGCAGTATGACAAACTTCGGGCATCTGTTATAGAAGTTGCGCAGGCGAGGGCGGCACAGTCTCTCATGGAGGAAAACGAAAAGAACCTGCTGCTGATAAAAAGCCAAGCTGGGGCATACGATGAGTATGTAGAGACTTTAGATAAATATAATGCCGCCCAGAAAGAATATTACAAGATGATGGGCGAAATTACAAAAGGGTTATCTCCAGAACAAAGGGCTGGCGCCTATCTTTTTGGCGTTCAATCATCAGAAAAAGCTATTTATGACGAGACAAAATCCCGTCTTGACGATCTTACAAAAATCATACGCGACGGTCTCGAAAAGGCCGGAGATGAAGGACAGACCATGTGGGATCGTATTCAGGATGAGTTCGACGGCGACATCAGGCGGTTTGTGGAATCGCTTGAGGCAGCCAATGCACGTCTTTCGACAGAGGCTGAGAAGCTATATACTACCCTCACACCCGACGAACTGAATAAAAATTCACCCCAGAACGTAACAGCCACACCGGAAGTAGAAGCCCCCGACTTGCCGAACTGGCGGGCGGAATTAGATGCTTGGATTGAAGGCGTGCGGGAGCAAATCGCCAAAGGGAACGTGAAAATTGCGGGTGAGTTCGAGAAGTTGGCGGCCGATATTGCGAAGGAGGCAGACGGTATCGATATGGACTTGGCCCGACGTATGCAAGAGACGTTCAAGGCGAAAGAGGATGAATACAACAACCGCATCCTCTCGGCCCGACTTTCCGGTGGGGACGAAGCCGCGCAGAATGAAACCGTTGCCATTCTTCGGGAACAGTTGGCCGAATTCGATTCGTATGCCGCAGCGTACCGAGCAATGGGGGATTCGGCTATCGAAATAGACAACCGCCGGCTTGAAATGCTCATTCGCCTGCATGACGAAATGAATAAAGGAGCCCAAAAAGAGGCGCAGAGCATGCAAATGAGTTTCCAAATAGCCAGCGATCTCGCGGGAGCACTGGCCGGTTTGGCGGAAGAGGCCGGTGCAGGTGCGCCGGTTGTTGCAGTGTTAGGTATGGCCCAAGCTATCGCGTCAATGGGTGCAGCGTTGAGTAAGGCGTTCTCCACTGGCAATATTTGGGAGGGCATCGCAGCTTCCATTACTGCTATTGCGACCATTACGAGCGTTATATCTCAGATGAAATCGTTGAATAGTACTGCGGCCGAGGAGGGCGCGAAATACCACTATGCCCGCGGCGGTCTTGTGACCGGCCCCGGCACGGGTACGAGCGACAGCATCCCTGCGCGGCTGTCCAACGGCGAGGCCGTGATGACGGCCCGTGCGGTCGTGGATTGGGGGCCGGTGCTCTCGATGATGAACGTGTCGAGCGGCGGCAACGCCATTCCGACGCGGCATCTTCCGGAGAAGAGTTCGGGGATGCGTCAGATGGAACAGATGTTCGAGCGCGTGATGCGCCGGCTTCCGAACCCTGTCGTGACGGTCAGGGATATAAACAACGGTCAGCGGCGGGTCAAGGTGCAGGATGAGACGGCGCGCTACACCGGACGCAAAAGGTAAAAAAAACAGCGAAAAGTTCGGAGGAACCCTTCCTGCGTATCCTATATTTGCTTCAAACACGAATTAACCCTTTTATAATAAATTAAAAAAAAACAATGGCAGAATGTATCAATGATCTAGCAGGCGATATCCTGCAAGATTGCAACACGGTCTATGGGGTGGGCGTCGAGAGGATTGCCTATCTTATCAAGAAGTCCGATCTGGACGAATCGGCGACGACCTACACCAAACCGAAGATCACCAAGATCGCACTCAAATCCGGCAAGAAGGCCTATCGGTTCTCGATTCCCTCCAAAACGCCCTACAACGGGCTGATCTACGAGGATCAGAACGCCGAAATCGGCATCGCCATCAACAAGACGCTGCCGCTGCGTATGCTGGCCGACAGCCCCGCGAACTCGCAGAACATCGAGGCGTTCAAGAACGAGGACTGGGTCGCTGTCTACGAGAACAAGGCGAAGGGTGCGGACGGCAGCCAGGCGTTCTGTGTGATCGGCTACGAACAGGGCGCATCGATGCAGAACGCGACGCTCGACAAGTACGGCGACGGCTACAACGGAGGTTGGGGCGGCGACCTGATCGAGCAGAACGCACCGACGCCGCAGATCTTCTTCGACGCCGGCGGTATCGACGCTTCTCGCGCCGCGCTGGAAGCATTGTGTACTCCGGCCGAGTAGGGGGTATGCAACCGTTGGACTGGTACATGGAGAGGTGCGCATCGGGCACCTCTCTGTGCATGGAAGAGAAGAAGCGGATCGAATCGGATTATCAGGAAGTGTTCGGGCGTCCGATGCTTTCCGATTTCAGCGGCCGGTGTCCCAACCGGTTCCGTGATGCGGCCGCGATGATCGCCTCCTATTTGCGGAAGGAGCAGAAAGGCGCAAACGGCGGTTACATGCTCAAATCCGGCATCGTGATCCGCTATCGCGGAAAACTCTACACACACTTGAATCTGACGGCCGCAGCGGCTCGGCATCATCTCAGACAACATCCGTCCAACGTACACGATTTCCTGCGTCTGGGCGATCTACCCAAAACCGAATGACACTATGGCAAATTATAAGATCAAAGACTTACAGCAAGCTCAGACCCTGAACGGTACGGTTGCGTTGGAGATTCAGGACGGGGATAGCACATCCACCTTCGCCACGCTCGACCAGATCGCCGAGTTTCTGGGGAACACAACCCCTGTGGTGTTGTTGACCAAAGCTGGCCCCATAGACGACAGCTATCTGCCCGATATGTCTGCCTCTGAAATCGCGGCAGCATACGATCGGATCGTTGCGGATCCGATTCACACGGTACCTGTTGTCAGGATTCCCGATAACGGAGGACAATACCTCGTACCGTCAGGATATGGAGTGCATGCCGATACGAAGGCCGTCATCGGATATTATGCATCGCAGACATACGTGCTCCCGTCCAGTCTTACGTTGACATCGGAAACATTTACCTTATCGAGACTGCCGTATACGGCATCATCGATGGAGTGGGCCGATCTGCTCAACAATACGGCCCTTCCCTCCGGTTATCTCGGCATCGATAGCGACAGTACGAGCGAAGAGATCAGTGCGGCCGTCGGGGGTGTAGATGCATTCAGAAAGTTATGCTCGAAGTTGCTCAGGCGAAACTGGATCGTCGTTGTGTCGACCGATCCCGCTGTGGCGAACAGGAATGCATCTATTCCTGTGATAGTAGATGTAAATAGGAGTGTTGGTCTGCCACTGAAAATAACACTCGAAATCGAATATATATCTTCGGGGAAATACATTGCATTGACCATTACAGAGTCAGAAGGCACCTTTTCGGCGATGCGTACCTCTGTGTCCGTATCGGATATTCCCGATGCACTCGCCGGCAAAGCCGACCTCGACTCCGCGACGGGATATATCAAATCGTCGCAGATAGCCCCTTTGCAGGGGCGTCAGACGGGCGTCAAAACGGGCAACGGAGGCTTCGTGTCGACTGATCCTGCCTTGTGCCTCTCCACCGCCAAGACACTCGCCGTAACCTTCAAATGCGACGGAACGCCGAACTCGTTCCTCTATTTCGACCAAGGCGGTTCCAACGCGAACCTCGGAGTATCCATATTCATTACATCGAACCGTCTGTACTGCAACATCGGCCGCAAGACCCTCATGCCGTTCAATCCCGAATCGGGGGAATTGTATCAGATCGTAGTCTCATTCGACAAAAACGGAACCTCTGTGGGATATATGAATTCGGTAAAGGTTCGGGAGATCACCGACTATTCCACGATCACCGACCCCACGCATTTCTGTTTGGGGGCACTATCGGACGGCAGCGGGTCTTTCTCCGGAGTCATCCTCGGCGCACGTCTTTTCAACTACGCCCTTACGGCCTCGGAGGTCGCCACGCTGTGGAACGACGGCGAGCCCGAACGGTACATGCTGCCTCTGTCGGGTGAGATGCGCACCGGACTTGTCGCCGAATACATCGCCGCCGGTTTGTTGGCAGACAAGTGGCGCGACACGTCGGGCGCGGGCCTCGATCTGCCGTATGTTCCGACCGCAACGGGCGGCACGGCAGAACTGTCGTATCAAAGTGTCCCGGATCAAGGCGAAATAGTCATAGACAGCGGTATATTCTTTACCAATATTGCCGAAGGAACAGCCAATAAACGGATCGACGTACCGAGAGGATATGTGGCTCTGGCCGTGGCCGTTTATAATTACAATGCGTCTGCATTGACAAATGTCATCGTGCAAAACTGGACGGATAAACGGACGTTCATATACGGCGCGACGATCAATAACGCACGAGCCGTGTATTCAGTCTCTGCCGCCGGTAACAAATCCGTATATAATGGGACAGGTATTACGATAGACCCTACTGTCCAATTTCTTAAAGTTATGGCGACAGGAAATACAACGTCCGGAGGTATGCGAGTAAGAGTAATATGTAAATATTTAGGGACATGAGAAAGAAGATCGATTTCCCGCCTTATAGCGAGGCGGAAGCGATGCAAATCGTGGAGGACGGCAGCGTCCTGTGCAACCTGTACGGGGGAAAGATTACCGATGAACGGGGATTGGAAAAATGGAACTACACGGATTCCGGCATTCTGTTTCCGCCCGATTCGGAAATTCTGTCGCTGACAGACGACGAACGCCGGCAGATAGAAGAGGAGTACAACCGTAACGAACTGACCCTCGCCGAGCTCGAAGCCGAGCGGGTGGCGCAGCGCGAAGAGGTGGAATCACTGCATGTACACGACGCCTAACCTTTGAAATCGCTATGGAATACCTCCCCGCAATCATCAGTGCCCTCGGAACTATTATCGCTGCGTGGTTCGCCTATAACCAGTACAGCAAAAACAAGCTGACCGACCTGAAAATCGAGAAGTTCAAAAAGGACGAAGAGATGAAAAGTATCCGTCGGGCCGACAATTCGTCTATCGTATACGGTGAGTTGTGGAGCGTTCTGCACGAGCTGGATGCCGATCGGGTCTATATCGTACAGCCGCATCCGCTCGGCAACGAAAGCCTGCTGTCCGTCTATTACGAGGTCAAGCGCAAAGGGGTGGAACCGATGAAACCGCACATGCAGGGCCTTCCGATTTCGGAGGTGCCGAAGTTCAGCAGCGATCTGGTGAAGAACCTCTTCCTCTACATCACGGACATCGACGAGCAGGTGAACGACAAATATGCGAAGTCCATCCTTTCGAGTTACGGATGTCGGGAGGCCATCATCAAACGGCTCAACGACAACCGCCACGACTGGATAGGCAGCATCTTCTGCGAGTTCACCCGCCCGCTGTCCGTATCGGAGGAGAATGCGCGGGAGATCATGCACACGGCGGCCATGAACATCCAATACCTGCTGCCCGAGTATCGATAACATATATTGTTTTAACCTTAGTACTGTAAAAACCATGAAAAAGCAAGTCAAAATCGCGCTCTGCGTGTTGGCCGCCGTCATTGCGCTGGTCGTTCTGTTCAATCTCCTGCCGAGCGGCATCCGCACCACGGCGACGCTCTGCGCAGGATTCGGGGTGGCCGCAGGAGCCGCCGCAGGCTGGCAGGCAAAGATGTGGTATGACCGAATGAAAGGATAGGTATGGCAACGTATTTCACCCTTTCCGAATTGCTGCGTTCCGATACGGCCGCAGCGCGCAGCATCGACAACGCGCCGTCGCACGACGTCATTCGCCGGCTCAATGCGCTGATGGACGAATGCCTCGATCCCGTGCGCGAACTTTGGGGCAAGCCGATCGGCGTGAACAGCGGCTACCGATCGCCGGCGCTCAACGCAGCCGTCGGCGGAGCTGCGGCAAGTCAGCACATGAAGGGCGAAGCGGCCGACATCACCACCGGCAGCGTCGCGGATAATCTGCGGCTGTTCGAACGCATCGCAGCCAGCGCGATCCCCTTCGACCAGCTCATCGACGAGAATCGGGGCCGCTGGATCCATATTTCATACCGTGCCGACGGGAAGAACCGAAGGCAGGTGTTGCATCTGTGAGGCGACTGCTCGCATACTTGTTGGCCGTGCTCATCGTCGGTTCACTGTTTTTCGGCTGGGGCTACCGCCGCGGGGCGGCTTCCGTCGAAATGCGCGACAGCACCGTTACCCGATGGGTGCCGTGGCCGGTTCCCGTGTACGACACCATTCGGGAATCTTATCCGGTCGCGGTGCGCGAACCGGCCGATACGGTGTGGAAATACATGAGTGTAGATACAGCCGCAATCATCGCCGACTATCTGCTCGAACGGGATTACCGGCTGGATTTCTCCGCCGATTCGACCGGAACATTCCTTGTTGATGCGACCGTAGGAGAAAACCGGCTGTTGCGGGCTTCGGCCGTAGTAAAGCCGGTTTTCCGTGAGATTACGGTTGCAAAACCGCATACTGAGGTGCGGCCGCCGCGCTGGGAAATGGGGCTCGCCCTCGGAATCGATCCATACAACCAGTGGGCGGGCATCTACGGACGCTATACGAGAGGCCGATGGAGCGGTGAGGTCATAGTAGGGTATGATCCGATCCGGGAAAAACAATATGTCGGCACGAAAATAGGATGGGCCGTGTTCCGATAACTCGTTGCCGGAATTATTTCCCGATTCCGCTCCAATCGAAAAGATTCATTACGGCTTTGTTGGCGTCGAAAATGACACGCCAGTTTTTCACGAGGTAAATATCGGTGACTTTCATGGATGTGTCAACGTGATTCAACGCTTCATGAATCACGTATTTGTCCAGTCCGGCTCCGCCCTCCTCTCGGGGAGTCCGCGCTATGGTTGCCCAGGAGTGCCGCGCAGCGTAGAACGTCAGGCCATCGACGCCTATCGCCTCGCCGACATCTTTCAGGCCTTTGTTGATCGCTTTGTTGAATGACACGCGATCTTTGTAGCGGAGGTAGAAGTGAAGCAGCCGTTTCCCCGTCTTATCCGAATAGCGAGCGATCAAAGGGCTGACGCACGGCTCTATCCGAACGTGCATTTCTGCACGGTCCGTGCGGCGGGATGCGGTTTTTTGCCGGAAATACACGATTTCGTCCTTCCTGGCCGGCGGGCAGGTCAGCAGATCGGCGCTGTTCATCCCCATCAGTGCGAACGACAGGAGGAAGCAATCCCGCGCCATCCGAGCGCGTTCGTTGGCGAGTGGCGGCAAGTCGATTATCTGCTGTATCGACTCCGCGGAGATGGCTCGTTTGGCCGTCGGCGCGGGTGTTTCGAGGCGCAAGCTTCTGAAAGGGTTGCCCAGAATATTCATTTGTCCGAGTTCTTCATCGTTGAACTCTTCCTTCGCGCGGTTATAGATGGTTTTGATGCGCGAAATATACAGAGACAGTGCCCTGTTGCCCTTGTTTTTGGTTGCAGTTTCACCTTTCTGCTTTCGGTTGGCGCCTCGTTGCGAAGGCTCCGATTCGATGAATTGCACGAATCCTTTGATGAACGGTGCCGTGATCTCGCCGATGTCGAGCGTATCGCGGCCAATGTATCGTCTCAGCGCGTTGAGGGCTGTCATGTAAATCGATGCCGTACCGGAATTCATCCGCGCCGCTTCCTGCCTCATATACGCTATGAAATCGAGCCGGAATCGCTCTCCGCCTTTCAATCCTGATTTGATGCGTGCGACGAGTTCGTCGATTTCTAAGATCACATTTTGTGACCTTATTCTGTCTTTCAATGCGTTATACTCGTTATCCGAGAGTTCATATAATGATCTCCATATAGGGTCGCCATTCTTATCTATAAGTTTCGCAATAGTCTCTTTGGGAGTAGCGTCTTTACCCCTCTCCATTTGAGAAACAAAAGACTGCCCAATTCCTAAAAACTCGGCAACCTGTTTTTGTGTTAGGCCTTTTTGCTTTCTAAATATACGAAAATCAAATTTCATAAATTTTTCTTATGAATATTTCTTGTATATTTATTTGATATTAAAAATATATTTATGATATTTGCGTCATCAACACAACCGAACACGACAAAGGTATGGAAGAATTGACGATTTTAGAGTGTAAATATATACAAATTCCAATCTACATAAAAAAATAACGTAGCATCAACCCGATAACCATAAAAGCAAATGAAACATATGCAACCCACTCGCAAATCGAAAAGAACATCAATTTACCGGAGACTGAAATTGTTTTGTATTCGCCGTCGACGGAAACAACGTCGGGAGGAAGTTTCAATTCTTGACTTAAGGTATCGAATCGTTTTTCGATATTGCGCCTTACCCGATTTGTGGCGTAAATATTTCGATATAGAACGAGACCAAGAGCAAGCAAACATATTCCGTTTAGCGATACTGTCGCAATGTTTGTCCAATATAAACGACATGAATAGCAGGCGGATATGTACTCCGGATTGTCCGATTCGGGCCGAATTAATGAACACGCCAAAGTAAGGATTGTTGCCGAGGCTATGAACATCGTGGAGTGAACGCGGTATTTCCAAATAGCCAGTTCGTTCGTCAGTGAGCATAGATCTTTTGCAAGGGCATCTGCATACTTCAGAACATCTTCAAAGTTAGCGTTGTCGGGTTGCATAGGTCGGATGTATAAATACAAATCGGTGACACTCATAAAACCGAACAATACAAACGTTCGAAAATATTTACGGATTCAAAGTATAAATATCTACAAAATAAACGAAATACGCAAATTATGATTGGAATTTATTCTGACGCAAACATTCAGCATAATGCTTTTGCAAAAGGGATTAGGGAGGTCGATCAGCGAAACGATCGGACGGAATCGATCAATATACGCAGAGAGATTCGCTATCAGCTGGGAGGCCGGACGCCTTTCCGATTGCATGGGATATTTGTGCGAGGATTGAGCCGAACACAATACTGCTCACGACAGGACGGAAAGGTTGCACATACGCCTGCCGAGCGGGATGCCTTGCAACGCATCTTCCGAGAACATGGGGTTAGATCGCCGTGGGGGTTATGAAAACGGACCGTCTGCTGACGCCCCGCGAGCGCGAGATTCTGGGACTGCTGGCGATAGAAGGGCTGACGGTAAAGCAGGTTGCCGACCGGATGTGTGTAGTCGTGCAGTGCATCTACAATCACTTGCAAGTGATGTACGACAAAGCAGGCGTGAACCGCGCCACGCATTCGCTGGTGAGTTGGTGGTATCGGCAAAATTTCGGGATCACCTTCGACATCCCTGACAAGGCGCGTAAGATTGGCGCGATGTTGCTGCTGGCGCTTTTCGCCGTCGAGGTGACGAATACGAATCTGATCTGCCGAGTTATGCGGGCGCGGCGGGGTAGAAGGAATGAAGTAGAATTTTTGATTGAAGGTTAATAGAGCGATGAACATCCGAGATATACAGAATGCGCTGATCGAGTCGGCCGATCTCGTGGCTTTGGCCGTGTGCCGTCGTAATGCTCCGAAGTCGGACATGATGACACGTCGGAAATTGTACGAGAGCTATCCCAACGACTGGCTCGACTATCATATCAAGCGGAAGAATATCCAGGGAATAAAGGCCGGAGCGGCTAAAAACTCTGCGATACTGTTCAGCCGGCTCGAAGTCGAAGCGCTCCTGAAAGCCGAGAAGATCGACGGGGCAGGATTGAAATGAGAGCGTCCGAAGCCGGAGGTGTTCATGATTGGTGTTTTTGAGAGAAGGGTGCTTTGCGGCTTCGGGGCTTGGCAAAGGTTTGCGCGCCTTTAATGCGCTGTATCTTTTCATATTTATTATTGTATTCCTCGCTGTCCGCCGTGAGGCTCGCAGCAGGATGACGGCCGGGAAAGACCGGCAAAAGGTGTAGTGGCGGAATGGTAGACGCACACAAAAAGATGGGCTGATAGTGGTCGGGCAACGCAAGTTGCGGAGGACGCTCCTCGGAAAGCAGCCGTGCAGGTTCGAATCCTGCCTACACCACAACGATAGCCACCCGCAGAGGTGAGGGGTTTGGTGCTCTGGCAAAATCACCCCAGCCCGCAAGGGTAGAAAGAGTATCGGGTAGGCCGATAATACCCAAATCGGCGGGTCGTGGGCAAGACTCGAAGAGACAGCCCCGCGACGGCGAATAGCCGAAGCGCAACAAACCGGCATAGGCTCCGAAGCTGCGACGACACGAGCGGCAAGGACCACCGGGACAAATGAATCCAGTGCGCCGTGGTGTAGGGGCAACACGTCACCCTTTGGAGGTGAAGTCGCAGGTTCGAATCCTGCCGGCGCGACAAAATAAAAAAAACAAATGAAAAAAGACGAACTTCTCACGGTTTTCGGTACGCACGATATCCGTACCTTACCGGAATGTATCATGAGCCTGCTATTCGGGGATCAGGAAGTCCGCGACGACGTATTTCGCGAACTTATCCGCTGCCATGCAGGCGATCTTTCCTACGATTGGTTTCAAGAGGTCTACGAAGAAGAGTTATCCGAGCGGCGGAAGAAGGGTCAAGATTTCACACCTCGGGAGGTCTCTATGCTTGAAACGCAACTTACCGGTGCGCGCGAAGGTGTTATCCACGAACCTACTGCGGGGACAGGAGGGCTCATTATTCAGTATTGGTGGGAGCTGGCATCGAAGCAATTGCCTTGGCGTTTCAAACCGCACACCTGTATATTCACATGCTGGGAACTCTCAGATAGATCGATTCCAATTCTACTGTTGAATATGGCTATTCGCGGTATGATGGGAGAAGTGTTCCATGGGGATGTTCTCGAAAATGTGGCCAAAGCCCGTTATGTGCTTCTTAACGAACAGAATGATGGGCTGGCATTTTCGGATATCGTTCGTGACGATCAAGTATTGAGTTATACGCATGCTAATCACGTGCATAAGCCAATGCAGCACGACTTATTCGATTAAAAAGGAGGATTTATGAAATTCGATGTCATAGCACAAGAGTGGTTCCACTCCAAGGTAGGACTTGTGAAGGATAGTACCCTGTCGGCTTATTATCAACAACTTCGCAGCCATATTCTGCCTTACTGGAAAGACATGGATGTGGAGTCATTCAAAAAGAATGATGCGCAGCTATTCATCGGCCAAAAGTTTCAAGAAGGCTTGTCGATGAAAACGGTGAAGGATTTAGAGATTACATTAAAACAGATTTTGCTATATGCCGTAGATGAACACGACATGAATGTTCCCACTGTTTTTAAGTTGAAATATCCTACGGCAAATCTGGTTTCCAAGAAAGAGGAGCTTCAGATCTATAGCCTCGACGAACAGAGGCGGATTGTACAATATTTCAGAGAGCATCCTTCTTATCGCACACTGGGAGTAGTTATTGTAATATGCACGGGACTTCGCATCGGCGAGATTTGCGGTCTGAGGTGGTCAGATATATCGTTAGAGAGCAATATGCTGCAAGTCAACCGTACTGTTGAACGGATTGTCGATTATTCAACTGGCAAAACCAAGGTTGTCATCCAGTCCCCGAAGACGATCAACAGCCAACGTTCCGTACCTTTTCCGAGTTGGCTTGCAGATACCCTGATCTCCTTTGCTGCGCCTTGTCGTTCGGACTATTACGTGATTTCCGGTTCGGATAAACTCATCGAACCGCGTACTTATCGCAACTATTATCGGAATTTATTACTCAATAAGATAGGTTTATCGCGGTGTATCAAATTTCACGGATTGCGACACACGTACGCTTCGACACTGATTACCAACGGGGCCGATGTGAAAACGGTAAGTACAATGTTGGGTCACAGCACAGTCTCGACGACATTGGATATTTATACGCACTCGACATTGGAGTCTCGTCGAAAGTGTGCAGAAACGATCCTGATGAAATAATGCCGAGAGATGTCACCGCAAGTATCGAGACAATTATCAGCAACCATAAGTAAGTATTATTCCAGATGGCTTAATGCTTGCCGGCGCAAATCGGCATTTATTGGGATGGATTCCTATGCGGAAGATTTCCTGCATGATGCGTTGTTGTTGTTTCTCCAAAAACCGGAGAAGCATATTCAATCAGTATTATCTGACGAATCCCGTGGTGATAATCATCTATACAATCTCATTTTGTCGATGATAGACCATAAAACAACTGATAGTGTCCGGGCCAGACGGTCGTTGTTCAACATTGATGACCAATATAAAGATCTTCCGCTATCCGGAGATGATCAGATAAGATGGGCAGAGCTGTCCGAAGAGGATTATGCCCGATTTCGTGAGGTATCATGCAATTTAAGAAGCGACGATTTTCTCATACCTCTTCCTAACGGGATGTATGTTCGTCCAACCCAAGGATGGGTCAGCGGGTGGGTACATAGCTATTCGATAAAAAATAGAAGATACGCGTATTGGCTGTACAGCGCCTTCGTGGGATCGCGTAGCAAGGGAGAGCACCCACGAAGATTGAAAACATCGTCGTCACGTCACGAGGCATATATGGCGTTGATGGAATACAACAAGCTATGATTTTTTTTTGCAAATTCAAAATGAATCGCTATATTTGCAATGTCAAACTTTCCACTTCGTGTAAGCGAAGTACATAATCTTTAAGCCTTAGGGCGAGTTTTCGGGCACTTCCTTTTGCGAAGTGGAGAGTTTGGCGACTTTTTGAAGGCTCGCCCTTCTTTTTATGTACTTACATCAACTTTCAGACCCATGCCAAACCTCTCTGAAAGTAGCCGACCCGCGAAGAACAGTAGCGGGGCTACATCCGTACCTTACCCGTACAGTCACCTCACGAAATCGGAGATCGTTCGATTGTTCCACCTTGAAGATATTCAAGAACCACTCACGCCGCGCGAATTCACGCGCTGCGCGATTGCTGTTGTCTCCCGTTGGTGCGACAATGTACTCACGGGCCGCTACTCGTCCGTCGAAAGTGTGGGCGGCAAGCTCGACTGTCTGGAACGCATCTACAAGAACCGATAAAATAAACGATCATGGATTCATTCGAATTGAAGCCCGCGCCTCTCTGGAAGAGAATGGCCGGTTATTTCTGGTGCATGTGGTATAAACGAGTCCATACTCAGCGTCGCAAACGCGATCTGTTCATCTATCGAGAGCGCAAACGTCTCTCCGAACCGCAAGTGTTATGGCCGAGCTTGTGATCCTTGTTCTTTTCTCGTGTGCGATCCTGGCCGCCTACGGGTTTGCGGCCGCGCACAGAGCATATTTCGAACGGAAGTTTAACGAATTCTTCAACGAACGATGAAAAACAATGTCATCATGACCCGCCCGCTGGGTAAATTCGAGGTATACCAACGCACGAGAGACGGCATGTTCAACGCGACGTCGTTGCTTGCGCAATGGAACAAAGCCAAGAACAGCAACAAACGAATACAGGACTTCTTTGAAAATCAGAACACCAAAGATTTCATCGAGGCGCTGATGGAGGAGGAAAATTTAAAGGTGCCAAATTTGGCATATTTAAAAACACGCGGCAAATACAACGGCGGTACATGGATGCACCCGTACCTGTTCGTGAAGTTTGCGATGTGGCTCAATCCCCGCTTCGAGGTTAAAGTCGTGAAATTCGTTTACAACCAGCTGATCGAGTACCGGCATCATGCGGGCGACAACTACAACGTACTTGCACGGTCGATCGCCGCGCTTCCGGATGTGGATTATTCTCAGGTTGCGCGGGGTTTGAACTGGATCGTCTTCAACAAGCATGAACGCGACATCCGGAACACGGCATCGCCGAATCAGCTTCGGGCGTTGGACGACCTGCAACGCAAACTGGCCTTCTCGGTCGATATGGGGTATATCCGGACGTTCCCCGATCTGATGAACTCCATGCGGAGAATCTACAATCGTCAATATGCAAAATTCTGAGAAAAGCATGAAAACGCCAAAAGAAGAATACACGGTTTATCCGAGCTTGAGTGTACCGGCCCGTTACGGGTATGACCTGCACACGAAGTCGAAAAACGAGCCGATTGTGGTGGTCTGCGGTATCGAGGAACCGAAAATACATCTCGTTCCTTCCGAACTGCAAGAGTTCGCCAGACAGATTAACGAAGCGATCACCCATGATCTCGGGCTGGAATCCGGAACCTGCGAGGTTGAATATAGAGGTCTGACGGCTTCGGTCGATTTCTACGCGGAATACGAATCGCGCATCGGCGGCAGCCACGACGACGGCAGTGTGGAGCGCTACGCCGAATACACGGGCGACAGGGTATGCGTTCGCGTGGTATATGACCAATATGGCCGAGAATATCCGGACTATGCAATAATCCTTGAAAAGCAACTCAACTAACCAATCTGTCACACATGAAAACGAGAATCGAAATCTACGAGATCGCCCGCCCTGCGAACATTGTAGCATCGGGTTGTTGGAGCCGCAAGTTGCGGACGCAGGAGATACGCAAAGAGATCGCGTACATGATGCGCCATCTCGATGCGAAGAAGTTCACGCATCGAATAGTCGAGGAGGAGTAGGCTATGGAGACACGAACTATCACCCCCGAACAGAAGGAGGCATTGGATCGACGTCTTCCCGATGAAGCCGTCTCGCAGCATCCGACGAAGAAGTTCCTGTCGTCTATCAAGTCGATTTATGTAACGGAACGGCTCAACGAGGTTTTCGGCGTAGGCTCATGGCGTGTGGAGACGGAGATCGTCGAACGTTCCGAGCGCATGGTCGTCGTCAAGCTACGTTTTTCGATCCCTGAATACGGCATCTATTACGAGTGTTTTGGCGGCAACGATAACGCCGATCTAGGCGACGCCTGCAAGGGAGCGACCACGGATGCGCTGACGAAGGTTTGTTCCTGGTTGGGTATCGGAGCCGAGGTATTCAAGGGCAGACAGACCGGCGCGGGGGCGCCACCTCAGAGCTCCGAGCAACGCCTGCCGGCTGCTCCCGACCCGATACCGGCTGCCGCAGCCGTGCAGGCAGCTCCGAAGAAACGGATCACGGCCGATATGCTGAACGATCCGGTCTTGCGCGATCAGTTCATGCGCTGGGCGTACAAGGGCAGTACGACGGTCAAAGACCCGACGAAATTCGATGTCATCGCCTTCCTTCGTCGCACTTACGATGCGGACGATACGACGGCGGTAGTCTTCGCCAAATTTTACGACGAATATCTAAACAGTAAACAGCAGAAAATATGAACACACAACCTGTATTGATACGCGAGACGAGCAGCCCCACGGAGCTGGCGAAGCTCGCCGTCGACGCCGTTACCCGCGGAGACGTCGATCCGCTCGTCGCTTACGAGAATATGTCCCGCATGGAGAAGGCGATCGAGCTGTTCAAGAAGTCCGAAGAGGTGCGCGACATTACGTTGCGCGAACTGGCTAAATACGGACACGGGAAAACATCCTCGGACTGTACGATCGAAGAGGTGGAGGCCGGCGTCAAGTACGACTACTCGGGCTGTAATTGCCAGGCTTTGGACGACCTGTACAAAATGCGTGATGCGGTCATGGCCGACATCAAGGAGAAGGAGAAGATGTTGCGGGCGTTGCCGGCCTCCGGCCTGACGGATCCCGCCACGGGCGAAATTTTCTATCCTCCTGCGCGAAGCAGCAAGACGACACTTAAAGCAACCTTCAAAAAACGGTAGCAATGGCAGATTTAATCAATGTATCGCTCTGCGTGAGCGATATTCCCAGAGACAAAATTTTCGTCGCCGAAAACGGCAAGAAGGACATTTTGATATGCGTTTCGGAGCTTCGCCAGCCGGATCAGTACGAGAATACGCACTACGTATTCATCCGTCAGAGCAAAGAGGAACGCGAACGAAAAGACGCGCGCACGTATGTCGGCCGAGGCAAGTCAGTTATCTTCCGTCCTGCGGAACCTACGCCGGATCAAGTCTCCGATTTGCCCGTAGCGGATAATACGGATAATCTTCCCTTCTGACGATGGATATGCGGATTACCGATGCGGAGGCGCGGGAAGCGCTCCGCATCCTCCGCGTCCTGTCCCGCATCCGCGGGCATACGTTGCTGACTGCAAAGGAATTGGATGCGTTACGCCGCGGAAGGTTGTTATTGAAGAAAATAAACAAACGTCATGACAAGGATCGAACAGATACGCAGGGAGGCGCGAGACATTCAGAATCTTCTTGAATGTACGACTTTTTCCGACATCGATTCGATGGTGGGGCGGCTGGATCAACTGGGTGTATATTATGCTCGCAGCGGGGCGTTGCTGAGCGAGGTGGTCGGAATGCGCGATGCAGCTGTGGCCAAGCTGTTTCGCGACGAGAAAGAGACTATTCTCAGCCTTTCCCCGTCGCTTGCGAACAAACTGACCGGCAGTGCGTCTTCCGAGCTGAATGCCCTTGAAAAGTGGCTGGATCGGATCAATGCGGCGTGCAAGCACCAATGCGACAACCTTCGCACGATGATAAGTTTCGAGAAAGAAAGGATGCGATTATGAGCTATATAGACCTGATACGCAAATTTTGGCAATTAGATGCAACGTGGCAATTTGGCTGCTGTGAATCGAGGCTTTACTTCTACCTTGTAGAACAAGCGAATCGGTTAGGCTGGCCGAATAGCTTCACGCATTCCGACAGAAGGCTGTCCGAGAATGTAGGGGCGTCACGCAATGCAATTTCGAGAGCAAAAAACCGATTGGAGCAAGCGGGTCTGTTATATATCATAACGGGAGGACGCGGGAAGGGGAACCGCACAGCTTTTTCATTCGTTGAAGAACCGAATCCCGAATCAGGCATCGTTTCAAATGGTTCAATTGGCTTAAATATGAGCCAAAACATGAGCCAAAAACGGAGCCAAAAACGGAGCCAAAAACGGAGCCAAAAACGGAGCCAAAACGAAGGCGATACTTCTTATATAGAAGATAGACTAGACAAGAATAATATTACCCCCTATAATCCCCCTAATGGGGAGATAGTCGTACTATCGCCCTTCTCGGAGAAGGCAGAGGTAACTGACTCCTTCAACACCCTCCCCCAGTTCCGCGGCACCCCCTCCCGCGAGTTCTTGGAGTTTCAACAATGGATTTCGGAAAATGCACCGCGAGTCGCGAAAATGAAAGAGCCTTTTTCCGAGGCGCAAATCTCGGCTTTAAAAGAGGCTTATGCTCTTGACTTCATCCGCGACCTATTGCGCGCGATGCATAACTACGAACCCTTGCTGAAACGCAATCGTTCGGCCTATCTGACATTTCTGAATTGGGCGCGTCGGCGTAATGAAACGTCGTTGCCCCGTTCGAACACTCGGCATCCGGCTACGACCTACCATGCAAAACCGACTCAGCATTATGATGAATTCTGAATATGTCTTACGAAGAAATACTCAAACAACTACAAACTGAGGGTAATCCGGTTCCATGCGCACGCTTCCGGTTTCGGATACCCGATGCGCGGACGGAATTGAAAAACGCGCTGGTTACTGTGCTGTCGGCAATGGGAGAACGATTGGTATGGCTTCCCGAATACGACAAGGTTGCAGCGTGGTTGTCGGATAACAACGGTAAGGGACTTTTGCTGTTCGGTAATTGCGGACGCGGAAAATCCCTGATAACCCGCTACGCCATTCCCATGCTGTTGCGCAAGTTAGCTAATCGAATCGTTACGGTCGTGGACTGCGGAGCGCAGGACGTATGTATCGACGAGGTATTAAAACGCAAGTTCATCGCATTGGACGATATAGGCGTAGAGGTGGATCGCGTCGAATTCGGTACACGCCGGAATGTGGTAGTCGAGATCGTGAACAAGGTGCAGGATAACCCCGATCGGATGGTTATAGCTTCCTCAAATCTGTCGGGTGAAGGCATCAAGGAACGCTATGGTGACCGGATATATGACCGTATTAAATACCTGTGCTATCGTGTTGCGTTCAATGGAAACAGTCTGCGCAAATGAGGCACGTTGAATCTCGTTTACAACAGTCGTTCGTCCGCTGGTTCCGGATGCAATATCCGTCCTATGCACTATGTCTGACGAGTGTCCCGAACGGCGGACTCCGGAGTAAGACCGAAGCCGCAATCATGAAGGCCGAAGGTATGACGGCCGGTGCTGCGGATTTGCTTCTGCTCGTGCCGAGGGGCAAATACGGATCGCTCGGCTTGGAGTTCAAGACACAGGGAAAGGGCAGTCGTCAGAGTGCCGTACAGAGAAGATGGCAGGAATCCTTTGAGGCTGCGGGGAACAAGTATGTTGTAGTTCGCACGCTCGAAGATGCTATTGCTGCCGCAAATCAATACATGAATCAGGATAAACAAATTTACCACAATGGAATCAACGAAACAGATTAAAATCGAAATCCGCAACCGTTGGACTGGCTCGGTCGTATTTGAATACACGAAAGAGGGAAACACAATCACCGAAACGGTTTTGGATGCTATTAGGCGCGGTGCTGATCTGCGCGATGCCGACCTGTGCGGTGCCAACCTGCGCGATGCCAACCTGCGCGGTGCCGACCTGCGCGATGCCAACCTGCGCGATGCCAACCTGTGCGATGCCGACCTGTGCGGTGCCAACCTGTACGGTGCCAACCTGTGCGGTGCCGACCTGTACGGTGCCGACCTGTGCGATGCCAACCTGAGCGGTGCCAACCTGCGCGATGCCGACCTGCGCGGTGCCGACCTGCGCGGTGCCAACCTGTACGGCGCCGACCTGTGCGGTGCCAACCTGCGCAATGCCAAAGGATGTTATCTATCATGCCCGACCGAGGGTAGTTTCATCGGTTGGAAAAAAACCTCTGGGCATATCGTAAAATTACGAATTCCGGAAGATGCACGGCGCAGTTCGGC
>ERZ827104.682-NODE-682-length-34787-cov-39.977801_pt1 | contig 34787 bp, 27 predicted proteins | sample MGYA00519781_ERZ827104 | MGnify/ENA primary metagenome ERZ827104 (study PRJEB31778, sample SAMEA3449257) | human gut metagenome | biome: human gut; feature: human-associated habitat; material: faeces | place: United Kingdom | collected 2010/2012 ...
TTGGATCCAAAAGGGAAGTACGTTATTGAGTAGTTCTTCCTTGTATTGTTCTTTTAATTGTTTTAAATCGGCCATAATACTTTATTTATCGATTTAATCATATTAATAAATGTAGAGTACTCTTATGTCGCAAATATATAAAATAATTTATTTAATATTGCATTTATGTGTCGTTTTATTCTATTTTTATTTGATTGTTTCAATTTGTAATCAAAATTACGATATTTGTTTCTTTATGATAAAATATATGGATTTATTGTGATAAATTATTTGTTTTATTGCTTTCTGTGAAGTTTTTTGCTGTTTTGCAAAGGAAAACTGCCTGTACAGAAGAAAAATAGAATCTTTCTTCTGACAGGCTTTTATATATGGAGTCGAGTTTAGTCTACAGAAATTTCATCTACAAAGATGAAGGCTGGTGTAGCAGGGAAGCCACTCCATGCTGGCATTTGTTTTACGGATATGGCAGAAACTCTGATATATCGGGCAGTTTGAGTCGAAAAAGTGAGCGTGTGTAGTTTGACCCCTTTCTGATGCTCTGTTGGCATAGGGCAGGTTTCGGATGCCACCTTGTGATAGACTTTTCCGTCGGTTGATAATTCTACATAGATTTCATGTGCGTCGAATACTCCGTCTCCTGTAGCTATACATGTGTGGAGAGATGCCGATGTAATGGGCATTTCTCTCTTTAAGTCGATTGTGGCAATCATATCCTTTCCATTGCTGAATCCTAGCCATTTGCCACTTCCGAAAGTTGCATTTCCTGAAATTCCGTCTACTAATGTACCGTTCCCTTGTCCGTTATATTTCTCATCTGCGGAATCGCGCAATGTAAGAGGTTTGTTGGTTGCCTTGTTGAAATAAAGTTGCTGTTTGTAGATTTCACTATTTCCTTCCGGACGAATAGCAATGGCCTGTAGGGTAGATGTTTTGTTTATTTCTATTTTCTTTTGATATACAGTAGATTGTGAACCAGGTATGCTACCGTCGAGTGTATAGTGTATCGGTGCATTTCCCAAAGTAGACAAGGATACTTCAGTACAGCCGGTTTCTGGGTTGGATGTATATGTGGCATCTACATTCAATACATGTTTGGCGTAGTTGTATTTTTCCAGATCATACAGTTTGAGCATGTTACCCAGCCGGTTGAGGAAATTATCGTAATTTTTTTGTTTCGGATTGCTCCATTGAATTTCGGCTAGTGCTGCCCAGCGTGGAAGTACCATATATTGTACATGGGAGAAATCGGGGATGTATTCAGTCCACAGATTAGATTGTACTCCTAATATGTGTTTCCTCTGGCTGTCTGTCAGTTGGCTGGGAGCTGGATTGTAATTGTATATCTTTTCAATAGGAATATATCCTCCTATAGCTAAAGGTTCTTTTTCGGTATCCAGTGCCTGATAGAAGTCAAAATACATAACACTATTGGGAGTCATAATGACATCGTGTCCCTGCTGGGCTGCTTTAACTCCGCCTGCTTCTCCTCGCCAGGACATGACTGTAACTTGAGGATCGGTATCTCCTTCCAATATTTCGTCCCATCCAATTGTTTTTCTACCTTTTTTCTTAAGATATTCGGTTACATGTTTCATGATGAAACTTTGTAGATATTGTTCTTTTGTGTATTTTGAGTCTGATTTGATTCCTTGTTTCTGCATGAGAGATTGGCATTTAGGACAATGCTCCCATCGTATTTTCGGGCATTCGTCTCCTCCTATATGTATATATGGAGAAGGAAATAACTGGATGATTTCATCGAATACATCATCTAGGAACTGTAAGGTTTCAGGGTTGCCTGCACAGAGTACATTCTCCGAAATTCCCCATTTGGTCCATACTTCGTAAGGACCTCCTGTACAGCCTAATTGCGGATATGATGCCAATGCTGCCTGCATGTGTCCCGGCAGATCTATTTCCGGTATAATCGTGATATGATTCTTGGCTGCATAGTCGACTATTTCTTTTATTTGTTCCTGAGTATAAAATCCTTTATAGATTTTACCATCGTATTTTTCCAGTTGGTCGTTGAGGTGTCCGATTAAGGTTTCTTTTCTTTCGGAGCCGATTTGTGTCAGGCGTGGATATTTTTTGATTTCTATACGCCATCCCTGATCGTCTGTAAGGTGCCAGTGTAAGGTGTTCATGTTGTGCAGGGCCATCATGTCGAGATAGGTTTTAACCTCATTTACACTGAAAAAATGTCTACTTACGTCAAAGTGTGCCCCACGGTATGGAAAGCGGGGAAAATCATTGATATGTACTGCCGGGAGTATAATGTTTTCGTTACCTTGGGCTATGGGCAATGACTTTCTCAGGTTCTGTATGCCATAAAAGACGCCGGCCTCACTGTTTCCGTTGATAATGATGTGCTGGGTGTTTACTTCCAGCTGGTATCCTTCCGGATTCTTGTCCTTCGGGAGAATTTGAAGGAGTATGGCGTTGTTTGTATCCTTTCCTGAGCCTATTGTTATTTCTTTGTGAGTCTTGTCTTTTATATATTGTGCCAGCAATTGCGCACAATCTTTAAGCCCTTTGTTTTCTTCCGGATATAAGATACGTGTCCGCTCGTTGAGGATAAATGGTTTTTCGTTAGATACTATTTGTATCTGTTGTGGTAGCGGAATGATTTGATAATCGGCTTCTATGCTTTCTTTTTGACATGATAAAAGTATTATCAGAAGTGGTATTAGGCAAAAAATGGAGATTGTGCGTCTTTTCATAATGTGGTAACTTAGTGTATAGTTAATAAAATTAATTATTAAATGCTGCAAATATATAATTTATTTTGTTTTAAGCATGTGTTGATTGATAGTTTAATCTTTTTTATAGATTCGTGTTCTTTTAATAGCTTCTTAGTGAATTAGTTGAGGATAAATTTCTTTGAAAAATAACTAGAATTATTATGGATGGAAGCGGTGCTTTCTGAAAAATGTTATTATATTTGGAGGGAGAAATAATTAAAAGGAAATATGACTCGAAAGTTATTGGAAGAAATAGAAAGGGGGTCGAAGAATGCGCTGACCAAAAAACGGATTATAACTTATTATATGTATAACCGTTCGTCGACTATTCCTGATTTGTCAAAAGAGCTCGATTTAAGTGTCCCTACTGTAACCAAGTTTATCATGGAGATGTGTGAGGAAGGATACATTATGAGCTACGGAAAACAAGAAACAAGTGAAGGACGTCCTCCCACTCTGTATGGCTTGACATTGGATTCTGGTTATTTTATAGGGGTGGATGTAAAGAAATTTAGTCTGAACATTGGGTTAATGAATTTTGTAGGCGACTTTGTTGACCTGAAGATGGGAATACCTTATGAAGCTGATAACAGTCCGGAGGGATTAAATCGGTTATGTGGGTATATTGTCGATTTTATAGCGCAGGCAAGTATTGACAAGGAGAAGATTCTGAATATCGGAGTCAATATCTCCGGTCGGGTAAATCCGGAACTGGGGTATAGTTTCAGCCTGTTTAATTTTGAAGAGCGTCCGCTAGCCGAAATAATGACCGAAAAAATAGGTTATAAGGTGACAATTGACAATGATACCCGTGCCATGACGTATGGAGAAATGGTGAAAGGACTTGTAAAAGGTGAGAAGAACATCATTTTCATTAACCTGAGTTGGGGGCTCGGGGCTGGATTAATAATCAATGGAGATATATTTACCGGCAAATCTGGATTTTCTGGAGAATTCGGGCATTTCAATGTGTTCGATAACGAGATACTCTGCCATTGCGGAAAGCGCGGATGTCTGGAAACGGAGGTTTCTGGCGCAGCTTTACATCGTAAATTGATACAATGCGTACAGGATGGTAAGCAATCGATTCTATCGAAGCGGATTTTGCATGGAGATGCACCTTTGACTTTGGATGAAATAATATCAGCAACCAACCGTGAGGATTTGCTTTGCATTGAACTCGTTGAGGAAATCGGTCAGAAATTAGGACGCTATCTGGCAGGATTGATCAATCTGCTGAATCCTGAACTGGTCATTATCGGAGGTGTACTGGCGCAGACGGGAGACTACATTCTGCAACCAATAAAGAGTGCAGTGCGCAAGTATTCATTGAATTTGGTCAATAAGGATTCGGTCATTACTCTATCAAAATTGTTAGATAAAGCAGGAGTGATCGGGGCTTGCATGCTATCTCGTAGAAGCATGTTTGAATCATAATAGCCTGTTTTTCTCTCTTTTTTGCCCTTCACGCCCTTCATGTTATAAGGTATGAGCGTATTGATGCAGCTTAATATAATAGGTTGTGAAGGCTGTGAAGGGCAAAAAAACATAAATGATGTTCGTTTTTAAGGGGTGTTTGCCTGTTTCAGGATATTTCTCTCGACACTTATTAGAATTTTGTACAAAAAATAAAAACTTTTGTACAAATGTTTATTCCTTTTCAATCGTGTCTTGATTATCATTCTTTTTTGTTTTGTTTTTATCTTTCTGCTGTTTGAGCGGAGGAGATTGATATTTTCATGCAAGTCGAGGTGAAAGGTGCTTATTCTTGTTTTGTATGGATGAAGATGTAGCGTTATGATTATATTTCAGAATAAATATATTCATATAGAAATATAAATGTCATATATTGTATTAAAATGAAAGTATTATATGATATTTTATAGCAAAATATTATAATAAAATGAACAATGTATTGATTTTTTGTTTTTCTTTGCAATTGAATACAAGATAAAATAAAACTACAGCTACAATATACAATATAAATTGACAACGTTATGGATGCATTGATTGAGAGCAGAGATAACGTGAACAAGTGGATGGAAAGGTTTGGAGTACGCTTTGGAGTGTATAAAAACGGAGTATTTAAGGAACAATTGTTTCCTTTTGATTCTATCCCGCGTATCATCTGCAAAACAGACTGGGACAAACTGGAAAAAGGACTTATTCAGCGTGTCGATGCGCTGAACCTTTTTCTTTATGACATTTATCATGAAAAAAAGATTATCAAAGACGGGATTATTCCTGCAGAGTTTGTCTATTCATCGAAAGGATACTTGCCCGAGTGTGAAGGAATCTCACCTGTTCATGGTGTATATGCCCATATAGCAGGCATCGATCTGGTGCAAAGTAAGGAGGGAGAATGGTTCATTCTTGAAGATAACTTGCGTATTCCTTCAGGGGCTTCTTACCCGATGATAGCACGTACTATTACACGTAAAGTGTCGCCTCAGACTTTCCGGAATCATGCTGTGGCGGATAACCGGAATTATAATGACTTGCTGCGTGACATGATGGATTATATGAACGACGGGCGGGGGATTTCGGTTATTCTTACGCCCGGACGTTATAATTCTGCTTTTTTCGAACATTCGTATTTGGCTGAGAAGACGGGAGCCGTACTTGCTTTTCCGGGTGACTTGATTGTGGAGAACGATAGTGTTTACTATGTCGGATTGTTTAAGGAGAAGCAACGGGTAGGATGTATCTACCGGCGTGTCAGTGATGAATATCTTGATCCGCTGGTCTTTGAACCGTCTTCTCTGCTAGGGGTTCCTAATCTGGTACAAGCTTATCGCAAAGGAAATGTCGCATTGGTCAATGCTTTGGGAAACGGGGTGGCAGACGATAAAGGTATCTATTATTTCGTACCCAAGATGATAGATTATTATCTGCGTGAGGAACCTGTACTTCGTAATGCTCCTACTTATCTTCCTTACTATAAGGAGGATTATGAGTATGTGCTTGCCAATCTTCCCAAATTGGTAATTAAGGAAGTGAGTGAGGCAGGAGGATATGGTGTCGTATTCGGTCGCGATTTGTCTCCTGAGAAACTGGCGGAACTGAAGCAAATGATTGTGGAGGAACCGCGACGGTGGATTGCGCAGGAGGTGATTGACTTCAAGGATCTTGAGATACTGGAAGGAAACGAACGGGTAGAACGTAAGGCCGACTTACGTGCTTTTGTCATCAGTGGCAAACAGACCAAGGTCTGGAAAAGCGGGCTGACTCGTTTTTCCCGGAACCCCGATTCATTTGTGGTAAATTCTTCACAAGGAGGAGGGTTTAAGGATACATGGGTGATGGAAAAATGATAAACAACTAAAAACTATAGACTTATGATGACATGTTATACTATATCTGCCACGAAGGCAAATCGCCTTTACTGGCTGGGGCGATATGCTGAAAGAGTGTATATCAGCCTGCATTTGTTGCGTCGGTATTATGATAAAATGATAGATGGACTACCGGAGGACTACGAAGGATTCTATGAAAAGCTGGATGCTAATAATCCTTATCCTGATATGGAAAGTTTCCGGTTGGGATATATGTATGACGACAAGAATCCTTGCTCGCTGATTTCGGGATTGACTGCCGCTTATGACAATGCGGTTGTATTACGCGAGGAGATCACCAGTGAAACCTTTTCTTATATAGAGCTTTCGCTCAATTTCCTGCGAAAGTCGGCCGAAAAGAAGGACGCAAACATTACCGATTTGCAGCTTATTACCGACTATCTGCTTGCTTTCTGGGGATCGGTAGATGAACGGGTTTTCAATGAACAGGTGTACAATATCCTGAAGATTGGGAAACTGGTGGAAAATATCGACATGCATATCCGGTTCGATTATCCGTTCTTCCGAATTAAAGAGGCATACGAATCTCTGATAAAATGTGGTGAAAATGAAGAAGAACTGTTTGATCACATGATCGAAAAACATTTGGGTGAACTGCTGGTGGAGGACGTGTATGATTTGTATCACGTACAAAATATGGAATATAAGGCGAAACTTCTGAAATACCTCAACCATCTTGTCTTGCTTTGATGCTTTACAACTGATAGTACAATGAAAGAATACTTTTATAATTATCAGGCAATTACCCGTTTCAGCAAACCTGTCGACAGGCATTATTTTCTGTTGCGATGTATGCCATGTGTCAATGCTTGTCAGCAAACGGGTAAACGGGAGCTTTTCATTCATCCGGGAGGAAGCGTGATTTATGGTGCCGACGCATGGAAAAATCCGATTCAATATGGCTGCCGGATGGAAGAGCATGATTCGTTTGTGTTTGTAAGTAGCGGAGAAATAAGGCTTAGTCCTTACCGTATTGCTGAAGATGATTTTACCGACATGTTCAGGGTATCGTCTCGGCTGACGGCACTTTCGGTACCGATGAAGCAATTACTGGCTGGTACGGAGGCAGGCTATCCGCTGGAACGTGCCGTGCTACTTGCACGGAATATTCATGACTACATGCACTATGCTTCTGGAAAGACAGGTCCCGAGACTTCGGCAGCCGAGGCATTCGAGCTGCGGGAAGGAGTGTGTCAGGATTATGCACATATTCTTATTGCTCTTTGTCGGGCGTCGGGCATAGCTGCGCGTTATGTAAATGGATTCATTGCCGGTATCGGTGCTACTCATGCCTGGGTGGAAGTGCTGGATAGTGGATGCTGGTGGGGGATAGACCCTACGCACAATTGTCGGATAGAATATGGATATATCAAGGTGGCTCATGGACGTGATGCCATGGATTGTCCGGTTAACCGGGGAGTGTTTACGGGCATGGCTACTCAGCAAACTGATATTCGTGTTATAGTAGAAGAAATATGATAAGAACGGTTATTTCTATTGCGCTTCCTGTTGACGAGCGCTTGTTGATACAAAAAAATGTTATTAGCCATGGTACGGGCAAGAAGCGTATCTGTATCGTGACAGGTACCCATGGGGATGAACTGGAAGGTCAGTATGTATGCTTTCAGCTTAATAAGATTGTACAGGAAAATCTTGACAAACTGAATGGTACGATTGAAATATATCCGGCACTTAACCCGTTGGGGATTGATTCCATTACTCGTGGCATTCCCAATTTCGATCTTGATATGAATCGTATTTTTCCGGGAAACCCTGATGGAACGATGGCCGAACGGGTTGCATACGCCATTTTTCAAGATTTGCAGGGGGCAGATATGGTAATCGATATTCATTCGAGTAACATCTTCTTACGTGAGATTCCTCAGGTTCGGGTAAATGTCAATACGGCAGAACGTCTGGTACCTTACGCTAAGCTGCTCAATACTGATTTTATCTGGGTACACGAAGCGGCGACGGTTCTTGAGGCTACCTTGGCACATTCGCTCAACACTGCCGGCACTCCTACACTTGTGGTAGAAATGGGGGTGGGTATGCGCATTAATCATGGATATGGAAACCGGTTGGTAACGGGCATCTTTAATCTGATGCATGAGCTGGGAATGTGGAGTGAACAAGACGAATCTCATCTCATTAGCCGCCCGGTGGTGTCGGTAGCCGATAAAGTAAGTTTTCTGAATGCTGAGGCTTCGGGTATCTTCCTTACCGAGATTCGGAACAATATCATTGTAGACAAGGGAGAAGAAATAGGTTGCATAGTGAATCCGCTTACGGGTGAAGTGCTTCAGGAGGTAACAGCTACCGTACATGGCTTGCTGTTTACACTTCGTGCCTATCCGGTGGTGTATCAAGGTTCGTTGCTGGCCCGCATACATCAGTTGGATGAGTCGTAAATAGATAACGGCGTGATAAACAGGCTATGCCGGCTTTTCTTTTAAATGCTTTGATAAGATGAAAAGAAGAATACTTTACGTGGAGAGAATGTATGAAAAAAGAGATTCTATTTAGTATGAAATCTTCCTTCCGAGATACTTTTCGCATTCAGGGTTTTCGTTTCGGATCGGGAGAAAAGAGCCTCGCTATTGTAGGAGCTATGCGAGGGGATGAAATACAACAACAATATATCTGCTCGCAGCTTGTCCGGCATCTTGCTCAGCTGGAAGCGGAGGGCAGACTGGTGCCGGGACATGAGATACTGCTCATTCCTTCTGCCAATCCTTATTCCATGAATATCGGCAAGCGGTTCTGGCCCATGGATAATACGGATATCAACCGGATGTTTCCAGGATACGATCAGGGAGAAACAACACAACGTATCGCCGCATCGCTTTTTGAGGCGATACAGGGATATACGTATGGTATACAATTTGCCAGCTTTTACGTTCCCGGTGATTTTATTCCTCATGTACGAATCATAGAAACCGGGTACGAGGATGTGCAGACAGCAGGTCTTTTTGGCTTTCCTTATGTCTGTTTGCGAAAATCATTGCCTTTCGATACGACTTTGCTGAATTATAACTGGCAAATCTGGAATACGAAGGCGTATTCGATTTACGGAGGGCAAAACGGACAGGTGGAAGGAACTATGCCTTTTTATATTATCAGTTCCATTTTACGTTTTATGCAGCGTGTGGGTATTGTTTCACATTTTGCTTCTGCCCATCCTGACTACAATTCGCAAGTTATCCATGAGTCGGACCTGACTGACGTAAAAGCGCCTGTTTCGGGCCTCTTTTATCGGTTGAAGACGGCACGTGAGGACGTGCGGAAAGGTGAGTTGCTCGCACGTATCATTCATCCGATAGAGGGAAATATCTTGGAGGAAATTTATGCTCCGGATAACGGTGTTGTCTTCTTTGCTCATAACCAGCCGCTGACTTTGCAGGATGCTACGCTGTATAAAATCTATAGCCTTCGATAAGATATGCCGTTTATCGGGTATGCAATCTTGTTTTAGTCGATAAATGGAATGACTTCTTCGTGTTCTTCAGGCGGCCGCTTGAAGATTTTATATCCGATTGCTGCAACAACGATACTCATGATCGGACTGAGTATGTTGAAGAAACAATAAGGCAGATAAGTCAGTGTAGGGACATTCAGGATTGTAGCCTGTGTCATACCGCATGAGTTCCAGGGAATCAGTACGGAGGTCACTGTTACCGAATCTTCGGTTGTACGGCTTAACAGTCGGCTTTCGTATCCCTGTTTCTTGTAAATGCTGCCAAACATACTACCTGTCAGGATGATGCTTATATACTGGTCGGCAGTAGTCAGGTTCATGAATAATCCGGAACATACGGTCGATGAAACCAGACTGAAACGATTTTTCATAAAGCGTACAAAGACGGATGTAATGCTTCCCAGCATACCGCTGGCCGTCATTGCCCCTCCGAAACACATCGCACAAAGTATCAGCCAGATGGTGTTAGTCATACCTGCCATGCCTCGGGTAGCGACTAGTTCTGTCAGAGCGGCATTGTCGGTCTGGAGGCTGGTGCTTCCGTAACAGGTTATCATAACTCCTTTAAACAGATTTTGTTCTCCGGCTATTTCGTTCAGCAGGTCGGGCTGGAAGATGACAGCTGCTATGCAGGCAAGGAAGGTCGAAATGGCAAGAGTGATGATGGAAGGAACTTTGCGCGCTATGAGAATACCGGTTACTACAGGGACAACCAGCAGCCAGGGAGTGATATTGAATTTGCTTTCCAGACTGGTCGCTACTTCGGTCATGTGCTCCATGTTGTGGGTACTGTGTGTGAATCCCATAATGGTAAACAGGATCAGTGTGATGACCAGTGAAGGAATGGTGGTAATAAGCATGTAGCGGATATGTCGGAATAACGGGGTTTCTGTGATGGAAGAAGCCAGAACGGTTGTTTCCGACAGGGGAGAAATCTTGTCGCCGAAGTAAGCTCCCGAGATGATGGCACCGGCTATCCAGCCTTCGTTGAATCCTTGTGCTTTACCTATCCCCAGCAGGGCGATTCCAATTGTAGCAATGGTTGTCCACGAACTGCCGGTCATGACCGATATCAGCACACAGATGATGCAGGTAGAAGTCAGAAAGAATGTCGGATGAATGATTTGCATTCCGTAGTAGATAAGTGTAGGTACGATACCGCTGATCATCCATGTGCCGCTCAGTGCGCCAATAATGAGCAGGATGATGACGGCCGTGGCTACACCACTGATGTTATTTGTAATGGCCAGTTCATAATCTTTCCACGGAATACGATAAAAAGCCATTCCTATAAATATGCAGACTGCGGTGGTTACTAGCAGAGAAACTTGACTTCCGCCGTTCAGTGAGTCACTTCCGAAAGTACTGATGGTCGCAACCAGCATGCATATCAGGATGATAATCGGAAGGAAAGATACCAGTGGAGAGGGAAATCTTTTTGTTGAATTCATTATATCATTATTATTTGCGGGCACAAAGATATAATAATTCTGTTTAAATATGCAGTATTTGCAGGTGAAATATGCAAAAATGGGTCAAAACTGCATGAATATGTATATAAAAACACAGACTTTACGAAAAGTACGGCATTTTGTTCTTTCAGAATGAGTGCAGAATTGCCGTATGCGTAAAGTCTGTGTCCGACTGGTTACAGTTTATATCCCCACTGGTCGAGTGCGAATGACCAGTTCTTTTCTACCAGTTCTACCGTTTCGGGCTTGTACTGGTATTGGTTTTTCTTATAACCTTTCTTTTTATTTACGTAAGCTTCTATCGCAGGGCGAGCTTCGTCGAAGCCCGGAAGAGAAAGATTCTGATAGATTTCCTGTGTCAGGTCGAAGGCATTTTTCTCGTAGTCTTCGAATTTGACTTCTACCAAGTTGCCTTCCGGTATGTATTTCTTGTCGGCTTCATACTTGTGATACAATTTAGCATAAATTGAAAGTATGTTCTCCTGCAACTGTTCATTGCTGATATCCTGCAACTTCAATGGCTGGATGGTATTGGTAAAGAAGCTTCGTGTTGATTCGAAAACCGTATACGGATTACGCATCAGGTAAATGAACTTGGCATTGGGGAACATCTTTACCAGTTCTTTCACACGTCCCGTATGTGGAGGATTCTTGCTCAGGAACTGAGTTCCGCGAGTGTTCCATAACGAGATCTTGATCAGTTTGGTAAATGTTTCTTCAAATACTTTCAGTTCTTCATCACTGATATCATCGAACAACAGGTATTTGTCGGCATACTCCTGCATGTGTTTGGGCAAGAACCAGAAATTATAATACGTATATGGCATCATGTTGGCCAGCGCAAATTCTTCTTCCTGCGGCAGGTCGACAGCCAGTTCCATGTTATCTGTCGGACGCTTGTCGGGCATCAGCCAGCTCATGTTCTTCTTGAAGAACGGTTGTCCCCACATCATCAGGTGTGGAAATACCGTCTGGTATGTCGTGTTGTAACCAAAATGCTTGTCGCATGAAAAGACATTGTGCATAAAGGTTGTTCCACTTCTCCAGTGTCCCAGAATGAATACCGGATCGTGTTCCAGCGGCTGATCGGCAAGCAGCTTTTCGTAACGCTTGTCTTGCAGTGGTTTCAAGGTCGAAAGCAGGCGACATACCGCTTTGGTGAGGCGATATTTTCCTTTATATGCCTGGTCGATCGTTCTACCTTTGGTAATCTGGTTGAATGTCTTCCAGTCTGCACCTACCAGGGTATTGATTGGCAATTTACTGAATTCGAGTAATCCCATTGTATATATTTAGTTGATACTGTGTTTAAAACTTATTTTTTCACTTCGATGGCGATACCTTGTCTGGACAGTTCCTTTACAGCTTTGTCGATTGCTTCGTAGTGTTCCGGTTCAATACCCAGTTTCGGCAAGTCGAGTACCGGCAGTTCCATGGTATTGTGCATATCCTTATCTTCCACACGATCCAGAATCATACCTACGGCACTGGTGTTGTTGGTAATCGGGTCGATCAGGATAAATGAGCCGGTTGCCTTGTTCTTGGTATACGGATCGAAGAACAATTCCTTGGAAGAAGTCAGTACTACACGGGCAATCTGGTTCAACTGCATCGGAAGATCCTCTTTCTTCAGGCGTCCGTTTTCCACGCTCAGGTGTTCCATCGTATTGATGTCTACCTTGTATTTAATGCTGTCTATACGGGTACGGCTGGTGTTGGTCGTTTGTTTCAGGAAGAATGATTTTTCCATGTCCATCTTTTCTTCGTCCATCCATACCAGCATGGCTTCGAAGTTACGGCCAATCATAGGCATATTGTCGGGGTGAACCAGCATTTCACCGCGAGAAACGTCTATTTCATCTTCCAGCGTCAATGTAACCGACATGGGCGGGAAGGCATAATCCAGTTCACCGTCGTAAGTAACGATGCTCTTTACATGTGACTTCTTTCCTGAAGGAAGTGCCACAACTTCATCTCCCTTATGTACAACTCCCGAAGCAACCTTGGCACAGAATCCGCGGAAGTCGAGGTTCGGGCGGAGTACATACTGTACCGGATAGCGGAAGTCTGCCAGGTTATGGTCGTTGCCGATATGTACGGTTTCGAGGAATTCCAGCAATGACGGACCGCTGTACCACGGGGTACGGTCGGATTTTTCAACCACGTTGTCACCATCGAGTGCCGACAATGGGATACAGTTTACGTCGGGCACGCCCAGCGGATCGATAAATACCTTGTAGTCGGCAACAATCTTGTCGAATACTTCCTTGGAGAAATCGACCAAATCCATCTTGTTGACAGCCAGAACTACATGCTTGATACCCAGTAAAGAAACCAAATAAGTGTGGCGGCGTGTCTGTGTGATGACTCCTGTACGCGCATCGACAAGAATAATGGCAAGGTTAGCCGTCGAGCCGCCGGTAATCATGTTACGGGTATATTGTTCGTGTCCCGGAGTATCGGCAATGATAAACTTACGGTTGTTGGTAGAGAAATAACGGTAAGCCACATCGATGGTAATACCCTGTTCGCGTTCAGCCTTCAGTCCGTCCAGCAGTAAGGCATAGTCGATATGCTCTCCCGCATTACCCATTCTCTTGCTGTCGCGTTCCAGTGCATCGAGCTGGTCTTCGTATAATTTCTTGCTATCGAAAAGCAGGCGTCCGATAAGTGTAGACTTTCCGTCGTCTACCGAACCTGCCGTAAGGAAGCGGAGCAAGTCCTTTTGCTCGTCTTTCTTCAGAAATTCTTCGATAGACATAGTCCCTCTGGCTTCGCCTTCCATCGGGTTTCCTGATTTATTTTTATCTAGTTCTTCCATGATCGTTTGTTTTGTTAGAAGTATCCTTCACGTTTTTTCTGTTCCATACTTGCTTCCTGGTCGAAGTCGATGACACGGGTTGTACGTTCACTCTTGGTAGTAGTCATCATCTCTTCTACGATTTTTTCAATCGTATCGGCTTCGCTTTCGATGGCTCCGGTCAGCGGCCAGCAGCCCAATGTACGGAAACGGATTTTTTTCATCTCTATCTTATCGCGGTATTTTTCCGGCAGGCGGTCATCGTCCGGCATAATGAGCTGTCCGTCGATGTTGACAACCGGTCGTACTTTGGCAAAATACAACGGAACGATAGGAATGTTCTCCAATCGGATATACTGCCAGATATCCAGTTCGGTCCAGTTACTTAACGGGAACACACGGATGCTTTCTCCTTTGCGGATACGGGTATTGTAGATATCCCAGAGTTCCGGACGCTGGTTCTTCGGGTCCCACTGGTGGAACTCGTTACGGAACGAGAAGATACGTTCTTTGGCACGTGATTTTTCTTCGTCGCGGCGTGCACCTCCAAAGGCTGCATCAAACTTGTATTTGTCGAGTGCATGCAGCAGAGCCTGTGTCTTCATCAGGTCGGTGTGTACTTTACTTCCATGAGTAAAAGGACCTACACCGGCACGGAAAGCTTCCATGTTGCTTTCTACTATCAGGTTCCAGCCATATTTCTTGGCATATTCGTCGCGGAACTGAATCATTTCCTTGAATTTCCATTTAGAGTCGATGTGCATCAAAGGAAATGGAACTTTGCCTGGAGCAAAGGCCTTTTCGGCAAGGCGTACCATTACTGAAGAGTCTTTTCCGATGCTGTACAGCATGACCGGATTCTCAAATTCGGAAGCCACCTCACGGATAATATGAATAGACTCGGCTTCGAGTTCTTTCAGGTGACTTAATTTATATTCTTCTTTCATATCTGAATTATGAATGTTTTTTATTAGGGTTACACAGACTGTTGCTGGTTACTTGTTTTATAAGCTGTCGGTATACGGAACGAATGGATATAAAATAGCATGAATCCCAAAAACTTGCGCAAAATTACTCATATTATTTCATAAACAAGTGATTCCTTGTGTTAAAGTGGCAGCATGGTTTCCGCTTACCGTTTTACTCTGGGTAAGATTAAGTCCAATAGTTTATTGACCGATTCTTCTACCGAAAGTTTCGAAGTATCCAGCGACAGAGCAGGATGTTCCGGTGCCTCGAAGGGGGCCGATATACCGGTGAAGTTCTTGATTTCTCCTTTACGTGCCTTGGCATACAAGCCTTTTACGTCGCGACGTTCGCATTCTTCTATCGGGGTACTGACATAGATTTCCATAAAATCTTCCTTACCGATGATGTTTGCGGCCATTTCGCGGATATCGTTGTTCGGACTAATGAAGGCTGCAAGGGTAATGATACCTGTGTCGACGAATAACTTGCCTATTTCTGCAATGCGGCGGATATTTTCCACACGGTCTTCGGCCGAGAATCCCAGGTTATTGTTGATACCGCTGCGAATGTTGTCGCCGTCGAGTATGCGGCAGAGCAGCCCTCGCTTTTGCAGTTCCCGCTCCAGGGCGATAGCAATGGTACTCTTACCTGAACCACTCAGTCCGGTAAACCAGATCATGACGCTGTGTTGCTTCAACAATTCCTCCTTGTCTGCACGAGTCAGCATGCGGTCGAATATCGGGTAAATATGTTTGGTTTCTTCCATATCGTTGTTAGTTAATTAAAAAGGCCATATCTGAGGTATGACAAATATTGAAATCAAAAAAGTAATAATGTTCAGCGGTAATCCGATTCGTACGAAGTCGGTAAACTTATAGTTTCCGATACCTTGCACAATCAGGTTGGTCTGATAGCCTATCGGAGTAGAGAAACTGGCAGAAGCGGCCATGCAGATTACCACAAAGAACGGCATGGGGTTCACTCCCAGTTGCTGCGACAGCGAGAGTGCAAGCGGGAAGGAGAGAGCGGCTGCGGCATTATTGGTGATCAGTTCCGTAAAGATATTGGTGATGATAAACAATACAGCCAACAGGATATACGGACCATGGCTGCGGCTCAACTCGATGATGTAACCCGCCAGCAGGTCGGCTACTCCGGAATTTTCCATGGCTTTGCTGATAGCGAAAGCACAAGCGATGGTAATCAGGATATCCCATGAAATATATTTGGTATACTTCCGGGGAGGAAATATCTTGGTCCATGCCATGATAACTGTCGTGATGGATACAAAGAAGAACATATCCAGCTTGATGCCTTCAGGCAACAGCTTCTGTATGCCCGGCAGTTCACCGACTGTGGCTCCGATAATCATGAAAAGCAGCAGGAACAATGCGAACCAGCGCTTTTTCTTGCCGGCCGGCTCATAGTCTTTGCCATTGGCAAGCATGATGAAGACCGACGATTCTCCCCAGGTTTTGATGAAGCTGTCGTCGGCAAGCAAGATCAGCGTATCACCCTCGCGGAAGCTGATTTCGCTCAAGTTTTTGTACGTGTTACCACCGCGCCGGATTTCTTTTACTTCGGCACCGTAGTGACGTTTGAAGTTGAATTCACTTACTCGTTTGTTGATACCCGGGAAACGTGCGCCGAGGACGGCTTCCACCGGATGAAGCGAAGAGTTGTTCTCTTCTTCTTCGGCCGAGAGATTATCTGGACGATCGGCAGGCAACAACTTGCTGGAAAACAAAAACAGGTAAATGATGCCTGCAATGGCAATGAAAATACCTACCTTTCCCAGTTCGAACATGCTGAATCCTTTCATTCCGGCATCTTGTATCATGCTGTGTACTACTAGGTTGGTGGACGTTCCTATCAAGGTACAGATACCTCCCAGAATCGTTACGTACGACAATGGGATAAGGAAGTAAGTGGCAGGTAATTTTACATAGTTTGCCCACCGCTTGATGATAGGAGCAAAGATAACGACAACCGGCGTATTGTTTAGAAAGGCCGATATAAAGGCAATGGTAGGCAGCATGCGCACCTGTGCCTTGAATACCGTAGTCTTGGTTTGTGGCAGTAGTTTCTTGATGACTTGCGTCAAGGCTCCGCTCTGTCGGATTCCTTCGCTGACCAGAAACAACATAGCAACGGTTATCATTCCCTTGTTGCTGAAACCTTCCAGCATTTCTTTTGGGGTAAGGATTCCGGTACAGAGAAACAGGACGACGACCGAGAACAGAATCATTCCCGGACGCATCTTATCCATAATCAGCGCAGCCAGCATACCGACAAGCGCCACGAGTACAATAATCACTTCTACTGTCATAAATGGCTTATTCGGCTATGAACCACGGATTCAACAAGTCTTCTTTATTATATTGCAGAGGTTCCTGAGTACCAGCCTGGTATACTTCTTTTCCCATAGCACGGATAATGGCATGACCGGCAGCCGTATCCCACTCCATCGTTGGTGCAAAGCGTGGATACACATCTGCTTTTCCTTCTGCTATGAGGCACAACTTGAGCGAACTGCCTTTCGAGACTGTTTCTACGTGCTGATGCTCTTGTTTCATTTTCTCGATATAGGCTTCCGTTTCCGGTGTCAGGTGGGAGCGGGATGCTACGACGATGAAATTGTTGCGCGGAGTTTGTTCCTGATAGGGCAGACGATGTGCCTTCTCGATGAGGCTATCTACTGTTTCATCGGCAGCCAGTTGGGTGATATGCTCTATCTTATAAGCACCATACTGGCAGTCGGCAAAATACAATTCTTCCTTTACGGGAATATAGATTACCCCCGCTTCCGGTCTGCCGTTCTTTACATAAGCAATGTTGACGGTAAATTCTCCGTTGCGCTTGATGAATTCCTTGGTTCCATCCAATGGATCGACAATCCAGAGCTCGTTCCATTTCTGCCGTTCTTCAACCGGGATTTTCTTTCCTTCTTCACTGAGAACAGGATAAGGAGTTGAAGCCAGACTGGCTGCGATGACCTTGTGCGACTTGCGGTCGGCAATGGTCAGTGGTGAGTTGTCTGCTTTCTTCTCTATCTCAAAATCCGCGTTGGGATCGGTATATACGTTCATGATTTCGGCTCCGGCTTCTAAAGACGCACGGATGGCCGTCAGTAATATATTTTTGTCCATACTCTCTAAATCTTTGTAAAATAACAACTTTTTCTCTAAACGTCAGTAGTTCAATCTTCGTTTTTTCTGTTCTTCAACATTGTTTGTAGCTTCTTTTATGCAGAAGTTGACCTTAAGTAAGTGGTTTTATTTCTTTCGACTGCTTCCAGATGCGCAGCATATAGTATGCGCAATGGGTAAATGCAAATACGAAGGAAATGATCAGTAAGGTCCTGTCAGCATCCCAGCCTACGGTTTGCTGGTGCCATAATCCGGTGATGATGCACAATACAGATAGGGCAAGTCCTAAAATATTCAGTACGATGTCGCCTTTGCGGTGCGCTTGTCCCGGTTCCAGCTTGCTGTGTTTTCTTCCATACGAAGCATAAACATCCAGACCGATGAGCATCCATAATACCAGTCGTATCCATGTATCAGCAGGCAGGAAACACATCATGCACAGGCAAGTCAGGATACCCATAATAGGTACAAAAGGCACAAACGGTGTCTTGAATGTACGGTGAACGTTGGGCATGGTCTTGCGCACGATGAGTACAGCCGCACATACCAGTGTAAAGGCAAGCAAGGTTCCGATACTGGTCATTTCGCCAGCTACTTGTGCCGGAACAAATCCTGCCAGCAGACTCACGACAATCATGAACAGGCAGTTGCTGTGTACCGGTGTACGGAATCGTTCGTTGATGCGTGAAAAGAATGGAGGCAGCAGTCCGTCGTGGCTCATGCTGAGGAATACACGACTCTGGCCGAGTAATGTCACCATGATGACCGAGCAATATCCGAACAGGATTGCAAGGATGATGGCTTTGTTCAGCCACGGGTAGACTGGTTCGATGACTCCGGCGCTGTTCGCATATCCCATGTGTTCGATAGCTACGGCTACGGGAGCAATACCTTCCTGTCCTTCGAATTCGGTATAGTGTGCCACACCCGTCATGACGTGTGCGAACAGAATGTACAAAATGGTGCAGACTAGCAGGGAAACAAGTATACCAATAGGCATGTTCCGCTGCGGATTTCGCGTTTCCTGGGCAGCCGTACTGACTGCATCGAATCCCAGAAAAGCAAAAAATACGATAGCGGCTCCACGTAGGATACCTGAAATGCCGAACTCACCCAGCTTTCCGGTGTTTTCGGGAATGTAAGGCACATAGTTGTCTGCCTGTATGAATTTCCATCCCAAAAAGACGAAAATCAGGATGACACCGATTTTCAGGAAAACAATCAGGCCGTTAAAGAAAGAGCTGCCTGCGGTACCTCGCATCAGTATCAGGCTCATAAGGACAACAATCAGCATGGCGGGGATATTGACAATGCCTCCGTCCCACGGACAGGCACTGAACGCATGAGGCAGCTCGATGCCAATGCCTTGCAGGAACACTACCAGATAACGGCTCCAGCTGATGCTTACGGTAGTTGCCGCGACGGTATATTCTAGAACCAAATCCCAGCCGATAATCCAGGCAATCAGCTCGCCCATGGTAGCATACGAATATGTATACGCACTTCCTGCTACAGGAATCATGGAAGCAAATTCGGCGTAGCATAGTCCGGCAAAGCAACATCCGATAGCTGCGACTATAAAGGACAGCGTAATGGCCGGCCCCGTATACTCTGACGCAACGGTTCCCGTAATGGAGAACAGTCCGGCTCCGATGATGACACCTACGCCCAGTGCCACCAGACTGACTGGCCCCAGCACCCGTTTCAGTGTCTTGCTGCCCGACTGCTGTGCCTCTGCTTGCAGCATTTCAATGCTTTTTCTGATAAACAATCCCATCTCGATGTATTTGCTTCACATATTATATAGGGTGCAAAGATAACATTTATTCTGAATGTATAACTCTTTTTTGTGTATCTTGTTGATATATACAGAAAAACGTCTCGGTGTTTTGGGAAATTATGCGGGTATTTTGCCAAAAACATCGAGACGTTTTTTTATTTTTTTGTACAAAAGAAAAAATTATTTGTACAAAAAATAAAATAAACCTGCGGACAGACCGTTTCGTTTTATTTCAGGTATAAAGTGACTTTTCCGCTGATCTGCAACAATGATATCTCGCACATTTTTGTATCGTATTCGGCCGAAAGAATGCGCTCTTCGGCATCGAGCAGGCTTTTCTGTGCTTCACGCATCTCAATACCCGACAAGTCGCCCAGCAGGTAGCGCTCTTTGGCAATCTCATGGTTTTCTTTCGCGGCAATCAGGTTCTGACGTTCCAGATTCAGCAGCCGGATGTTGTTGCGGTAAGCCTGCCACAAGTTGCTGAGGTCGGCACGCAGACTTTGTTCCAGTTGCTCGCGTTCCAGCTGTGCATTGCGGATGGCAAGGCTGGCATTTCGCTTTTCCCGTTTGCGGTTGCCGTCGAAGATATTGAATCCGATGGTCAATCCACCATTAAATCCCCAGTTGCTTCGCTGCTTGATGGAGTTGATATCATATTTGTTCAGGGTATAGCCATATCCGGCGTTCAGCTTCAGGTACGGATAATTGCGTGAAAGCACCTTTTTGTAATCCAGTTGTGCCAAGGTCGAGTTCTGGTCGGCTTTCAGCAAACTGGCATTCGTATTCAAGGTCGCTTCCCACAGCTCCTGGAAATTCAGAGAATGCTTCAGTTCGATAATGGAATCTTTTACTTTGATAGGGCGGTCTACATCCTTGTTTGCCATCAGTTCATTCAGGTTGATGCGGGAGGTATGCACCAGTTCCTGCTGTTTCATGTACTGGGCACTGTCGGCATTGAAGTCCACTTTCGCCTGCTGATAATCCAGTCGTGAAAAATTTCCGATATGGTACCGCTCTTCTACGATGCGGAGACGTTCCTTCGAAAGCGAAACGGCATAGCGGAAGTTCTTCAGACGAATTTCCTGCTGGATGTAATTGTAGTATTCGGCCGTCAGGGTGGCGATGAAATCCTCTATGGCAATGCGGGTATTGGTAGCTCCCTGACGTTCCAGTTCTTTCAGTTCCTTGTACGTCGTACTGATATTGAAACCGTCGAAGATGGTCCAGTTCAGGTCAACTCCCGCATCGAGGGTATGATCGAACACGTTTCGTTCCTTGCTGACACTTCCATCACTTCGCTGTGTAGAGTTACTGCTGCTCTGGCTGCCGTTGTAACCGGCGGTCAGGTCTACCGTGGGAAGATAACCGGCATTTCCCAGTGTGGCGTTATTCTTGCTGATCTGCTCTTCGTTGCGTGAAATACGGAGCGAATAATTGTTTTGCAATCCTTCTTCCAGACATTGTTTCAGCGTGTATTCATATTGTGCATGTGCAGGAAGTATTGCAGTACACAAGGCTAATAGGATGTAGGCAAAATATTTCATGCTTGTTTCTCCTTCTTGATTCGGTTAGTAGAAATGTAAGTATAAATGGCAGGCACGATGAACATCGTGAGGAAGGTAGAGATCAACATTCCTCCCACAACGGCTGTTCCCATGGCGATACGCTGGTTGGCTCCTTCGCCCGTAGCAAAGGCAAGCGGAATCAGACCGAGAACAGTCGAGGCGCTCGTCATCAGGATCGGACGCAGACGTTGCAGAGCTGCATCGCGGATGGCAAGCATCTTGTCTTCTCCTGCCTCCTGTTTTTGGTTGGCAAACTCTACGATCAAGATACCGTTCTTAGCTACCAGTCCGATAAGCATGATGATACCTATCTGACTGAAGATGTTCATGGTGATGTTGCCAAAGTACATGAATATCAGGGCACCGGCAATGGCGAGCGGTACGGTCAGCATGATGATGAACGGATCTTTGAAGCTCTCGAACTGGGCTGCTAAGATAAGATAAATCAGCACGAGGGCAAGGATGAAAGCGAACATCAGGCTGGATGAACTTTCACGATAGTCTTTCGAGTCGCCCGAGAGGGCTGTACGGAAAGTTTCGTCAAGTGTTTCGGCAGCAATCTTGTCCATTTCCTCCAGTCCTTGTCCGATGGTTTTCCCTTCGGCAAGTCCGGCAGAAATTGTAGCCGAGATGAATCGGTTGTAATGATACAGCTTGGGGGGTGCGATGGACTCAACAAACTCTACCAGGTTGTCGAGCTGGATCATTTCTCCGTCCTCGTTCCGGATATAAATCGACTTGATGTTTGCCGGCTGATTTCGTTGCTGGCGGTTGATCTGTCCCAGAATCTCATACTGTTTGCCGTTCATGTAAAAATATCCCATACGTTGGCCGCTCAGTCCGTACTGGAGAGTTTCGGCAACATCGCGCACGCTGACTCCCATGGTGGCTGCCTTGTCGCGGTTGATGTTGACACGTACTTCGGGACTACTGAACTTCAAGTCCACGTCCGCCATCTGAAAGGTCGGATTATCGTACACCTTGTTCAGAAATTGGGGCAATACCTTTTCCAACTTTTCGATGCTGGTTGCCTGCAATACATACTGTACGGGCATGCTACTCTTTCTTCCGCCGAACGAAGACTGCTGCTGTACGAAAGCTCTTGCCTTGGTCTTGCTCTTGATAGCCTGCGATATTTTTTCGGCTACCTCCATCTGGGAGTAATTGCGGTCCTTGATGTTTTTCAACGTTATCTGGATGTTTCCGCTACCGCTCGACACACGGGCTGTCACTGCTTCTGCATCGGGCACGATGGAATCTACCAGGTCGTTGATGTCTTCCGTGTAGTCGCGTATGTATTCATAACTGGCACCTTCGGCAGCCTTGGTGTTGATTGTAATCTTGGATCGGTCTTCCAGCGGTGCCATTTCAGCCGGTATCACATTCCACAATATACCGATGAGTATCAGTGTGATGATGGCAAACGGAATGGCGATGAAGCGTTTCTTCAGAAAGGCGTTGAGTGCCCGGCTGTAAAGTCGGTTCATCCCTTCGAAAAACGGTTCTGTTTTCCGGTAAAACCAGCTTTGCTTTTCACGGCGGACCAGCATCTTGGTGGCAAGCATCGGAGTGAAGGTCAGGGCTGCAAAGGCAGAGATGAGCACTGAACCGGCGACTACGAAGCTGAACTCCCGGAAGAGTCGTCCGCTGGTTCCTTCCATAAAGACGATGGGAAGGAATACCGCTACCAAAGTGATGGTGGTAGAAATAACGGCAAAGAATATTTCTTTAGCTCCTTCTATACCTGCTTCGAATGGTTTCATGCCTTTTTCGATACGGATGTAGATATTTTCCGTCATTACGATGGCATCATCCACTACCAGTCCTACCGAAAGGACGACGGCAAGCATGGTCAGTACGTTGATGGAAAAGCCTGCTACATACATCACGAAGAAGGCACCGATAAGTGATACCGGAATTACGATACAGGGAATCAACGTTACACGCCAGTCGCGCAAGAAGAGGAAGATGATGATAATTACGAGAATGAAGGCTTCGTATACAGTACTTTCTACTTCGGCTATGGAGGCGCGGATGAATTTTGTGTTGTCGAATCCGTAAGAGAAGCTTACATCTTCAGGCAAGTCTTTTTTCATCTGCTCCATGCGTTCGTATACGGCATCGGCTATTTCGATGTGGTTGGCTCCCGGTTGTGGAATCACTACCACACCTACCATGGGAACGCCGTTCATTTTCATGTAGCTCTTCAGGTCGGCTGCTCCCAGTTCGGCATAACCGATATCGCTCAGGCGGATTACCTGTCCGTCGACTTCCTTTATGACGACGTTGTTGAATTCGTCGGCGGTGTGCATCTGTCCCATGGTACGCAGGGTGAGTTCCATGGTATTACCTTCTATACTACCGGAAGGCAGTTCCACGTTTTCGTTATCCATGGCCTTCTTGATGTCGATGGGAGTGATTCCGTAACCGGCCATTTTGGTGGGATCGAGCCACAGACGCATGGAGTAACGTTTTTCTCCCCAGATGGATACGCTGCTGACATCGGATATGGTCTGTAATTGTTCTTTGACGGTCAGGTCGGCTATTTCGCTCAGTTCAAGCAGCGAACGGGTATTACTTTGGATGGCAACCATCAGAATCGGGCTGGCATCGGCATCGGCTTTCGAAACCGTAGGCGGGTCGCAGTCGTCGGGCAGGTAGCGCTGTGCACGTGAAACCTTGTCGCGTACGTCGTTGGCTGCTGTTTCCAGATCGACAGACAATTCAAATTCTACGGTGATGCGGCATTGTCCCTGCTGGCTCACACTCGAAAGCGAGCGTATGCCGGGAATACCGTTGATGTTCTGTTCCAGCGGTTCGGTGATCTGACTCTCGATAATGTCGGCATTTGCGCCAGAGTAACTACAAGTTACGGAGATGATAGGGTTATCTACCGAGGGGTATTCACGTACTCCCAACGTAGTGTAGCCAATCAATCCGAAAAGAAGGATGATGATGGTGAGTACGGTTGCCAATACCGGCCTGCGGATACTAAGTTCGGATATGTTCATAAGGCAAGCAGGTATTAATTAATATGGTCAAGAATAACAGACATACCGGTACGAAGTTGCAAGGTTCCTGATGTGAGAATGGTATCTCCGGCAGCCAGTCCGCGTACAATCTGTACTTCCGACTCTGTGCGAAGTCCGATTTCTACGTCCACCGGGTAGGCAAGGCCGGAGCGGTATACAAATACTTTATTTTTTCCCATTTCGGGCACAATGGCTTCCGAGGGAATGGCTATGGCATCTTTGATTTCATTCTGTTTCAGGGTGATGTCGGCGTAACGTCCGGGAAGCAACTCACCGTTGGTGTTGGAATACAGAGCTCGTACGGTCAGTGTGTGAGTTTCCGGGTCTATACTCGATTCGGTTGCGTATACCTGAGCATCAAAAGCATCAAGTCTGCCTTCTATCTTAAAAGAGAGTTTGGTTCCTTTTCTGATTTGTCTGGCATAACGCTCGGGCACGGCAAATTCTACTTTCAGCGGAGTGATTTTGGTTAATTTAGCAATAACGGTGGTAGGGGAGGCGTAGGCTCCTGTACTGACTTGGCGCAGACCAATGATACCGTCGAAAGGAGCACGTAGCTCGGTCATGTCGATATTGGCTTTTACGTTTTCAATATCGGCATGAAGGGTCGCAAGTTCAGTCTTGACTTGTTCGTATGCTTCTTTACTGACCGCATCACGCTGCAGCAAGGCATTCTGTCGGAATACACGGTCTTCAGCAAGAGGCATCTGGGCTTTTAAACGATCCAATTGTGCCTGTAGCTGTCTGTCGTTGACCTTTGCCAGTAACTGTCCTTTGGAAACGAAACTGCCTTCGGTAAAGTTGATGTCGATGATTTTTCCGGAAGTCTCAAAAGACAAGTCTACCTCTTCGTCAGGCATCAGCTTGCCGCTGACAAAGAGCTGGTCGGTCAACAGATGAGGTTTGATGACCTGTGCATTTACGTTCAAACTTTTTTTCTTCTCGGTTGGTATTTGTTGGTTGGCTTCATTTAGTTCTTCATTTTCTTTCGGGGTGAAATTATGGATTCCCAAGCCGATTAATCCGGCTCCTACCAATATGATAATTCCCCATTTAACTCGTTTATCCATGTGCTTTATAGGGTCTGAATTTAAGGTAAGAAATAATATTTGTTTGTATTTGATAATAAACTTAACCTAATGTTTAAAAGAAGAATACTTTTTTTACAAAATTTTGCAGATGAAGTACGTGTCGTTTCGGCAAAGATAGGGATTAACGCACAAAGCCTGCTTAGACATTTCTCAAAAGGAAATTGTCTAAGCAGGCTTTGATGTGATTGATCTGATACAATCTATGTGATGTATTTCTTGTGATAAATCACAATCAGTCCTTTCAGGTTTTGTGAGGACGTTATACTTTTTGTGTTATCAGAAAGGAATGTTTGCCATTTTCCATAATCCGAGGAAGGATGTTTTGGTTATTTCCACCAGTTTATCCCAGTTGATTTTGGGAGCTTCGTCGCCCGGGAGATGGTAATCAGGATGCCAATCGGTATGGTACCACATGATGGGAATACCCAGCTTGGCAAATGTTCCATTGTCACTTCCACCTACCGGATTATCCCAGGCACGGTAGTCTGGTTGTAAATTTAACTTATATTGTGCGATATCTTTCTTCAACCATTCTCCAAAGGCTGGTTTGCTTTTAGTGAAGAAATACACTACATGCCAAGGACGTGACTCGTCGTTGTTTCTTCCTATCATATCGAAGTTGAGATATCCTTTCACCTGATTGATTTGCGGAAAAGTCTGTGCAAAGTATTTTGAACCGAGGAGTCCTTTCTCTTCACCATCCCAGAAAGCAAAGATAACGGTACGTTCCGGTTGCTGTCCTGAGGCGAGGAAAGAACGTACAATCTGCAATACAGCTGAAACTCCGGAAGCATTGTCGTCGGCGCCGTTATAAATCTGGTCGCCGTCCAGCATCGGATCATAGCCGATATGGTCGTAATGTGCACCGATGATGACAAATTCGTTCTTGTTCTTGCCTTCTATTTTGGCAAGGACATTACGCATGTTGTATTTTTGGTGAACTCCTTGTTTGATAATTTGAATAGAGTCGGGATATACTTGTAATCTTCCTTGTTTCTGACGTTCTACGCGATAGGCCTCGAAAGGCTGGAAGTAGCTGTCGAATAAAGGAGATACTCCCCATTGTTGCAGTAGAGATGCAATGTAATTGCCGGCAATTCTGCCTTCCTCGGTGCCTGCTTCTCGTCCTTTCAGTTCGTCGGATGCCAAAAAGCCGACGAAAGCCTCGGCACTTTCCCTGTTTATGAGTGCAAGCCCTTTCTCTTCGGGAGTAGGATTTGAGTTTTTCTTTGCATAGGCGTTTGTCGTTGTCAAACATGTTAATGCGGCAAACAACATACAAAAAGTGTATTTTTTCATGTTTGTTAGAGTTTAATGGTTAATAAGCTGAGCGATATTTGCCTTCTTCCTTGTCTTCTAACATATTTAAGTAGGAGGCATAACGTGATTCACTGATGTAATGTTTCTCTACGGCTTCGCGTACGGCACAGCCCGGTTCGTGGCGATGTGTACAGTTGCCGTATTTGCATTGAGCGGAAAATTCAAAAATTTCTTTGAAATAATGTCCAACCTCTTCGTCTTCCATATCAAATGTACCAAATCCCTTGATTCCCGGTGTATCAATGATATATCCGTTCTCACCTACAGAAAACATTTCGGAAAAAGTAGTCGTGTGCATACCTTTGTTATGTACGGTCGATATTTCTCCCGTTTTTAGGTGCTGTTCGGGCAGAATTGCATTGATTAAGGTCGACTTACCTACCCCCGAATGGCCGGAAAATAAAGTAACTTTACCCTCTAAAGCTTGTTTAATTTCATCGAGTCCGGTTTCATTCAAGGCAGAAATCTTGAAACATGGATATCCGATATGGCTATACAGATGGATCAATCCGTCCAGATAATGAAGCTCTTCTTCCGAATAGCGGTCGGTTTTGTTGAATACCAGACAGACCGGAACACGATAAGCCTCTGCCGATGCGAGGAAACGGTCAATGAAAGTCGTCGAAGTTTCCGGATAATTGACGGTCACCACCAGCATGCATTGGTCCAGATTGGCGGCAATGATATGCGATTGTTTAGATAGATTGGATGCACGGCGGATGATATAATTCTTTCGATCCTCTATTTCGGTAATGAAAGCCGTACCCTCAGAGTTAATGGAAATTTGTACCCGGTCGCCTACGGCGATAGGGTTTGTACTGCGGATTCCTTTCAGACGGAAGTTACCTTTTATTTTACATTCCACTTGCCGGTTATCATCAGTCTTGACCAGATACCAGCTTCCTGTATTTTTTATGACTAAGCCTTTTTCCAAATTTTTATAAGGTGAAAAATAAAGGATGAAGAGAAGGCGACGCGTCTGTGTTATCAGCACGTCGTGTATACTTCATTCTTCATCCTTTATAGTATTAAACAGTCATGATTTCTTTGTCTTTGGCGGCAAGCATTTCATCTATTTGTTTGATATACTTGTCGTGAGCCTTCTGTAATTTTGCTTCAGAATTTTTCTGTTCATCTTCGGGCATACCGTCTTTTACTGCTTTTTTCAGTGCATCAATTGCATCACGGCGTGCATTGCGGACACTTACCTTGGCTGTTTCACCTTCGCCCTTACACTGCTTTGCCAGTTGTTTACGGCGTTCTTCTGTCAAAGGAGGAATACCTATACGGATAATTTCTCCGTTGTTTTCGGGCATGATACCCAGATCGGAGTCAATAATTGCTTTTTCAATTACGCGGAACATACTCTTGTCCCACGGTTTGATTGCAATGCTACGTGCATCGGGAGTTGTTACTGCTGCTACATTATTGATAGGGACCATACTTCCGTAAGAATCTACACGGATACCGTCCAGCAAGCGTACATCGGCTTTTCCGGCACGGATGTGTGCCAGTGCATCTTCCAGATACATAATTGCCATATCCATTTTCTCTTCAGCTCCGCTAAGAATTGTCTTTGAGTCTGCCATATTAAAATTTTAAAAGTTTATCGGGTTAGACTTATGCTAAATTAATGTGAACAAAAATACATGATTTTTTATTTTTCTGCAATAGTTTGCTGATAATTATATGTTTGCTTGTTTTCCGATTGCCGGATTTTATTGCTTTTTCGCGATGTGGCAAAGATGAAGAAAGAAGACAACCGGTAGAATGGCAATCATAATAATAAGGAGTTGTTTATAAGGTAGAATAATCGTTTTGTTCTGCATTTTCTGTTTTTGTCTATAAAAATAGATTGAAAGATGTTTGATTATAGAAAAATGTTACTATATTTGCCAACGACAAAACAATAATACATGAACAAATACTCTCTTCATATCACAATGATGACCGGAATGGGGCGCACTGCTACATTCACATCTGTTACCGGGATGACCCCTCGGGGGTAAGAGATTGTATATTAGGTGTTTCTACGTGTTACACGCCTGTGGACTCAGGCACTTCATTTTTATTTTAATCAATTATTTATTTTGTTTTATCTGACAAGTGCATTTTTCCTGTGATAAATGTTCTTGTATAAAAGTATAAGTACATGAAAGTATTAAAATTCGGTGGAACATCAGTAGGTTCTGTCAACAGTATGTTGAATGTAAAGAAGATCGTCGAAGCAGTAGATGATAAAGTGATAGTAGTCGTTTCAGCATTGGGCGGCATAACCGACAAGTTGATCAAGACTTCTACGATGGCGGCCAACGGAGATTCCGGTTACGAAAAGGAAATGAAGGAGATTGTGAACCGTCATATCGAAATGGTTTACACCGTCATTCCGGCAGGACAGAAACGGGAACTGCTGCTGGATTGCGTGAACGAACTGCTGAGTGAACTGAAAGACATTTTTCAGGGTATCTATCTGATACGTGATTTGTCGCCGAAGACTTCGGCTACCATTGTAAGTTACGGGGAACGTCTTTCGTCTATCATTGTCGCTACTTTGATAGAAGGGGCGCAATGGTTCGATTCACGTCTGTTCATCAAGACCGAGAAAAAACATAATAAACATATACTCGATTCGGAACTGACAACTCGTCTGGTACGTGAAACCTTTCACGATATACCTCAAATTTCACTGGTTCCGGGATTTATTTCTACCGACAAGAATACAGGTGAAGTAACAAACCTCGGTCGTGGTGGATCAGACTATACAGCTTCCATTCTGGCAGCAGCACTCGATGCCAGTGTACTGGAGATATGGACGGATGTAGACGGCTTTATGACTGCCGATCCCCGGGTTATCAGTACGGCTTATCCGATTACGGAACTGAGTTATGTCGAAGCGATGGAGTTGTGTAACTTTGGTGCGAAAGTGGTTTATCCGCCGACTATCTATCCGGTTTGCCACAAGAATATTCCTATTCTGATAAAGAATACGTTCAATCCGGAAGCTCCGGGAACAATCGTGAAACAGGAAGCCGATCATTCTTCTAAGGCGATTAAGGGTATTTCTTCCATCAATGATACGTGTCTGATAACCATGACCGGATTGGGTATGGTGGGAGTAATCGGTGTAAATTACCGAATCTTCAAGACACTGGCAGAGAATGGTATCAGCGTGTTCCTGGTTTCTCAGGCATCTTCGGAAAACTCTACTTCTATCGGTGTGCGGACGGTAGATGCTCCGCTGGCTTGCGAAGTACTGAACGAAGAGTTTGCCAAAGAAATAGAAATGGGAGAAATCAGTCCGATGAAGGCTGAAAGTGGACTGGCTACCGTGGCTATCGTAGGAGAGAACATGAAACACACACCGGGTATTGCCGGAAAATTGTTCGGTACACTGGGACGTAACGGTATCAATGTGATAGCTTGTGCACAAGGTGCGTCCGAAACCAACATCTCGTTTGTTGTAGACGGAGTTTCTTTACGCAAGACGTTGAATGTCATCCACGATTCTTTCTTCCTGTCGGAATATCAGGTATTGAATCTTTTCATCTGCGGTATCGGAACAGTAGGGCACAGCCTGATTGAACAAATCAGCAGTCAGCAGGAACGTTTGAAGCGTGAACGTGGACTGATGTTGAATGTAGTAGGTATTGCCAACGGACATAAAGCTTTGTTTACACGACGTGGAATTGATTTGGCTAACTACCGTCAGGAGTTGGAAGAAAAAGGCATTCCTTCGTCACCTCAAGTACTTCAGGATGAGATTGTAGGAATGAATATTTTCAACTCCGTATTCGTGGACTGTACAGCCAGCCCGGAAATTGCCGGGTTGTATAAAGAATTCTTGAGCCATAACATTTCGGTTGTGGCAGCCAACAAGATAGCTGCATCGTCAGAATACGAAAACTATGCCGAATTGAAACGCATTGCCCGTCAGCGTGGTGTGAAGTTCCTGTTCGAAACTAACGTTGGTGCCGGACTGCCGGTGATTAATACGATCAATGATTTGATAAACAGTGGCGACAAGATTGTGAAGATTGAGGCAGTGTTGAGCGGAACATTAAATTATATTTTCAATACTCTCAGCGCCGATGTTCCTTTGAGTGAAACAATTCATAAAGCGAAAGAAGAAGGATATTCCGAACCCGATCCACGTATCGACCTGAGCGGAAAGGATGTCATCCGCAAGCTTGTCATTCTGGCTCGTGAGGCAGGTTACCGGCTGGATCAGGAAGATGTAGAGAAACATCTGTTCATACCGGATGACTTCTTTAAGGGATCGCTGGAAGACTTCTGGAAGAAGATACCTTCGCTCGACGAGGAATTTGAGGCTCGCCGTAAGGTACTTGAAAAAGAAGGAAAGCACTGGCGCTTTGTTGCCACATTGGAAAACGGACATGGAGTCGTAGCCTTACAGGAAGTGGGCAGAAATCATCCGTTCTATACCCTGGAAGGCAGCAACAACATTATTTTGCTTACAACTGAACGATATAACGAGTACCCGATGCTCATTCAAGGATACGGTGCCGGTGCAAGCGTAACCGCTGCCGGTGTCTTTGCCGATATTATGAGTATCGCAAACATTTAGGCTTATGAAGCACATCATTATTTTAGGCGACGGTATGGCAGACTGGCCTGTACCGTCACTCGGAAACAAGACATTGCTGCAATATGCAAATACTCCCTACATGGACAAGCTGGCCCGAATGGGACGTACGGGAATGCTGAAAACGGTTGCCGACGGATTTCATCCGGGAAGTGAAGTGGCGAATATGTCGGTTATGGGTTACAACCTCCCGTTGGTGTACGAAGGAAGAGGCGTGCTGGAAGCGGCGAGTATCGGTGTGGAACTGGAACCTGGAGATATGGCCATGCGATGCAACCTGATTTGTGTGGAAGGAGATATCCTCAAAAATCATTCGGCTGGTCATATTACCACTGAAGAGGCCGATCAGTTGATCAAGTTTCTGGATGAAAAATTAGGAACAGACCGTATTCATTTCTATACTGGAGTGCAGTATCGTCACTTACTGGTAGTGAAAGGTGGGGATAAACATCTGGCATGTGTACCGCCCCATGATGTTCCGCTGAAACCTTTCCGACCGAATCTGATCAAAGCATTGCGTCCCGAGGCACAGGAAACCGCCGATTTGCTGAACGTCTTGATTCTGAAATCGCAGGAATTGCTTGCCACTCATCCGGTCAACTTGAAGCGGGTAGCAGAGGGAAAAGACCCAGCCAACAGTATCTGGCCTTGGAGTCCCGGTTATCGCCCGCAGATGGAACCGCTGTCACAAAAATATCCTTCTATCCACAAAGGCTCAGTTATTACGGCAGTCGACCTGATTCGGGGAATCGGACGCTATGCCGGATTGCGCTGCATCGATGTGGAAGGAGCTACCGGACTCTATACAACGAATTACGAAGGAAAGGCTCAGGCAGCCATCGATGCCTTGAAAACCGATGATTTTGTTTACCTACATATTGAGGCAAGCGATGAGGCGGGGCACGAAGGCGACGTAGACCTGAAGCTGAAGACCATCGAATATCTGGACAGTCGTGCACTGGGACCGATTTACGAAGAAGTGAAAAATTGGGATGAACCGGTAGCCATTGCCGTATTGCCCGACCATCCTACGCCGTGCGAATTGCGCACCCATACAGCCGAACCGATACCTTTCCTGATTTATTATCCGGGCATAGAACCCGATAGCGTGCAGTGTTATGACGAAATAGCCTGTCGCGAAGGAGCATACGGTACAATGGAGAAAGACGAGTTTATGAATGAGTTTATGAAAATACAATAGAACGTTATGAAATATTACAGCACCAATAAAAAGGCTTCCGATGCGACACTGGAAGAAGCCGTAGTTCGTGGACTGGCTGGCGACAAGGGTTTGTACATGCCTCGTTCCATCAAAACCCTGCCCCAGTCTTTTTACGATGAGATAGAGAACCTGTCGTTTCAGGAGATTGCATACCGTGTAGCGGATGCTTTCTTTGGAGAAGACATCCCTGCTGATACGCTGAAACATATCGTATACGATACACTGAATTTCGATACTCCGGTAGTAAAGGTGAAGGATAATATCTATTCGCTGGAACTGTTCCACGGTCCTACGCTGGCTTTCAAGGATGTGGGCGGACGTTTTATGGCACGCTTGCTGGGATACTTTATCCGTAAGGAAGGCAAGAAGCAGGTCAATGTGCTGGTAGCGACTTCCGGTGATACGGGCAGTGCCGTAGCAAACGGTTTTCTGGGTGTGGAAGGTATTCATGTATATGTGCTTTATCCCAAAGGAAAGGTGAGTGAGATTCAGGAAAAACAGTTTACTACGCTCGGACAGAACATTACGGCCATCGAAGTAGACGGTACGTTCGACGACTGTCAGGCGCTGGTGAAGAATGCTTTCATGGACAAGGAACTGAATGAGCACATGCAGCTTACTTCTGCAAATTCCATCAACGTAGCTCGTTTCCTTCCGCAGGCTTTCTATTATTTCTATGCCTATGCACAAATGAAGAAGCTGGGCAAGGCAGACAAGCTGGTAATTTGTGTGCCGAGCGGAAACTTCGGAAATATTACGGCCGGACTGTTTGGTAAGCGAATGGGACTTCCTGTGGAACGCTTTATTGCAGCAAATAACCGGAACGATATATTCTATCAGTACCTGAAAACCGGAGAATACAAGCCTCGTCCTTCGGTGGCAACCATAGCCAATGCCATGGATGTAGGCGATCCGAGTAACTTTGCCCGTATACTCGACTTGTACGAAGGTAGTCACGATGCCATTGCGTCTGAAATAAGTGGCGAAACCTATACCGACGAACAGATACGTGAAACGGTACAGAAGACCTACGAGGAAACCGGATACCTGCTCGATCCGCATGGAGCATGCGGTTACCGTGCTCTGGCAGAGAACTTGAAGCCGGGAGAAAATGGCGTCTTTCTGGAAACAGCTCATCCTGCCAAGTTCTTGCAGACGGTAGAAGATATTATCGGAACGGAAGTGAAGATTCCTGAAAAATTGCAGGCTTTTATGCGGGGAACCAAGCAGAGTGTACCGATGTCGAAAGACTTTGCTTCGTTTAAGGCTTATCTGCTGAAACAGTAAGCGGAACGTTTGCTGTTTTGTAGCGGAATGTTTTTTCACTTCCGCTGAGGAGTTGGAAAAACGTCGGCATGTTTTTTTATTTTTTGTACAAAAGATTTTTTTGTTTGTACAAAAACACGGGAGCTTTTCACGAAACGTTTTCTACCTCTCACGGGAAACTGATGGATCTTTCCTGAAAAGGACTGATTTCGTGAGCCAAAGAGCAGGAATGGTCGGTTATAGCCGATTTGCCGGAAACAGACTGTTGAACAATAAAAACAGAAAATCCCGCAGGACAGATGAAGCAGTCCTGCGGGATTTTTACTTGTTGTACAAGTCGTATAACGAATTACTTATCTATTCTTATACATATTTTCGTAATAATTCTGGTAGTCGCCACTGGTAACGCTCTTAACCCATTCCTGATTGTTCAGGTACCAGATAATGGTTTTCACGATACCATCTTCGAATTTTGTTTCCGGAGTCCATCCCAGTTCACGAGTGATCTTGGTCGGGTCGATGGCATAACGCTGGTCGTGTCCCAGACGGTCTTTTACGAATGTAATCAGTGAATCGTTTATCCAGTCTATGCGGATTTCGCCATTTTCGTCCAGCTCTTTTTTCTTCAATATCTTGCGGTAAGCAGGTTCCTGTTCCATCAGACGGTGGATTGTCGCAATGGTCAGTTTTACAATTTCGATGTTCTGCTTTTCGTTATGGCCACCTACATTGTAGATCTCACCGTTCTTTCCTTCGCGTACTACCAGGTCGATTGCCTTGCAATGGTCTTCCACATACAACCAGTCGCGTACGTTTGTACCGTTTCCGTATACCGGCAGGCGTTTTCCCTCGAGGATATTCTTGATGATCAGCGGGATCAGCTTTTCCGGAAAATGATAAGGACCGTAGTTGTTCGAGCAGCGTGTAATGGTAACCG
>ERZ827104.685-NODE-685-length-34670-cov-8.105937_pt1 | contig 34670 bp, 28 predicted proteins | sample MGYA00519781_ERZ827104 | MGnify/ENA primary metagenome ERZ827104 (study PRJEB31778, sample SAMEA3449257) | human gut metagenome | biome: human gut; feature: human-associated habitat; material: faeces | place: United Kingdom | collected 2010/2012 ...
TATCCATAGGATAAAGCGTTTTCATATCGACCTTTCCTACGGGAAAAGAGAATTTTGCTCTGTTGACCGCAACACCGAGCAAGCTACCTGCGACGATGATGTGATAATCCGGAGCGTTCTCGCAAAAGTATTTGAGAGAAGTCAACGCCCTTTCGCAGAGCTGTACCTCGTCAAAGACTATCAGAGTTTTTTCCGTTACAATGGTCTGACCTGCGATATGGGACAAAATCGGTATCAGATAATCGGGGCTGATGTTTTCCTCAAAGGTTTCGTTCAGCTTTGGATTGGTTTCAAAGTTGAAGTATGCCACATTTTCGTAATGAGTGCGCCCGAACTCCAGAATGGAATAGGTCTTTCCGACCTGTCTTGCGCCCTGTAAAATAAGGGGCTTGCGGTGTTCGCTTTCTTTCCACGCTTCCAAGAAGCCCATAATCTTTCTATACATAAGCAGTCCTCCTTAAAGGTACTGACCATAGTATAGCAGATATTCGTGTAAAAATCAATGAAATTTCCTGTATTTTTCGCACTAATCAACATGATTATTTTCGTCAACCTCTCACAATGCGACACGAACACCGCAATTTTTGCATTTTATTCCTCTCCAAACTTAGTCGTCATCGGCTTGTAAAGCTCGGTATTGCGGGGAACTTGTCAACAAACGGCACAAGAGAACTGCCGACCTTGAGAATCCCCTGTCCTGCGCCGACATTCGTGATATAGCTGATCTGAAGGTCGGAGATATTAAGGAGCTTGGTTGAGCATGAAGTTTGCGAAGCCCACCGTCCTCATCAGTCATTCTTGCAACACGAAAAATGGGTTTACAAGAATTTTAGGCATAGAAAAAGAGCCCAATGGCTCGGATATTAAAAATATTAAATAAGTAATTGTTATTGATTGTCTTCAATTTTATGATATACACTTACTTTTTAAGATTTAGAAGAAGGTATCGTTTTATTCACTCCATGCTGTGGAGGGAAGTCGATCACTTGCTCTTTTAATGAAACCTTTTTTGAAATTTTGTCGATGAACGGAATTTTTACATGAAGTCCTGTTGACCAAGTTACATGATATGTTCCGAGTCTTTCAATTACATATGCGTGTGCCTGTGGTACTACCTTGACATTGCTTACAATTACTATAAGCAAAATTAAAAGGACGATACCTAAAATAATAAGTGCTACCTTTGTTTACCTCTCATTCTGATACGGGTTCTACAATGAGCTTTACACCCTCTATTGCAAGAACCTTAATTTTTGTTCCTTTCAAAAGCGGTGCTTTGTTGGACTTTACCGTCCAAGTTTCCGCACCAACCTTTGCCTGTGCTGTTTTGTCAATATCGGTTAAATCTGTGAGCATAAACCCGACTTGACCGATGTGACGGTCTGCGTTTGTTCCCGTTGTCTTGTTACGCTTTTTAAAGCGTTTTACAAGCGGTCGTTTCACAATCAGCGATACAAGTGACACAACAAGGAACACCGCCGACTGGATTGTGATGTCGCTTGTGAATATAGTTGTAATGGCGGCACAAACCGAGCCGAGAACGAACCATATTGATACAAGCTGTGTTGTAAAGGCTTCGCAAAGCAACATAAATATTGCAAAGACTACCCACACTATCGGCATATATTGCTCCATAGAGCTGTCCCCCTCCTTTTCGCATAATTTTAACACAATATTATATATTAGTCAAACTATTTTATTGCTATTTTATGCGTTAACTGATTATTTTGTATCTATATTCCGTTTTATCCTTACAATTTCATGTAAAGAGGGCATAAAAATACCGACAAATATTAGCATAGAACACCATTACTTGTCGGTAATAATTTTAATATCACATTCCTTGTTCAAAAATATAGAGGTACAAATCTTCAAGGGTTGGGTTTGCAATTGTTATTTTATGATTTTCAGGGGGATTATCTGTTACTAATCTTACTACGATTTTATCATCATTATGACAGAGATTTGAAACTCGATAATTATCCTGAAAATATTTTAATTCTTCTTTTTCAATTTCCATCTCAACTACCTTATTTGCAATTTCATTTACAAGATTTTGGCAGGTATCGTGTGACACAAGTTTTCCCTGCTTTAGAAGTATAATCTCTTTAGCAATGAACTCGATATCGGACACAACATGAGTAGAAATGAGCACGATTTTATCTTCTGCAATTTCACTTATAAAATTGCGGATACGAATTCTCTCTTTTGGGTCAAGTCCTGCCGTTGGCTCGTCAAGTATGAGAATTTCGGGATTGTTCAGAAGCGCTTGAGCAATCAAGGCTCTCTGCTTCATACCGCCCGAAAACGAGCCTAACTTTTTATGTGCGGCATCTGTCAGATTAACCGTTTCAAGAAGCTGAGTGATCTTTTCCTTGGCTTCTTTCTTTTTTAAGCCCTTTAAAGCCGCCATATACCACAAAAAGCGGTTGAGGGTGAAATCATCATACAAGCCCTGCTGTTGGGGCATATAGCCGAGTACGGCTCGGTAATCCTTGCCGAGCTTTTTGATATTTTCACCGCCGTAAACCACCTCTCCGCCGTCGGCATTGAGGTTGTCGGTGATAATGTTCATCAGCGTAGACTTGCCTGCTCCGTTCGGTCCGAGCAAGCCGTATACTCCCGGAGTTAAGGTAACGCTGAAATTATCAAGCGCCTTTACCGAGCCCTTTTTATAGGTTTTGCTGATACAATTTAAAGCTAATTCCATATTTACAACCTCTTTTGCCTTGAAACTTAAATTATAAATTTCGTACTTTTGCGCTTGGGGACAAAGATAATCAGAGCCGATACTGCGATTATCAGCAGACAAACGGCGGTGATTATGCCGATAACGGCTGTCTGAGCATTATTTGAAAATGCCGATACCATACGGATTTTGCTGTTATCAATGAACACCACGCAGGGTATAAGGAGCAAGCCGCTTGAAATTATCATTGTCACAAACTGATTTTTAAATATGTAGGAGAGCAGATAGACCAAAGCCGTTGCGCCGACTGCCGCAAGCAGATGAACAAAGCCGAGAGCAAGAATATATCCGCCCACGGTTATGCCGCTTGTCAGAGCCGAAAAATCTCTTGAATATGCAAGCGGTAAATCAAATGATGCCGTGCCGAAGGTCTTGATAAAGTTGAGCATATACGGCAGATAGATTAAGATATAGGAAATCACCGTGGTAATCAGGACAGTCAAGAGTTTTATAATCAACAGCCTCGCTTTGCCGTACTTATTTGCCGAAATCAAGTTAACCATAGAGGTCTTGTATTCAATCGCCAAAATGTTGGAGGTACAGAAGATAACCACGGCTAAGAGCAGAGCAAAATACTCCCACTCCCTAAAGGTGTCCATAGTCAGCCGCTTGTTCACCACTTCATTGACAAGTGCAGGCTTTTCGCCCGTCAGCTCAGCCTTTCCATTAACATATTCAAGCTGAGCGCAAATGTCCTCAAATGCCATTCCTCTTATGCTTAAAATACCATCAATGGTATTGAGCCTGTTCGTTTTTTCCTCAGCCGAAATCGTGTTGTCGGCTGAAAGCTCCTCGGCTTCTCTTGTAAGCTCGTCAAAATAAGCCCTTTCACTCTCGATAAAATCATACTTTTCCTCGTCAAGCTCACCCTCAAGCGTTTGCATATAGGTGTCATAGGCGCTTTCCTGAGGACTTCTGAATATAATACTCAAATCATCATTGTAGCTGACAAAGCCGAGAGCCACGAGGATAATTACTGCGACGAGGGCGAAGGAGGTTTTGTAGTGCTTGTAAGCCTCGCCGCTGTATATTCTCACACTTCCGTTGATTTTCTTAAACCGTCCGAGCCGTGACATAAGCCTGTCGAGCAAAACGAGCTTTCCGTTATGCTGTGACAGCCTTGAAAACGCCAATGCCGCTCCCAAAACTCCGACAACGGAGAGAGCTATAGCTAAGCCGATGAAAACGGTGATTATGTTAATCGGCTGTGAAAAAATATTGACATTCTGATAACAGCCGAAAATATTGTTGCCGCTGATAAGGTAGAAAATATTTATAAATTTTAGCGAAGCCAACACAGAGCTACCGTCAATGAAAATGAAGCAGGAAAATTCAAAAATCAGTGCCGCCGCCAAGATTAAATAGGTCTTTGCGGAGGACTTGATAACCACGAATAAAAAAGCCGTGAGCATTGACAGAGAGCAGAGCAAAAGCGTTTTGCCGAGTACCCACAAAATCAGGTATTCAAGCATTGTAACATTTAATGCGCAGTTTAAAAACAGCTTGCTCGACTGCACGGGGCGGCTCAAATCTCCAAAGCCGTAGACTGTGCCTGCCGTCATAATGTTGCTCGCATAGAACAGCAGACTAACAACCGCCGTAACGCTCAAAACAACCAAGAGCTTGCAGGCTATTGTTGACAGTCTGCCCTTTGCCGTTGACCGCACAAGAATATACAATCCCTTTTCTCTTTCAACGGAGAACATCAAAATATTGACGAGCAATACGATAATCAGCAAAATATAGCTTGAAACCTCATATGAGGTTGCGGCTTCAACCGCCTTGTTGTTGCCGAGGACGGGCTTAACACCTTTAACCTCGGCAAAATCCACGGGAGTTTTTTCAATATTTCTGAACGAAAAGCTGTCCGGCTCTGCAAAAATGGAAAAGCTGCTCTGTTGCTCGGCTCTCGACTTCATATTGGAAATAAACTCTTCATAGCTGTCTATGTGAGAGAGCTGAGTCTGTATGTTGCTTAGCATAACCGAGCGGTTGAACAGCTCATCATCGTTCAAGTCCAAGCCTGCCGCATTGTCATACAGCTTTGGATATTTTTTCTTGTATTCATCTGCATTTCCGTTGTGCAAAATAATTTGTGCAATCTGTATCTCCGTGTTCTTGCTTTCAAAGAACGCATTTTTATCCTCTGCGTCGTTACATTCCCGAATAAGCTGTTCATATGCCCCGACATCACTTGAAATTGCTGAATTTTCATAATCAGAGGATTGAAGCATTACGAAAAACAGAGAATCGGCGCAGAAAAAGGCGATGATGCAAATAAGAAATATTTTGTTTGAAAACAGCTTTAAATATTCGCTACCCACAATTCTCATTCAACTCTCGCCTGTCCCTCTACATAGTAATTGCTGTCCTTCTTTTCAGCCCATTTCAGCTTGCAAAGCTCGGTGAATTTTATAGTTTCTCCGCCGATTGAGCCGAGTTGACTTTTATCCGCCATAGCTAAAATTCGTTCTCCGTTATCATCTACAGATTCAAAAATAAAATATTCATTATCCTGTGGATTAATATAATTGCATACTATATTTTCAAATTCAGGCGGAACATACGAATCTATCTCATTCATATTTAAATCGTAAACCGTAATAATCTGTTTTTCTGCATCTTTTCTGGTGACCTGCACACAATTATCACCATATATGTATTTTCCATCGGTTGAATATCGCAAATTATCTTTATGAGCTATTGTGAAAAAGCTTTCCTTTACATTTCCATCCAAATCGCATTTAAGATAAACATTTTCATCCGAATTTTTATCGTAATAGGACGCAATCATTGTGTTGTCTAAAAAGAAATTATAAAACACTTGATAGCCTTTAGCTTTAGGAATGTCATTAATCTCTAATGTATCTAAATTGATACATTTGATACTTAAACCGGGTCCTTCCTCTTTTTCATTTCTCTCGTCGGCAGTAAAGTAAAAATAATTCTTATACGCACATATTTGAGAAACAGCTCTCAAGCTGGACTTAATATAGTAATCCGTTTTGTATAGAATCTGCGGTTCTGATTTAGGTGAATCAAGAGGTATTCTAATTACTGATGAATCAGTAGAGCAATAAAAATATCCCCTGTGTATGAACCATTCAAAAGCATAAAAATTAAAGCTTCCCGTAAGATTTTCCCTTTGGCTTCCATCAGGCTTCATACGCATAAGATATGTATTGTAATTTATATAGCTCTTGTCATACTCTCCGCATAAAGCATACAAATATCCGTCATTATATTGTATTGCAGAATCATGGGCACCAACAAGCGTATCGGGCTTCTGCGTTAAGTTTAAATAGGCATCGCAAGCTTCAGGGTCATCGTGAGTACAATTTGGTTTTGAACAAAGAGGAGTAGCCTTTTTTGTTTCTTTATCAATAAAAATCACGATTCCGTCCTCACCGATATAATAATAACCTTTATCTGATTTTGTCATAGGTGCATTTCCGCCGATATGGTACATTAGCTGCATATCTGTTGCATAATTTATATATGCATCATCGGAATTTGAGTATGAAGATTTATTCGTACAGCCATAAAAAAATACAGCATAAATTGTTAAAAGTAATGCCATCATTGCAGTTGTTTTCTTCATTGGAATACCTCTCGCAATTTAATTATTTATCTTTTGTATATGCCAAGTCTGAGTTCATAATCAGTATTTTCAGAAGACCAGTGATAATATGTCTGATTAGGATATACGACTTCACTAACTGTCATTGCACCTGCATAATAATCAAAAATATCTGTATTGGGGCTTGGAGTTTTCTTATTTAAACCAACTTGTCCATTGTATACAAAATTTTTTGAAACAATGCCGCATTCCCTTAATTTACCTGAAATATCATAGTAAGCAAAATATGTGTTTGCTTTTTTCCCGGCGTCTTTCTTCTCACAATAAGTATATCCATAAGCATTAATTGGATATACTGTCACACTGCCAAAAAAGCCAACCAAAGCTAAGGTTGTTGCAACCACCGTCCATACCATGATTATATTGACAGGATTTGAAAATATATTTACATTCAGGTACTCACCGAACAAGTTGTTGTTTGACAGGAAATAAACAATATTTACATATTTAAAGAATGAAAATGCCGATGCACCCTCAATAAAAAGGTTTGCAGTAATTTCAACGGCTAAAAATACAACAATAATTCCGTAAATTTTCGCTGAAGCTTTCACAGCTGTAAAACAAAAGGAAAACAACAATGAAAATGCACACAAAGTTAGGGTCTTCCCTAATATCCAAAGAATTAAATATTCAAAAATACTAATCTTTAGGGAACAATTCATAAAGATCCCTATTGACTGAATGTACCTGCTCATATCTCCAAAGCCAAAGTATATTCCTGTTATCAGTATATTCGATAAGTAGAAAAGGATAGTTGTAACGACAGTAACAGCTATCACTGCAAACAGTTTTGCAACTATTGTTGATGTTCTTCCGTTTTTTGTACTACGAACTAGGGGATACAATCCATTTTCCCTTTCTGTGTAAAAAAGCAATATACAAGTTAAGGCAACAAGTACAATCATCAGATAATCTGTTATTTGAAACTGCGTTGCATTTTCTGCAAATGTATTGTTGCCTGCATATAACTCAACACCCTTTAGATGCTGAAAATCCAGGGGTGTTTGTTGTATATTATTATAAGCAAAACTATCGGGTTCTGCAAATATGGAAAAGGACAATTGATTATCCGCCCTTATTTGCATATTATTTATGAAATCATCATATCTGTTTATGTAATTTTGCTGTGAGATAAGGTCGTTCAAAAGAGTCATTTTTTCAACAAGTGCATCCTTATCGGTACTATTCTCCGTTAACCTTTCATTGATAATATCCAACTCTTTTTTTAAATATTCACTTGCTTTTTTCGAAGAGTTACAGTTTTTAATTAAAGAATTATAATACTCTATGTTATTATGCTTAGTTCTGTCATTATAATTTTCGGCAGATGAATATATCAATGTAAAAGCATTTATACATAAGGCGACAACAAGACATATTATAAAAATCTTTTTTGACAGTAACTTATATAGTTCACAAAAAAATATTCTCATAATAATTACCTTGCAACAGCTAGTTGTTATTTTTATCATCAGCCCACTTGAGTTTGCACAGTTCTTTGAATTTTATAGTATTTCCGCCAATTGTTCCAATCTGACTTTTATCCGCCATAACAAGGCAACGTTCATCTTTCTCGTTAAAACATTCAAATAGGAAACAATTTTCGTCCTGAGGGGCAAAAAAGTTGTATGTTTTGGTATCCATATTTGGCAATTTAAATGTGTCGATTTCTTTTAAGTTTTCATCACAAACAGTTATCTTCTGTTCTTTTGATGAACCATTTTCGACTTGAAAACTATTATCAAAATAGTAATATGTTCCATCGCCTGTTATTGATTGAATTTCGTTGCTTTTTTGTGAAAATATATTTTTGCAATTATTGCCCTCTAAATCTGCCTTTACATACACTTTTTCATTACCATCGGAATAATACATAATCATACTGTCCCCCGCAAACGCAGAAAAAGATGCGTTGTTCTTGCCGATCTTAAGAAAAGATTTTTTCATTGTATCAAGATTTAGGCAAATAGTCTGTCTGCCAATACCGTTTCCTTCTTCGTCGAGCTCGTCAACCTGAAAATAAATATAATTCTTATATGCACAGAACGAAGAATATGTATTTTCGTTATCCTTGATAAAATGCTGAGCTTTGTATACCTCTTCTGGGCTTGATTTTGGGTTCGTGAGCGGTATTCTGAGAACAGAAGAGTCCGAGGTGTAATAAAAGTAGCCTTGATGAATAAACCAATTTGTGAATGGACTATCAAAATAATCGGTGACTTTTTGTCTGTTTGTTCCGTCCTTATCCATTTTCATCAAATAGGTATTATATTCAATCATACTTTTATCATATTCACCGCAAACCATATACAAATAACCCTGATAATACTGAATTGCCGTTCCAAGTGATCCCCATAGTGAATCCTGCGATATGTTTTCTGATAAATTTACATATGCATCACAAGTATCAGGATCATTGTGCATACAATCAGGTTTTGCGCAAAGCGGAGTTGCTTTCTGTGTTTTGCTATCGATATAAATAATTATTCTGTCATCACCAATATAATAATATCCAGTGTCTGATTTTGTTGCAGGAATCGAAGAGCCACCACCGCTGCACAAATATGTTATCTGCATATCGTTTGAATAATCAATTAGTGCGTTTTGTGAAATTGGCTTGCTTTTATCGTTTGTACATCCAAATAAAGTAAAAACAAATATACTTGACAACGCTAAAATTAAACATAAAAATTTTTTCATCAGAATACCGCCTTAATTTTATTTACCTTTTATAACAACCCATTCGCAACTCGTTATTCGTACCATCTGATGTCCAACTATAATATGTTTGCTTTGGATAAATCACTTTACTGTATGTTACAGCACCCGCATATCTTGAAAATACTGAAGCATTAACATTTCCGGTAACTACAGATAAATCAGTACTGTTATTATAAACATAGCCACTTGAACCAGCAGCTTTAGTTTCTCTATCACCGCTTTTGTTATAATAAGCATAAACAGTACGAGCACTTTTACCGGCATCTTTCTTCTCACAGTAGGTAAAACCCTCTGCATGAATTGGATAAACAGTTAATGAACCATATAATTCATATCCACCCATATATACTGTACCTGTAGATACTTTCTCAACAGCGCTTGCTGAGATTGCCGATGAAATCAGCAAAGTTGAAGCAATAACTGATACAATTAGTTTTTTTAATTTCATCAAATTTTCCTCCTAAATAATTTTCATTAATCTTTTTATACTTTTGTCTCTAAATAATCCATTGGACTTACCTCCTTTCATACTTATTTTAATTGCTAAAATTTTATTTAAATATTAATACTTTAACTGTCATTTAAACACAACATACTGAAATAAGTTTTAAAATTAAATTTATATTCTTAAATCAATTCGCTACTTCTGTAATTTAAAATTAAGCAGTTTCCTATATTTTATGTTTACAATATAGCTTTATAGCTTTGGTATTGTAATTACATTTATTAATCAATTTATCTATCTTGTAAGATAATTTTAACATATCAAATATATAAACGCAATAATTTTTAGATATTATTTGTTACAAAATTTCACAATATATTTTTGTGCAATATGACAGATTTTATTTAAAATAATGCTAATTAATATCGGTACAAGTAGACCAAATATAAGATATACAAAAGCCCACTGTTGCAAACCGTTTGGAAGATAGTAGTACCATATACTTGATTTAAATGATGCAACATTAAAGTCACCAAACAATGAGCCTGAAGTAATGCGGCTTAATCCGTAGAATACAAATTTTAGGCACATAAAACCTACAAGCTGATTTACCATAATTCCGTATGTGTTGTCAGCTATAAGCCTTACAAGCTTGCTGTTTCCTATGGCAGGTACAAGCAATCTTGAAACTCTCAGCCAAAATGCAATTGCTGTGATTGACGAGATATACGGAATTATAAAACCGTTGTTAAATTTAGTAAATGACGACGGAGTGTACTCCAAATCTTTGCAAAAAGTTAAAAGTATCAGCTGTACAGCAAATATAATTGCAAAGTACGCAACATTATTGAGAGTGTCTTTCTTTTCAAGCACAGCTTTATAAAAGCGACCGAATTCATAACACGGCAGGAAAAACATTGTTCTGACAAGAAGTTTCACTATACCGTTAATTGCAGTCGGATTTTCTAGTGCAGTGTTAATTCCTATCATTCCGATTGCGAGATACACTATCAAAACTATAAATTCATTGTCAAAATGAATCAGTTTCAAAAATTTTCTGAACAGCACATTTATTATACAAACCAAAAACAGCGGGTACACAAACCATGAACCGAGGTTATATTGAAAAGCCTCACCGTCAACAAACGGCATAACAAAAAGATTGTATAAATCAGGCTTTGCACCGATAGTAAATCCAAACAAACCGAGAAATGCAACCATACCACCGTAAAATATATTCCACAGATACGCAGGAATAAGAAGCCGCTTTGTTCGTTTCAATATGTATTTTCCGACATTTTCTTCATAATCGGTTTTGTAAAAATATCCCGATATAAATACAAACAGTGCCAAATTATACGAATACGGCGGAAACCAGTTATAAGCAAGTTCCATTCCGCCATGATAACAATGTCCGGAAACTATAATGATAATTCCGATTGCCGACAAAAGTTTGAATTGCAAATTCACCCCTCCGTCAGTATTAACGCTACGCAAATTTCTACCCTTTTTCCAAAATTCAACTCTCCTTAATTTTTGATTTATATTAAATATTACGCCTTGCTTTTCCCTTTTACTTTGTTAAATCATATCTCAAAACCATACTGTAAACTTTGATTGTGCAAAAACTGTAAAAAAATCGACAAAAATTGTACTCTATAATTCTTATTTACGGAAGTAGCTTTAAACCTTATTTAAATTTTTTGATAATAAAAGTTTCAAATTTCTGCAACACAAAGCCAAAGTATAATAACGGAATTAACGCAAATACGGCTAAAACATAAAATTCAATACAAAACAAAAATGCTATCCTTTTTCGTATAATTTTAACACAATATTATATATTAGTCAAACTATTTTATTGCTATTTTATGCGTTAACTGATTATTTTGTATCTGCATTCCGCTTTCTTGGCATAACGCCTTAAAGAAAGGATAGCATTTTTTAGAATATTTGATTTTAATCAGGTAAAAATAGTGGGTTTTTGGTAAAAATTCGGTTATCTAAAATTACCGAAACTATGAATTCATTATTCTTCTCCGAAATAACTACATCTCCCCCATACTTCTGGGCAATACTTTTTACTATAGAAATTCCCTTGCCGTGATTTTTCTTATCTGCCTTATCAGTCTGCAACAAAGGATTTTTAGACAACACGGAATCAATAATTTTATTCTTACATTTAATAACAGAATAATCGCCTTTATGCTCTGTACTGAAAATAATTTCTTTATTCTCAATTTTATTTTCAGACAGATACGAAATAGCATTATCAAAAATATTTCCTATTATCGAAATCATATCTGAACCGTTACTAAACATTTTCATATCATTTGCAATGCTTAATTTGACCGATATTTCATTGCTCCTTGCTTTTTCTATTTCAACATTCAAAACGGCATTTAATAAGTAATTTTCAGTATTTACTACAGAACCGATTGAAGAATATTTATCGGTCAAATTTTGGCATATTTTATGTGCTTCATCATATTTGCTCTCAACAATTAGATTATCAATACAAGCAATGTTGTTTTTCATATCATGTCTTATCTTTGCAGTATTCTCAATCTGCTTGTTAGAAGTTATAATGTTTTTTTCGTACAAATCCGCTCTTTGCTCGCTCAATAATAACTTTGTACTTATCCGGTTATCCCTGTTAATTCTTGCAATCATAAACCAAACCATTCCGGCAACCAAAATCATAGCGGCACAAATTATCAGAAGCAGTACGATTAAATTTGATTGATAATTCGTAAGAATCATTATGTAAAAAGTGATGTATAATATTGCCATTGCTAAAACAGGAATTGCAATAAAAGCTATTATATTTGAAACTTTTTTTAAACTATACACTTTTGCTTTCGTACGCCACATAAGCAGTAAGGTTACCAATATTGTCAGGTTTACAAGCACAACACATAAATATCTGAAAAAGCTTGACTGTAAACCCAATTCTTCCAATGATAAACCCGTAACAAAAGATGTAAGATATAAAACTCCGTAAGATATAATTGTATTAATCAGTGAAGCTACAAACGGAAGAATAATTTTAATTGCCAATTCTCCTTTTAAACAAGTTAAGCAATATACTTCATGTAATATAACAACTGTCAACATATCAATCATTACAACATAAGGATTGTTAAATGTAAAATATGTAAGAACAGTAAAATTTAAAGCAATAAACAATGAACACATTGCTATATTGCGTTTGCGAGAATATTTGCCACCTAAGAATGCCAAGAAAAAACCTATCAGATAAACTGATTGCACAAAATTAACAGCTAATTCAAAACCATAATTAAACATTTATATCCCCCAACCATTTGAAATATTTTTTCTTTACATCATCTCTGTATTTTTTATTGAGAGGAATGTTAATATCATTTTGCAATAAAACACAATCCGTAGAAATATATTCAACATACTTATTGTTTACAGCATAACCAATATGCGGTCTTATAAAGCCATATTCTGCGATATTTTTAAATTCTGTATTCATATCACTTCTGACCTTATATTCTTGATTTTTAGTATGATACACAACATAATTTTTAATTTTTTCAAGATAAATAATATCACCAATAACAATCGGAATATCTTTTCTTTCGGTATGCAATACTATAGTTTTATGTAATTCTTCAAAAGAGTTATTTATACGATTAATACATTCGTACAAATCAGATTCAATTTTACTTTTTCTTATAAATGAATAAGGAAAACTTTTTAAAGCATCAAACACAAGCTCATCGTGACTTGTGACATAAACAATAAAAGGTATTTCAGCTGAACTTTTCAATTCATTTATCCGCTTGGCTGTAGCAATACCGTCAATTGACGGCATTTCAATATCAAGAAAAATCAGATGATACTTGCTGTAATTTTCAAGTATATCAAATCCGTTTGAGTATTTGTCAATTTTAAATTCTAAATTAAGCTTTTCACATACCGCTGTTATTTTGTTAATCAGACTTTCAACAAATACAATTTCATCATCTACTACCGCAATCTTTAACATATTCTCATCACCATTTTAATTCTAACAAATATTAAAATGTTTTTCAATACACTCTCAAACAGTCAATCATTTAAGAATTTACTATTAATTTTATAAGTCAGCAAGTTATTACTGCCGTTATCTCTGTACATTTGCTAGGAAAAAGTGATTATTTTTTAAAAGTTGGGGTAATGAAAATTTTGAATTTGATGCGGAGGGTAAAGAAATCTATCCTAAGCGTATTTTAATATTAAAGCAAAAACAGTGCTAAGAAATACATGGGCAATGAAAAATGCAGTTTGTAAAAACAGCCGTGCAAGAGGAATGTTCCGGTTTTACGGTGCAAACAGAACAGGGTGATTTTCAGGCAGAATTGCACATAACCGCTAAAAAAGAATATGTTTAAGACGGTGTAATACTGTAAAACATGAAACATCCTCATAGATTAAAAATCAAGGACCACCCAAGAAATAGGCGGTCCTTGATTTTAGAGAGATTTTATTTTTAAAAGGAGTTAGAAATTAGCTTATTTTATTTGTTTATACCAAAAATATATTTCGTAGTTTGTGTATAGTTTTCGTTTGCTTTTAATATTGTCGTAGGAAAAGTCTTGTGATTTACAGCATCGGGAAAGCCTTGGGTTTCAAGACAAAACGCTGGATTTTCTCCGTATGTTGCTGAATCCTTTCCCATATTGGACGAAACATCGACATAATTTGCTGTATATACATGAACACCTTTTTGAGAAGTATAGCATTTTAATGTTATTCCGCTATCAATACCCTCAGCTTCGGCTGCAAGCACAAATTCTTCATCAGAATGATTCAGCACAAACATATGATCAATACCGTTTGCAAAACCAATCTGCTCGTTTTTTCTGTCAATACCATTTCCAATTAACTTGGGTTCGGTAAAATCAAACGATGTATTCTTAACGGGAGTTATCTCTCCTGTGGGATTGAGGTTTGAATTTATCGGTATGAAGAAATTTGCATTTATTTTCAGCTTGTGATTTTCTGTAACTTTACCGCTTTTATGTCCGTTAAGATTGAAATATGAATGATTGGTCAGATTACATATTGTGTCTTTGTCGGAAACTGCCGACCATTTTATCGTAAGTACATTTTCATCATCAAAGGTGTAGCGTACAAAGACCTTCATATTTCCGGGATAGCCCTCATCGCCGTCGGGACTATCAAGCATAAATAGAACTGTATTTGGAACTTTATCATCAACTACCGCAAGCCACACTTTGCGGCTAAAGCTGTTAAATCCGCCGTGTAGATGGTTACTCCCATTGTTTACAGGAAGCTGATAATCTTCTCCGTTAAGAGTAAACTTGCCGTATGCAATTCTTCCGCAACATCTTCCGACAGTAGCACCGAAGTATGTTCCGTCAAATTCATAACCGTTAATGTGCTCATAGCCGAGAACTACATCTCTAATACTACCGTTTTTGTCGGGAACTTTTATCGAAACGACACTTGCGCCTAAATCACATAATGTCACGCTTGCTCCGCTGTTATTTTCTATTGTATAAAGATGAGTGTTTTCACCTTTGGATGTAGGTTCAAAATTCACTACCCTTACCTTTGACATTTTAGCACTTCCTTTACTACAGCGTCTTTATAAATTTATCAAAAGCCTTTTGTCCTTCAGGAGTTCTTTTGAATACACCTGCATCCAAAAGAACATTAAGAAATACCTTTCCTATCTCATTTTGAATTATTGAATCAATATTATTTTCATTGATTTCATCATACTGCGAAACAAATTCATTTACCCACTCGGAATGTTTGCTGATTTTCGGAATTTCACTTACATTCTTGTGATTAAGAATAGCATCCTTTAAAATAGCCATTTCATCTTTAAGCCTTGAGGGCAATACTGCAAGTCCCATAACTTCAATAAGGCCGATATTTTCTTTTTTAATATGATGCAAATTCGCATGAGGATGAAATACTCCCAGAGGATGCTCTTCACTTGTAATATTATTTCTGAGAACGAGGTCAATAACAAATTTTCCATCCTTTGTAAAAGCAATCGGAGTGATAGTGTTGTGAATTTCACCGTCTGTTTCGGCAAAAATGCCAACATCTGCGTCCGTGTACGCTCTCCAACTCTTTAGAATATGAGAAGATAATGAAATAATGCTGTCCTTGTTTTTACCTGTCAATCTTACAACTGACATAGGCCACTTTACAATTCCGCACTCCACATCATCAAAGCCGTTAACAGTAAACTTTCTTTCAACCTCTGCCCTATTAAGTGCAAAGCTGTATCTGCCACCCTGAAAATGTTCATGTGTAAGTATTGAACCACCTACAATCGGCAAATCAGCATTCGAACCGATTATATAATGCGGAAACTGTGAAATAAAATCAAACAGTTTTCTGAATGTGGAATCATTGATTACCATTGGTGTATGCTCACCGTTAAATACAATACAATGTTCATTGTAATAAACATACGGAGAATATTGCATAAACCAGTTATCTCCATCAATGGTGAGCGGAATAATTCTGTGATTATCTCTTGCAGGATGATTTACTCTTCCGGCATATCCTTCATTTTCCTTACAAAGCAAACATTTCGGATAGCCCGACTGTTTTTGAAGTTTTGCCGCTGCAATAGCTTTCGGATCTTTTTCAGGCTTTGAAAGATTTACAGTGATATCGATATCACCGTATTCGGTTGCTGTTTTCCACTTTAAGTCTTTCTTAATACGATATCTTCTTATATAATCGGTATCGCAGCTGAATTTATAGTAGCTATCGGTTGCAAGTTTAGGAGAACAGCTATAATTCTGCCAAAATTCTCTTATTACTTCTGAAGGTCGCTTAACAAGTGAAGCCATAAGTTTCACATCAAATAAGTCGCGATATGTTACTGTATTTTCGGGAATGATTCCTTTTTCGTATGCATAATCAAGAAGTCCCGACAAAATTTCTTCAAGAGTATCCTCGTTATCTGCTGTAAGGCAAGTACAACTGTCATCGGGTTCATCCATATGGAACAACGACAAAAGCCTATTTTGCGTGTAGATTATATCCTCTTTTTCAATAAGTCCTGTATTGATTCCGTATGAAACAAGTCTTAATATTAAGCCGTAAACGCTGTTCTTCATAAATACCGCCTCACTTATTATAGCCGTTGGGATGTGTTGAATGCCATTTCCACGCTGTTTTAATAATTGTTCCCAGATCATCATACTCAGGTTTCCAGCCAAGTACAGTTTTCGCCTTATCGCTTGATGCAATCAATACAGCAGGATCACCGCTTCTTCTGCTTTCTTCAACAACCTTAATGTCTTTCTGTGTAACCTCTTTTGCTTTTTCAATTACCTCACGAACAGAAAAACCTACACCGTTGCCAAGATTGAATATATCACTTTTACCGCCCTTCATAAGATATTCAACTGCAAGAATATGAGCCTGTGCAAGGTCAGTGACATGGATATAATCACGAATACAAGTTCCGTCAGATGTGGGATAATCAGTACCAAAAATACTTATGTGGTCACGGGTACCCTGTGCCGCCTGAAGAATAATCGGAATAAGGTGGGTTTCAGGATTATGTGCCTCACCGATTTTTCCGCTGATATGTGCTCCGCATGCATTGAAATATCTGAGAGAAACATATCTTAAACCATGTGCTTTTTCAACCCAATAGAACATTCTCTCCATGGATTTTTTTGTTTCTCCGTAGCAGTTTGTCGGATTTGTCGGATCGGTTTCAAGAATAGGAGTTCTCTCAGGCTCACCGTATGTTGCCGCTGTTGATGAAAATACAATCTTATCAATTCCGTGAGCAACCATTGACTGAAGCAAAACCTTTGTGCCGTTGAGGTTATTATCATAATATTTGAGAGGGTTGGTCATACTTTCACCGACAAGTGAATTAGCTGCAAAATGAATTACAGCATCAATACCTTTTTCTTTATCAAAAACGCTGTCAATTTCACTTCTGTTTCTGAGATCACCTTTATAAAATTTTGCTTTGGGATGAACCGCCTCGATATGACCTGTTTCAAGGTTATCGAATACAACAACCTCATTACCGCTTTCAATAAGTCTGTAAACTGTATGCGAACCGATATATCCGGCACCGCCTAAAACAAGAATTTTCATTTTGTCCTCCTTAATAAAAACAAAACCTACATAATTACATTACTTTTATTCCGCCGTATTTTCTCACTTTGAGAACATGGCATGAGTTTTCTCCGAAAATTTTATTTATAAATTCTTTGTAATTACTTACAAAATCATTTTTGACAAACGCCTGAATTGTACCTGCAAATCCACCGCCGTGAACACGGCACACGCCGTAATTACGAAGAAGGCTTTCGCTGAGTGCAAGGGCTACCGAGATGTTCTGATGTTGAATATCTCTTGTTGTATATACATTCTGAAGATACTTAAACGATGAATTACCGGATTTTCTGATTGCATCAAGGAATTCAACAAACTTACCGTTTTCAAGTGACGAAACGGCATTTTTAACGTTATGCTCCTCATTAAAGAAATGAATTGCACGAAGTACCGGTCTGTCGCCAACAGCCTCACGAATTTCGTCAAGGCGAATATAAAATTCGTTTGAATCACAATCTCTCAGATAATCTTCTCCGAGAAAATTTGCAACCTTTTTCATTTCCGAGGGAATCATAGCATAATCATCTGTAAGATCAACATGATCACCCTTTGTGTCAACAATACAAAGACTGTAATCGTATTTTTCAAATTCGGTAGGTACTTTCTTAACAATTGGCTTTGTCGGATCTTTAAAGTCAATGTTAACCATTCCTCCGACTGAACAAGCCATTTGATCCATAAGTCCGCACGGCTTTTTGAAAAATACATTTTCAGCATACTGAGAAATCTGAGCAATCTCAACTGAATTTATTTTCATATCATTATATAAACCGGAAATAATAGTTCCGACAACTACCTCAAAAGCTGCTGACGATGAAAGTCCTGCACCAACAAGTACATCACTTGTTGCATAAGCATTGAATCCACCAATTTTGTATCCATGATCCTTAAGTCCACGAAGAACACCTCTGATGAGGCTGACCGTTGTGCCTGCCTCATCATCATTAACTTCGAGGTCATTTATATTGAGAGTAATCATATCATAACCGTCAGAAACAAATCTTACAACATCATTGTTATTCTTGGCCGACACAGCAATAGTGTCAAGATTAATGGATGTTGCAAGCACCATTCCATGCTGGTGATCTGTATGATTACCGCAAACCTCACTTCTGCCGGGAGCACTGAATATCGCTACTTTATCAGGGCAAAAAATTGTTTCATACTGCTCAATTGCATGAACATATCTTTTTTTCTGATAATCAATCATTGATGAATCTATATATATATCAGTGAAAAGATTATCAAATTCGCCGTTTGTAATTTTTTCAATTGCTGTTTTAGTATCAATCATTTTATTTACCTGCCTTTTCCGCAACTGTAGGAAGGAACATAGAAGGCTCTGTGTTACCGCTTTCATCAAGCTGTTGTGTCATATCAATCTTGCCTTCTCTTCTTGCACCGATTGTGTTTATAACCTTCTTCATCATACCGTCATTGAGTTTATATTTCTTTCTGTAAACAACATAAGCAATAAGCATACAAACCGCAGGAACAATGCACATAAGTGTACTGATTGATGCTACTGTTGCAAATGACTGTTCCTGTCCCGGAATGTACTGTGTGCTTCCAAGTGCTGCACCAATACCGAGTGCTGTAAGAGCCGCTGTAAATTTTACGATAAGCGTCTGGAGTGAGAATACAACGCCTTCATTTCTTGTTCCAAGCTTAAATTCACCGTAATCAACAACATCTGCAAGGAATACTGTTGCACAACCAAGTTCAAGACCTGTACCAAGTTTTACAATAACACCCGAGATTGATGTGAGCACAACATTGTGCGGAGCAAAAATACCTACGAACAAAAGCATTACAAGACCAAATGCAGGTAAAAGACATGCAAGAAGGAACGAAGTTTTTCTTGAAAGAAATTTTGCAACCTTAGGGAATACAATAAGACCTACAACCTCTGCGATTGATGCGCTGATCATAAATGATGACATCATTCCTGCGTTGCCGCAAACATATTTGAAATAATATGTAGCAACACCCATAATGCACTGAATGCCGATGTTGTAAAGGAAGATAAGAGTTACCGCCCAACGAAGTTGATCGTTCTTGCCGATGATTGAGAAAATATCTTTAAACTTAACTTTCTTTTCCGGAACAGAATCATCTCTCTTTTTCGGAAGATTGATTACTGTAATACCGATTGTAAGAATAAATACAATTGCAATTATGATTGCAAATCTGTGATAACCTGCCTGATTTGTTGTGCCGCCGCTGAGAGCCTCAATAATTTGAACACCAAAGCCTGCAATAACAAGTGACTGACCGATACTTGCAAAGATTCTCGGAAGTACCGAAACTTTTTCTCTCTCCTCAGGATTTGAAGTGAGGTTAGGAATAATTGACCAATAAGGAATATCCATAATTGTGTAAGTCATACCCCAAAGTATGTAAGCTGCTGTTGCAAATACGCAAAGTCCAACGCCATCGAGGTGGAAGTCTGTGAATAAAACAACAAATACAATTGAATTAACCAGCGTACCTATTACAAGCCATGGAATAAATTTACCCCATCTGCTGCGTGTGTTATCAACAATCATACCCATAAACAAATCATTAAAGGCATCCCATAACTTTGCAACAAAGAACATTACGCCGATAAATACCGGGTTGACCTTGATGATGTCTGTGAAATAAATCATTGAAAATGTGGCAATCATACCATAAATCATATCTTTGCCGAGGGCACCTAAAGCAAAGGTGTATTTGATTCTACCCGGGATTTTGCCATCAAGTCTTGGTTGTGATGATGTCTGTTTCATAATTTTTCCTCCTTTTAATTTTAAATGAAACGTCGTGACAAACTGCACAAAAGATTTAGTTATTATTTAATAATAATGTTTCTTTTGTTTTTGTGTTAACTAAATTATATGTTTTGTTTCGTAAACTGTCAATAGTTTTTGGTAAACATTTTTGCTTTCTCTGTTTTTCACTAAACACGACTTGATTTTTTAGTAATATTTCACTATAATGGTAGTGAGGTGATTCAATTGGCTACAATCAGAGATGTTGCCAAAAAGGCAAATGTATCAGTAGCTACTGTTTCAAGAGTGCTTAATAACGACACTACCCTCAGCACCTCGCTTGAAACGAAGCAAAAAATATTTGCAGCAGCTAAAGAACTTAATTATGTAAAGAAAAAAAGGGTTACATCAGCACCTTCATGTCGCATTGGAATTCTACAATGGTTCTCTTCCAAACAGGAAATTGAAGATAATTATTACTTTTTGATGAGACAGGGTATCGAGGACTACTGTTCAAAAAATAATATAAGTATTGTACGAACATTTAAAACAGACAATGACTATCAGAATGTACTTTGCGATGTTGATGGCATAATCTGCCTCGGGAAGTTTAGTAAACAAGAAATAAAATTACTGCATTCATTGAATAATAAAATTGTTTTTCTTGATATGACCGTTGAGAATATTGAAATCACATCCGTATCACTTGACTTTCGTCAGGCAGTGTCCGATGCAATTAAATATCTATATGATTTAGGTCATAGAACAGTTGGCTTTATCGGAGGCATTGAACAGCTTGAGGACGGAACGATATTCCCTGATAAACGACTCAACACTTTCACAGACATTTGCGATGAACTAAACATTAAATATGATGGGTTTATTATGCAGGACAAATTTTCAACATCATCCGGTTATAAAATGATGTCAGAAATGATCAGCAAAGGAAATCTCCCCACAGCTATTTTTGCGGCAAGTGATCATATTGCAATCGGTGCAATGAGAGCTCTGCAAGAAAACGGTTACAAAATTCCTGAGGATATTTCTGTTATGGGATTTGATAACACGGAGCTTTCGGGATATACAAACCCTCCGCTCACTACGGTAAACGCACCTGTATATGCAATGGGCATTTACGGCATTAGATTTATTTTGAATCTGATGAAACCTAAAAGCACCGATTATTATTCTCCTATGCGTGTCTATCTGCCTTGTCCAATAAAAGTTCGCAACTCATGTGCAAAACCTAAAAGTTTATAATTATTATCGTTATCATACGATTGTATGCTATGATAAAATTATCTTTATACGGTTGATTTTGAAAGTAGTCTGCCCTCTTAACCGACTACTACTTGACTACTTTTGAAGAATCTAATATAGCACATTTGGCGTGATTTGAGTCGGCGATTAGTCAGAAATATAAAAATGAATCTGCCTCTTATTTATAATTAACATTTTTAAAGAATCTCATATGCATTTTTGCAAAGTAAAAATCCACCGGCTAAGCCGGTGGATCTTTACTATATTCTCAACATCTCTCACCCTCTCTATTCTACCGTCCTCATCAGTCATTCTTGTAACACGAAAAAATAGGTTCATCACGATTTTTTGTTGGATGGTGAACGGACAGAAGGAATAGAAAAATAGCGAATCAAGGTAAAGAAGAAGTCATCATCACGGTAACCGTAGCCGATTCTTTTAGCGACCTTGATCTTGTTGTTGAAGCCTTCGAGCTTGCCGGTGCTGATTGGGTGGATGGCATGGGCAGCTAATCCGGGGAGCCGTTTTCCTTTTTGAACTGCAAACCGTACCAATACGGGAATCTCACTTTCTTTCGCCGCCTGAAACCATTTTATCCATCGCTACCGCCGCAATAAGGACACCGGACGGACTGCGTTGATTTTACGCTTTCCAGAAACAGTACGCTTTTATCTTTATTAGGGCTGATTCCTATATGTGTTCCTTTAAATTCTTGACTTTCAAATTCAACTTTGATATCATCTAAATAGAGCATAGGTTTCTCTCCTTCATTGTTTGTCTCTTCAACTACAATTTTGGAGCTTCCTATGCTCTTTTTCAATATTTATTTTTAATTATCCCACATTTTTCCGTGATGAGGAAAAAATGTACAATAAAAAAATCATCTCCTATGATAATAAAAAGAAAGCTGAGGATATGAAAATTGTCCTCAGCTTTTTGTTGAACGGGCTACCCTTTCGGATTGGTCGTTTTTCCTTTTTAGGCGGTCTTAATGCGACAGCACCTTTAAATATTTACAAATTGGCATAGTGAATTATACTATTTTCTTGTAATTGACCAACCCTTTGAGTTGAAACCGCTGACGGTTTTGCCGTTCCTGTCAATACAGCGGATTGTATAGGTTTCGGTTCTGCCGGATTTTACGGCACTGTCGGTATAGGTCGTAGCGGTTGTATCTTTGATTCTCTTCCAACCCGAAGAAGTTTTGCGATAAAGTCGATAGCCGTAAGCACCTGTAACCTTGTTCCAACTGAGCTTAATTCCGCCCGATGTATTTTCGAGCTTACTGATTGACGGAGTTGACGCAGTGTATTTCTTAGACCAACCCTTTGAGTTAAAGCCACTGACGGTTTTGCCGTCTTTGTCAAGGCAACGGATTGTATAGGTTTCGGTTTTGTTTGGTACTACACTCGAATCGGTAAAGCTTGTTGAAGTTGTGTCCTTAAATCTCTTCCAACCGCCTGACGCAGGTTTGTAATAAAGTCGGTAGCCGTAAACACCTGCGATTTTATTCCAAGTCAGTTTTATGCCTCCCGAGGTGTTTTCAAGCTTTGAAATTGTCGGAGCAACGGGAGTGTATTTTTTAGACCAGCCTTTTGAATTGAAACCGCTGACGGTGTTGCCATTCTTGTCAATGCAACGGATTGTGTATGTTTCGGTTTTATTCGGTACTACTCCCGAATCGGTGAACGATGTGGCTGTTGTGTCTTTAAAGCGTTTCCAACCACCCGATACAGGCTTGTAATAAAGTCTGTAGCCGTAAACACCTGCGATTTTGTTCCAACTAAGCTTGATACCGCCTGTGGTGATATCGAGTTTTGAAATTGTCGGTGCAACAGGAACATATTTAATTGACCAACCGTTTGAGTTAAAACCGCTGATTGTGTTGCCGTCTTTGTCAAGGCAACGGATTGTATAAGTTTCGGTTTTGTTCGGTACGACACTCGAATCTGTATAACTTGTTGCTGTTGTATCCTTAAATCTTTTCCAGCCGCCCGAGGCAGGTCTGTAATAAAGTCTGTAGCCGTAAGCACCGTTGACCTTGTTCCATTGTAATTTTACACCGCCTGTTGTATTTTTAAGGCTTGTAATCTGCGGTGTTGAAAGGTTTACTTTATATTTTTCAAATTTAAAGCCGTTATTATTTGCATATCTTTGAGCGCAAGAATTTATATCGCCGACAATAATAAAATCAGGAATCTTGTAGTTGTTGTCATTTTTGCCGTAATAACCAAGGCTGTAATCACACAGATATGTATCGCTTGAGGGAATTCTGACTTTCTTTAAATTCAAGCAATTGTAGAATGCGTAATCGCTAATCTGTTTAAGACCGCTGTTCAGCTTTACAGATGACAGATTGGTGCAATCTATAAATGCCTTGCTCCAGATATATTGTAAGCCTGCAGGAAATTCAATGCTTTTCAAAGAACTGCATCCTGAAAAAGCATATGAGTCAATATGTATTAAGTTTTTTCCGAATCTGATATTTTTCAGGTTTGTACAATCAGCGAAGCTGTTTGCTCCGATTTCTGAAATATTATCAGGCAAATCGACACTTTCAAGACTGCTGCAACCAGAAAATACGCCGTCATTAACATAATTTAATTTTGAAGAGAGAGTTATGTTTTTTATCGCTTTACAACCTTCAAATGCATCTTTCCCAACGGAAGAAACACTTTCGGGCAAATCAACTTTTTCAACAGACGAACAGTTTGCAAATGCACTTTCACCTATTGTATTGAGTAAATCATTAAATGTTACATTCTTTACAGAAGAACATTCCTCAAATGCGTTGTTTCCGATTTCTCTCAGATTTTTGTTAAAACTCAAATTTTCAATTGAAGAACAGCCTTTAAATGCCGAATCAGCGATTGTATTAAGATTCTCGGAAAAAGTCACACTTTTAATATTATAGCAATTTTCAAACGCAGATTTACCGACAGACATCATACTGTCGGGTAAAGTAATGCTCTTCAACCCTGTACAGTTTTTAAAGCATTCGTTCGGAAGAACCAGTAAACCGTTTTCAAAGGTCACATTTTCAAGGTATTTATATCCTGAAAAAGCTCTATCGGGCAACGATTCAACCGTTGAACCAATAACAATATTAGTCAATGAAGGTAAACTAAGATACCTTACCAAAGATATATCTTTTGCTTTGAAATAAATGTTTTTAAGATTTACACAACCCTCAAATGGTTTATCACTAGAATTACCAGTATAACTGTAGCGATCGTAAAATCTTTCAATTTGTTCAGGTATAGTCAAAGATTCAAGATTTTTACAATTGTAGAACATTCCATTGGTAATTACAGTTATACCTTTTCCCAAATCAACATCGGTAAGTGAAATACATCCTGAGAAAAGAGAATCTTCAACATATGTAACTGTGTCGGGAATAATAATTCCTTTCAGTTTTTTATTGTTTTTAAATGCTTGTGTGTTTATTCCTGTTATAGTATAACCGTTAATTTTTGACGGAATTTTGACATATTCGCTATTGCCTGTATATCCATAAATATTTGCGAGGGTACTGCCGTAATTATAAGAATATTTAAAATCATTCGGATCTGAATCGTATGTTGCGGCACTTGCCGTAACGGGTACGCAGAGAGCTGCTGAAATTACTATCAGTACAGAGAGAATAACAGACAGACTGTTTTTTAACTTAATTTTACATTTTAGCATAGTTTTTCCTCCTAAAAATTTTATTTATTACAGACTTCAAAGATGATGTCTGTCAAAGTTCATAAAAAATTTATCTGTTGTAAAATAAGTTTATCACAAATAATGCTACAAGTCAATAATAAATGCTTACAGTAAATTTATTTTTTTGTTCAAAAAGTTTAAAATAAACTATATATAGGATTCTGAGGTTTTACTTATGAACAAAAACATTGATTATACGGCACTCGGCAAAAGGATAAAAAATAAGAGGATTGAAAAGGGTTTTACGCAGGAACAGCTTGGCGAATTGTGCGAACTTTCTGCGGCACATATCGGTCACATTGAGCGTGGGACAAGAATACTTTCCGTTGATGTTCTTTTCCGCATTTCTCAGGCACTTGACACAAGCATTGACTGGCTTGTATTTGATTCGGTCGAAAACAAACATATGTTTAACGAAATTAACAGCGTGCTTAAAAACACCGACAAAACCAAAGTAACCACATTTCTAAACACGGTAAGAGTTCTTGCCGATAACATTGACAAGTTGTAAACCGTTTGTTAAAAATCTACAAAATAATTACCGCCATTGATTAAACTCTAATTAAAGTATAATCAAAGACGGTATTTTTGTCCTGTGCTGTCAGCACAGTTTTATTCTGTTTTAAAGATTTCTTTTCAGTTCTTTCACATTTTGATAGCGGTTGTCAGGAATTGTTTGGGTGCATTTTACAATCATCCTTTTCAACCTACCGTTATAAAGGCGAATTTCAGGCGGCTGACCCGTGAGCATCACATTCATCAAAACACCTATTGCGTAAATATCCGTTCGTTCATCGGTTTGATTTATTCCGTACTGTTCGGGTGCGGCATATCCCATTGTACCAATAGCCTGTGTGTCTTTCGACTGATAGGGCTTGTACAGCCTTGCCGCATCAAAATCAATCAGCTTAACATCACCGTTGCTGTCAATCATCACATTTTCAGGCTTAATATCCTTGTGTATAATTTGGTGCGAATGCAACAAATCAAGTGCGTCACAAAGAGATGCAACCACTTTTCTTACGCCTGACGGAGAGTATAATCCCGTTTGCAGATAATCTGCCACGGTCTGACCGTCAACATATTCTTCAAGAACGGTGACTCCCGTTTCGGTTTTGACAACATCGTAAACATTTGCAATATTTGGGTGTGAAAGCGTTCTAAGTGCAAAGTAAACCTCTCCCGAACTTTTTAATGTGCGTTTTACAATCAGTTTGCCGAGTTCCTTATGCCTGAAAACACAAATTTCCGTTTTATCTGTCCGTTTAAGCAGTCGCACAAACTGATATTGTTCCTTAAACACCGTATCAATCCAATTATTTTCCATAACATTTCCTCACAATATTGACAAGCACATAACAAAAATATTAGTATAATTATACTTGCCGTGCTTATTATATCATGTTAAAATAGTTTTGGAAACTTACAAAACTTTAATTTAAGGGGTTTTTGATTATGATAGGCAAAACCACAACTCAACTTTTAAAAGAACTTGAAAATTTCAACACATTTGAAGAATACGAAAACGCAAACAGGGATTCAATGATAAGCAAAAATCTCTCGGAATACCTTACCGACCTTTTGAACGAAAGGAATCTTACAAAAGCGGAGGTCATTCGTAAAGCCGAACTCAGCGACGGCTATGCTTATCAGATTTTTTCAGGCTTGAAAACTGCCCCGAAAAGGGATAAACTAATTTGCCTTTCAATAGGAATGGGTCTGTCGGTAAATGAAACCAACAGCGTCCTTAAAATTGCAGGGCTCTCTCCTCTCTATCCAAAAATCAAGCGTGACAGCATTATAATCATCAATATGAATAATAACAAAAGCGTTGTAGAAATCAACGAGGCTCTCTATAACGAGGGCGAAGATACTTTGAATTAACAATGGAGGTACATTCAAAATTGTCTATATAGGATGCGAAAACAAAATATGGCGGGATATTCAGATTTCTTCAAATTCGACAATGGCTGTGTTGGGCTATGCCGTGCTTTCGTCATTCAGCACCTGTGCATATCACCTTTTCATGATGACATACAAAGGCACAGATTACGAGTTGGACGACGAAGAATTTCAGACAAAACCAAAGCTTATGTCAGAAACGAAACTCGGCAAATTAAAACTTGAAATTGGCGATAAAATTCATATGATTTATGATTTTGGCGAGGAACAGGAGTTTGAAATAACTCTGCTGTCTGATGAAGAAATGCCAAAAGGCAGCGGACGATCCTATCCAAAGGTTTCCGACGGAGCAGGCAGAGGAATCATTGATGATATGTCGGCAGATGAGTTGCTCAAACTTATCAAGAAAATTGACAAAACCGGCAAGAGCGATTTCACCTACGCTCATAGAGGAGAAGATCTCCCATGGGATTACCACGACTATCAAATCGACATTGACAATGCCCTACTCAAAGGCGAAATAGCAAGAATCAAATACGCCTACGAAAATCCCGAAGATTATTAAAAGGCAATACACACAGCTCTTTTCAATTTTTTGTAAAGAAATAAGGCAATTGTTTAAAAAAGGGTACACTTTCCTTTGTCCATAAAGCCAAATAAGATTGTTTTTAGCATGTGGTATTGTTCAAAAACTTATTATACCGCAAAAGGCACATAACCGGAAATAATAACGGTTATATGCCTTCTTATTTATTTAACATTTATCTTGTGATTTTGTCGTTATACAACACCACTGTCATTATTTGTATGCACAATTTTAAGAAATTTTATAAGTACAGTTCACATTTACAAAAATAACGGCTGTGCAAAAATAAGCACAGCCGTCTTTGTTTATCTCATATGATATTTAAAATTCAGTAATCCCCTTAACAACGAATTTCTGAATAAGTGTCGCATCAACAACGGTAACTGCACCGTCTTTGTTTACATCTGCTACATTTAATGTTTCGTCATCAAGTGTTGTCTGACCAACAATATATTTTTGAAGAATGGTAGCGTCAACAACAGTAATTTCACCATCACCATTAACATCACCAAGTAAAGTTTCTTTGTTTGGTTTAAAATTAAAAGTAACATTGAATGCTTCATCAGATGAATTAAATGCACCAATTTGAAGTACATATGTTTCTCCTGCATTTACATTATAGCTGATACGGAAATTTCTATCTTCCTCATTATCATCATTGTATGCAAGTTCCACCATATTAGAATCAAGTAATCGTCCTAAAGTATCACAAGAACCAGTCGAATAAAATGTGAGAGAACCACTCTGACTCGGTGTGAATTTAAAATATTTGCTTACATCAGTATCTTCAATTATCACATTTTGGGTCTCATTACCGCTAATACTCGGAAAATTTTCGAGACTAATTGCACCACAGATTTTACATACACCATCAATATATTCATGGTTACCAGTTGCAGGAATTATATCACCCTTTTTCAAAAAAGCCTCACAATTATTGCAAAACAGGTCACCTGTGTAACCTTCTTCTGCGCATGTGGGAGACTTTTCATTTTCAAGTCTTGTTGATGAATGTAAACATTCGTCATAATACGGAACAATATCAGAAAGAGAAAATCCGTACGATGTATCAAATCCATCCGAAACCAGTCGAATTTTAACAGTGTCGCCAAGTACTGTAATTTTTTTGCCTGCAAGCTCTGTTCCGCTGTATTTACCTATTTCTTCGCCATTTTTATCGTAAAGATATATGTAATCACAATCTGCTTTTGTTTCTGTAGAATCCGAAAAAACAACTGCAATTCTTGTAGCATTCTTCTTATAAATAGTCCAAGATTCATCAGCATCATTAATATATGGATGTGCTGATTCAAAACAATCATCCTCAGACTTGCCACATCTTTCACAAATACCGCTTACAACATTATGACCCAACGGATTTGTATAATTTATTTTAACTCCATCACTGCATTCAGAACAAGAATATAAATCATAACCTTTATCAACACAAGTCGGTGCTTTTTTTTCAACGAATTTAACATCATAATGTATTACAGAATCGAAAAAATCAGTATAGCCACCACTAAGAAAAATCGAATTCCACTGACTTTTACTACCTTTAAATAAAACATTTGATAAGTTTCGGTCACTGTCAAAAGCTAAGTTACCAATTTCTTTAACGCTTTGAGGTATAATTATAGTGATGAGTTTTTCACAAGAAGCAAATGTATAGTTTTTAATAAATTCAATACCATCCGGAATTTCCACTTCTTCTAGGTTTGAACAATATGCAAATGCTCCTTTCTCTATATCCACAACACTATTCGGTATGCTAATATTTTTAAGATTAGAACAACCGCGAAATGCACTGTCGCCAATACTTATAACACTGTCAGGAATAACCACATTTGTAATTGTTTCACAATTCACAAAATCATAATCACAAATTTTAGTAATACCTTTTGGAATAGTAATATCTGTAGCTAATTCTCCATCAATGTAAATTTTACCGGCATAAAATATGGGATTGGAAAATGTATCTTCAAATTTAATCTTGCACCAATCTTCAATATTGGTTGCATATACTTCATCAAGATTAGGACAATCATAAAAAGCACTCTTGCCAATACTTCTGATACTGCTTGGGAAAGATATGCTTTTAAGACTTGAATAACCACAAAAGGCATACTTTCCTATACTTTTTACACCATCAGGAATAGTAACATCCGTTACCAATTTGTTGTCAACATATAAGTCTGCACCTATGCTTAACGGATTTGCTTCAATATAAGAAAAATCAATTTTACACCAATCTTCAATACTGCTCACATAAACCTTTTTTAAACCATTACACTCCAAAAAAGCATCTTCACCAATGCTTCCAATACTGTCAGGAATAGTGATACTCTCTAATAGATTACTTTCAGCAAAAGCCTTTTCGCCGATACTGGTAACAACAGCATTATCAATCGAGTCAGGAATTACTAAATCATTATAAAAACCTTTATATCCGGTAATAACAGCCTCAGTGCGGTTATTTTCTTCATTGAAATAAGTATAATAAGTAAAATCATTATACTCTTTTTCTTCACTGTCAGATTATGTGTCATCAGCCGACTGTACTGCAGCACTTGTTGTGGTTTCGTTGGTATCAGCTGTTCCAGCTGCATTAACAGCAAGAGGCATAGCTGTAAACATACCTGATACCATCAACACAGACAACATTGCTGATATAACCTTGTTTGATTTTCTCATGAATATTCCTCCTAAAATAAATTTTTGCAATTATCCGTACTGTGTTAAGTTAAACATTTGTTTACACCTTACTATATAAAAATCAAAAGCCTAATATATAAAACATATATAGATAAATTACAATTTAATACTACCATATTTTACAGCATTATACAACACTTGATTAAAGTTTTCTTTTAATTTTGCAGAGAAATAACAAAAAATATATCTGATACATCAAGAATTAAATCACTTGCTAATACTGAAGATTTTTATATAGTTAATTACCTGTCAAACAGCTTAAATCCCATAATAACTACACCAAGCACTACGAGGACGATACCTGTGGCACGGTTTAGGGTTTTGGGATTGGCTTTATTGGCAAAGACGGCGGCAATTCTCGCCCATATAAGGGTGAACGCTATGCAGAGAATGAACACGAACCAATCGGGTGTACCGCCAATCATAAAGTGCGAAGCTGCACCTGTCAGGGCGGTGAATGTCATAATGAATACGCTTGTGCCGACAGCGGTTTTCAACTCATAATTCAGCACGGTCGTCAAAATCAAAAGCATCATCATTCCTCCGCCCGCACCTATAAATCCGCAGATAAAGCCGATTAACATTCCGCAGATTACAGACTGGATTGCCCTCTTTTTTGCCGACACACCGAGCATAGCTTCTTTAGTTGTCATAACGGGACGGATGATAAATTTTATGCCGAGCAAAAATGTCATAAACACGGAAAATCCGCCCATTGTAGCTGATGGAACAATGCTTGCAACATAACTGCCGACAATCGTAAACGCAAGCACACTCGCCATCATAATCAAGCCGTTTCTGACATCGAGATTTTTATTTTTATGGTATGTATAAGCCGAAACTGCACTCGCCAAAACATCGGACGAAAGTGCGATTCCGACTGCCATATACGGATCCATATTAAGAAAAGTTATGAGCATCGGACTTATTACAGCCGCCGCACTCATTCCTGCAAAACCTGTTCCGAGACCTGCGCCCATTCCTGCAAAAAATGTAACTAAAATTGTAATAAATATATCCATTTAATTTCCTCTATAGAATAATATAACTAAATTAAGATTATTTTAATTTTGCCGTTTCATAAACAAAAGCCGTGAAATCAGCATTATTACCGCAGTTCCGACAAGTATCTGCAACGGGTACAAAAGTACGCTTTCACTCGGAATAATCATACTCAAAATTGTCAATGCTCCGGCAGGCGGAATGTACATTTTTGTGAAGTGAACAATTACAAGCATTATCGCCGTGGCTGTCAATGCGGCAACTGTCAACGGCAATCCGAGAGTCATATTCAGCACATATCTTGAAACCGCTCCGACAAATGCACAGACTGTTATCACCAAAACCGCCTTTACCGGCTTGTTGCGAGCCTTATTTTTCGGACGGGAAAATTCCGTAAACGCCACAAGCAACGGCGGTGCAATTGCAAATTTAAAGCCCGACCAAATTGCGAAGAATCCCACAACTGCAACACAGATTGTTCTTACGGCTGTGTCAATCACATCGCTCTTTGTGTGCAAGTTTTCCGGCTGAAAATCCTCTTTATCTCTTATTTTAACTTTCAAAAGAAATCTGCGGAATAATACAACCGCAACCGTCAGCAAAAATGCGGCAATCGGGTATATAAAGCTCTCAGTCTGCATCATAACGGGCAACACAATTGCCGAAATCATCGGTGCAAATGTTGTTCCCGAAAGCATAAAGAGAATTTGTGCAAATACAAATGCAATCAATATTTCAAGATAAAGCCCGACTTTTATGTATCGGACTGTCAGCACACCCGCAACAGCGCAAATCGCAATTAACGCAATAATTCGGCTGTCATTGACTTTCCAACCTTGCTTTTGTGTAACCATATAGCCAATTGCAAGTGCCGTTATTTCAGGAAAGATTATCTCCCCCTCATCCAATATTTCCGCAACAAAAGTCATTATACCGACAAGTATAAGCGTTAATACGTACGGTAATGCGTTTTTAAATGCTTTTGTCGAATTCAGTTTACTCATTTTTTATATTTCTGCCCACTTTTCATTTCAAACTAACAGCACTATTATATCATAAATCTGTCAACATTAACAGAAAATTTATTCACAGGATTTTCGCTTTCTGAGTTGTAAATAGATGTGACCCAAACAGTTATTCTGATTGATTCAAAACCGATAGCAAAACCGTTTTCTTTTGTTGAAGCATACTTACCGTTTTTATTCTTTATACAGCCGTCAAAGCTGTTTGTCATCAAAATAAAAAATACGGCACAGAGGATTTCCTGCCTACTGTGCCGTATTTGATGCGGTTTTATTACGGATTGTTAATTATTACTTATCTTTAATTTTTGCGGAATACTTTTTGAGCTTATCAAATGCCGTTACTCCTTTCATAACGCCGCCGCTGATGAACAGCAATGCAATCCACAAAATAAGGTTGCTGTTGTCGCCTGTCTGAGGGGACTTTGAACTGTCAGGCAGCTTAGCCGTTACGGTATCAGTCTTTTTGATTTCTTTGGTCGCTGCTTCGTCGCTGTAATACTTGTTGCAGGCCTCGCAATACCAATATTCAACATTGCCCTCGGCATCCTTAGTCGCAGTCTTTGCTTCTATGTGTCTGAGGTCGGCATGACTTGCTCCGTCAATCTCGCCGTACGGCTCATTGCATATCTCGCATACAGCTTTTTCTGTGCAGGTAGCTTTTCCGCCGGAGTGGTTGGTAATCCCCTTGCCACAGTAGTCACAGATATGATTTTTATCCGTGTCTTCGTGTTCAGAGATTATCTTTTCGCAGTAATCGCAGATATGATTTTTATCTGCGTCTTCGTGTTCAGAGATTATCTTTTCGCAGTAGTCACAGATATGGTTTTTGTCCTTATCTTCATGCTCAGAGATTATCTTTTCGCAGTAGTCGCAGATATGATTTTTATCCGTATCATTATGCAGACATACATATCCGCACTCTCGGCACACACTGTCTTTCCACTCGTGCGCTTCACTTGCCACAATCACAGCACCACAGCAGTTCCATTTTTGTTCGTGATTAAAAGCGGTTCTTGTCGTCCACTCCTGTACACCGCCCTCGTGGTTTGTTCCGTCAAATTCTCCGTAGGCTTTACCGCAGACATCACATACCGCCTTTTTGGTACAGGTGGCATTGCCGCCTGAGCAATTTTCGGTTTCAAACGCATCGCATCCGTCCACGGTACATTTTCGGGTATGCTTACCGTCATTGTCAGATACCCATTCACCAAAGGTATGACCGTTGTTGACTGTTACGGTCATCTCTGTATTATTGCCCGCTTTGTCGGTGACAACTATCTTCTGCTCGCCGTTTGTCGGAGGGAGAACAAAACCTCCGTCTGCATCAAGCGTAACCGCCGTGCCGTTTACGGTAACGGTATCAACATACTTCTCATCAACAGTAACGGTTTGTGCCTCACAATAGGTTTTGCCGTTCTCAATACCGCTGATTACAGGCTGAATATTATCAAGCGTTAGTCGGTCGGAGCGAAGGTATGTTATGTTAATATTTTCATCAACAAGCATTACATAAATAATATATTCTCCGCTGGGTTCTATGCGGAACGGTTCTTCATATACACGGAATACAAGAGAGTTCAGTTCATCCTCGGAGAGTTCCCGATCTGTTACCAAATAGGATACAAACACAACTCCGCTGTTATCTACGGCATTTATAGTTACCTCCTGTGTATCCTTGAAGAATATGCCAAAGGTAAGCTCGTTTAAAAATTCATCCCATTTATTTGTGCCTATTATAATTTCGCCCGTCGGCTTTTCAGTATCTCTCCACCGTGCCGTGATTGTAATGTTTTCAGCAGGCATGGTTTCGGGGATTTCCTTATTCCAACCCCTAAAGGCATAACCTTTTCTTGTCGGGTTGTCAGGGGCGGTAATTTCTGTACCGTAATCCTGAGTAATGGGTGCAATCTCACTTCCGCCGTTGGTATCAAAGGTTATTGTGTACTGATTGATTTCCCATTGTGCTTTAACCGTTATATTCTCCGCCGGCATGGTTTCGGGGATTTCCTTATCCCA
>ERZ827104.697-NODE-697-length-34294-cov-63.845731_pt1 | contig 34294 bp, 22 predicted proteins | sample MGYA00519781_ERZ827104 | MGnify/ENA primary metagenome ERZ827104 (study PRJEB31778, sample SAMEA3449257) | human gut metagenome | biome: human gut; feature: human-associated habitat; material: faeces | place: United Kingdom | collected 2010/2012 ...
CATCCTTGCGGACATCCGGCTATTTCAATCCACGCTCCCCGCACGGGGAGCGACGTACCAGCGGCCGTCATCCTTGCGGACATCCGGCTATTTCAATCCACGCTCCCCGCACGGGGAGCGACGAGCGCCCGCAACCAGCGGACGCCCACGGGAGCCATTTCAATCCACGCTCCCCGCACGGGGAGCGACCGGCTGTTCGCCCGGTCAGATGCCGGGCTTGATATTTCAATCCACGCTCCCCGCACGGGGAGCGACACGGCAACGCCGACGAAATGACGGCGGCAAGCAGGGATTTCAATCCACGCTCCCCGCACGGGGAGCGACGCGGGGACAGCAAAGTGCCGGACTGCTCGTCCATTATTTCAATCCACGCTCCCCGCACGGGGAGCGACCCCTGCAATGCTTTCGGCTCGGCCAAGGGCGGCATTTCAATCCACGCTCCCCGCACGGGGAGCGACGGATCGCGTGGAACTCAAAGACCGCGCGTTCCTATTTCAATCCACGCTCCCCGCACGGGGAGCGACGCTGGAATTGCTCAAAACGGCGGTATACCAGTCATTTCAATCCACGCTCCCCGCACGGGGAGCGACGCTGGAATTGCTCAAAACGGCGGTATACCAGTCATTTCAATCCACGCTCCCCGCACGGGGAGCGACGCGCGGACGTGAAGCTAACACTAAAGCAATGCTCATTTCAATCCACGCTCCCCGCACGGGGAGCGACTTGACCCCACGAAACTGGAACGCACATCAGAAAAATTTCAATCCACGCTCCCCGCACGGGGAGCGACGCTTATTCGTTGGGTTTGCTGCCGAGGATTCTTTCATTTCAATCCACGCTCCCCGCACGGGGAGCGACGCTGTTGGAAGGGAACCCCGGAAAACAGAAACTATTTCAATCCACGCTCCCCGCACGGGGAGCGACGTATTTGCTGACGCGCATGGTCGTATCACCGCTCATTTCAATCCACGCTCCCCGCACGGGGAGCGACACGGCGTGCTGGGCTACAGCCCCATCGCGTTCGAATTTCAATCCACGCTCCCCGCACGGGGAGCGACCGGGGGAATCCAGCATTTCGTCCCAGCTATCGCAATTTCAATCCACGCTCCCCGCACGGGGAGCGACCCTTCTCGTCAATGGTCTTTGGCACGACCAGATATTTCAATCCACGCTCCCCGCACGGGGAGCGACGACTTTTGTCGTACACGCACAGAAAAGTAACATTTCAATCCACGCTCCCCGCACGGGGAGCGACGCGCTGTACTTTCCCAGAATCGCGTTCGCCCGGTATTTCAATCCACGCTCCCCGCACGGGGAGCGACCCAGCGGCCAGCCAGAGCCGCCAGCCGCCAGCAATTTCAACCCACGCTCCCCGCACGGGGAGCGACGGTCTGCGCGGACAAGCCCTGACGTGACGTTCCCATTTCAACCCACGCTCCCCGCACGGGGAGCGACACTTGAGGGAGACTCTCGCGATCGAGGACCCGGACATTTCAACCCACGCTCCCCGCACGGGGAGCGACCGACTATCCAGCGCTACACGGAGTATCTGGGCGAATTTCAACCCACGCTCCCCGCACGGGGAGCGACTGACGGTCGAGCCGCAGAACGGACAGGGGTACGATTTCAACCCACGCTCCCCGCACGGGGAGCGACGAGGATGCTCGACAACCAAATCGCGAGGACTTTTATTTCAACCCACGCTCCCCGCACGGGGAGCGACGACGGACGGCGACGCACAAGCGCCGCCGCGAAAGATTTCAACCCACGCTCCCCGCACGGGGAGCGACGGCATACGCGGACGCAAACAGCTTCACCAAAAACAATTTCAACCCACGCTCCCCGCACGGGGAGCGACGGAATAAAGCATGGCAAGCGGTTCGGGCAAAGGGCATTTCAACCCACGCTCCCCGCACGGGGAGCGACGCCACCTATACGGGGATTTGTCAAGGCTCTGGCATTTCAACCCACGCTCCCCGCACGGGGAGCGACGCGACGGCAGCAGCTTATCTATCATAGACTTTGTATTTCAACCCACGCTCCCCGCACGGGGAGCGACCAAAATGACGACTGGTCTTCGGGCAAGCACCTTTGAATTTCAACCCACGCTCCCCGCACGGGGAGCGACAGTTTCGCGCGACGTTTCAGGGCGACCCGGAGCAAATTTCAACCCACGCTCCCCGCACGGGGAGCGACTCGGCTTGCAGCTTGCCGCGTCTCAGGCAGCACAATTTCAACCCACGCTCCCCGCACGGGGAGCGACACGACTAATTGTATCGTCGAGATTAGCACGACGCATTTCAACCCACGCTCCCCGCACGGGGAGCGACGAGGGCTGCTCCTCGTCCGCTGGGACATCCCGTCATTTCAACCCACGCTCCCCGCACGGGGAGCGACGACACGCCGCAAGGCTATATGATGGCGCTGTCAGATTTCAATCCACGCTCCCCGCACGGGGAGCGACCACACGCCCGCCATGACGGGAATGCCTATGGCCATTTCAATCCACGCTCCCCGCACGGGGAGCGACTCCCCCCTTTGATTACAATCGCATAAATGCCTATATTTCAATCCACGCTCCCCGCACGGGGAGCGACGATAAACACGCTGTGCGGACTTCGGGCTGTGCTGGAGATTTCAATCCACGCTCCCCGCACGGGGAGCGACGCTTTTCCAATACTACCAGCGCTATTTATTCCAATTTCAATCCACGCTCCCCGCACGGGGAGCGACGGGAACCGATGGCGTGTATGATATTACTAAAGATTTCAATCCACGCTCCCCGCACGGGGAGCGACTTCCATTATTGATTATCAGTCGGCAGGATTTACAATTTCAATCCACGCTCCCCGCACGGGGAGCGACTATTTTGTATACCAAAATCATGTAATCGAGAGCATTTCAATCCACGCTCCCCGCACGGGGAGCGACTTAACTGGTGCTTTCGCAAATGCCGCAGGCCAAGATTTCAATCCACGCTCCCCGCACGGGGAGCGACCTCCCTTGCTTAAATCGCTAATTCGTGTATGGTCATTTCAATCCACGCTCCCCGCACGGGGAGCGACAAAGGCACAATTCAGGCACGTCTGAATACGATTATTTCAATCCACGCTCCCCGCACGGGGAGCGACGTGTCAAGATATTCACGACTAAGGCGGTGCGCAATTTCAATCCACGCTCCCCGCACGGGGAGCGACAGCGGCAGCAAATGCGGCAGATCAATCGCCGCCGTATTTCAATCCACGCTCCCCGCACGGGGAGCGACGAAAGCCCGATGATACAAGTAATGGTTGTTGCCCATTTCAATCCACGCTCCCCGCACGGGGAGCGACTAGCCCGCCGAAGTTACAAGGGGTTTAGCCCTGACATTTCAATCCACGCTCCCCGCACGGGGAGCGACTTGCCCTTTTTGAGTGACAATAAATGCCACCACCTTATTTCAATCCACGCTCCCCGCACGGGGAGCGACGTGCGTCTTCTCGATTTTGTTATTCATATTTGTAAATTTCAATCCACGCTCCCCGCACGGGGAGCGACTCTTGTAGCAGGCTACAAGTCCGGGGATCATATAATTTCAATCCACGCTCCCCGCACGGGGAGCGACAGGCGACGATTGCGCAGCTCGACAACAAGACCGCATTTCAATCCACGCTCCCCGCACGGGGAGCGACCATTCCCTACATCGACAAGCTGGTAAATAGCAAGATTTCAATCCACGCTCCCCGCACGGGGAGCGACATTATAAACGGACTAATGGCGAGGGGAGGTGCAATTTCAATCCACGCTCCCCGCACGGGGAGCGACTGCAAAAGTCGCTCGAAGCGTTTGAGCAAAAGGACATTTCAATCCACGCTCCCCGCACGGGGAGCGACCGACCCGCTGACAAACGTTGCAATCAGTTGCGGAAGCATTTCAATCCACGCTCCCCGCACGGGGAGCGACCGCAACACCTCACATACGATTTCGACGCAGGAACATTTCAATCCACGCTCCCCGCACGGGGAGCGACACTTGCAGGCGCTGAAAGTCGTCACTGACAAGGCATTTCAATCCACGCTCCCCGCACGGGGAGCGACTGGGCGAAGCGCTGGACAGCTTGTGGATTGCACGGAAATTTCAATCCACGCTCCCCGCACGGGGAGCGACTGAAGTATCAGCGTGACGTAAACATTGTAATCAAATTTCAATCCACGCTCCCCGCACGGGGAGCGACCAAAGCCCGCGCGCAACGGTGGAATCGGCTCGTCATTTCAATCCACGCTCCCCGCACGGGGAGCGACCCGTCCAGTGCGACTGCTGCTGCTTCGGCTTGCGATTTCAATCCACGCTCCCCGCACGGGGAGCGACATACTCCTTTTTAGCAGCAAGGCGGCATTCTTCTATTTCAATCCACGCTCCCCGCACGGGGAGCGACGAATACATACATCGGCGCACCTTCAAGCGAACAGCAAATTTCAATCCACGCTCCCCGCACGGGGAGCGACTACAAAGCATATGGCACACCGCAGGAAGTTTCCATATTTCAATCCACGCTCCCCGCACGGGGAGCGACCAATTGTACGAGTTGGGGATGCTATCTCCAACGCAATTTCAATCCACGCTCCCCGCACGGGGAGCGACAAAATCAAGAAAGGAGCACGGAATGGCGCAGGAATTTCAATCCACGCTCCCCGCACGGGGAGCGACACGTTGGTTTGGTCGTAGCCCCAAGCAGAATAGTATTTCAATCCACGCTCCCCGCACGGGGAGCGACTCTTATTCCAACTTTGCATACGCCCGCTGTAAAAATTTCAATCCACGCTCCCCGCACGGGGAGCGACGTTTTCGTCCTGAGCCAGTTGCGCCGACTCAGGATATTTCAATCCACGCTCCCCGCACGGGGAGCGACGAAAACAAGCGCAAAAGACGAACGGCTGGGAAATTTCAATCCACGCTCCCCGCACGGGGAGCGACTCCCAGCACGGCTCAATGGCGGCAAGCAAGCCGGAATTTCAATCCACGCTCCCCGCACGGGGAGCGACCCGCGCAAAATTATAACAAGCTATACGCAGCGTGATTTCAATCCACGCTCCCCGCACGGGGAGCGACTATTGATAGCCTCGTCTGGGTGGGCGACACCTCATTTCAATCCACGCTCCCCGCACGGGGAGCGACCTGCGCATCCGCTTCGTGCGACTGGATGGCAACATTTCAATCCACGCTCCCCGCACGGGGAGCGACCTGCGCATCCGCTTCGTGCGACTGGATGGCAACATTTCAATCCACGCTCCCCGCACGGGGAGCGACAAAGAAAGTCGATTACAAGGAGGAAAAACAAGTGATTTCAATCCACGCTCCCCGCACGGGGAGCGACGTCAAGTCATGGGCGTGTGCAGGATACCTAAAGATTTCAATCCACGCTCCCCGCACGGGGAGCGACCAGCGTCAGCGTCTTGTCCGTCACCAGCGCTGTTGATTTCAATCCACGCTCCCCGCACGGGGAGCGACAGACGGCGGAGGAAGTCGCAGAAATGGACTTCACGATTTCAATCCACGCTCCCCGCACGGGGAGCGACCGCAGCAAAGTGCCATCGTAAATTGTGAACAAATTATTTCAATCCACGCTCCCCGCACGGGGAGCGACCTGGGCGACTTCCAGCGGATGCTTGACGAGCACTGATTTCAATCCACGCTCCCCGCACGGGGAGCGACCGGCAACGCCGACGAAATGACGGCAGCAAGCAGAATTTCAATCCACGCTCCCCGCACGGGGAGCGACGCTACACGCCTATAATGATGCTTTGCAGCAAGCCATTTCAATCCACGCTCCCCGCACGGGGAGCGACGCACCCTTCGCTGCAATAAATCCGCCGACCATCGGATTTCAATCCACGCTCCCCGCACGGGGAGCGACTCAAGGTTACGTCGTCGCTTAGCTGGCAAACAACGGATTTCAATCCACGCTCCCCGCACGGGGAGCGACGCAGTAAGAAGTTCGTCATATACAATATCTGCCTATTTCAATCCACGCTCCCCGCACGGGGAGCGACCATTCTTGCTTTGCGTTCAGCGTCGCCTCTTCCAATTTCAATCCACGCTCCCCGCACGGGGAGCGACCCTGCGCATCCGCTTCGTGCGACTGGATGGCAACATTTCAATCCACGCTCCCCGCACGGGGAGCGACGCGCATAAAACCGCTCCACCGCGTCGGGGTTGAGATTTCAATCCACGCTCCCCGCACGGGGAGCGACGGTGCTTCTGGCACACGAAACGCAGGAGGAAGCAATTTCAATCCACGCTCCCCGCACGGGGAGCGACAAAACGTTCACGCGCTGGGGGTGCTTCTGGCGCACATTTCAATCCACGCTCCCCGCACGGGGAGCGACACCTGTTCTATCAGCGGGTCGAAGTCTGGCGGCGAATTTCAATCCACGCTCCCCGCACGGGGAGCGACTTTCAGGGCGCGGGCTTGCTCGGCTTGCAGGGCTATTTCAATCCACGCTCCCCGCACGGGGAGCGACTTTTATCGTAGGTTTTGCGGTCAACCGCGCGGAATTTCAATCCACGCTCCCCGCACGGGGAGCGACCCGCCTTCCGCGCGGCTGCTTTTGCCGCCATCGTCTATTTCAATCCACGCTCCCCGCACGGGGAGCGACCCGTTGGGCTTCCCTGTCCGTTGGCGTATCGGTATTTCAATCCACGCTCCCCGCACGGGGAGCGACATCAATGCTTTCGCGGATTGCGAATGGTGAACGATTTCAATCCACGCTCCCCGCACGGGGAGCGACACGTGATGCCGCGAAATCTGGCAACCATCCCGGAGATTTCAATCCACGCTCCCCGCACGGGGAGCGACGATGTCGTCCCTGGCATCCAGCTCCGCGATATACATTTCAATCCACGCTCCCCGCACGGGGAGCGACCGCTTGTCTACCCAGCCGTAGAGGTTGCACTCAATATTTCAATCCACGCTCCCCGCACGGGGAGCGACAGCACATTCCCGGTTGCAATTTTTGGCATATTCTTATTTCAATCCACGCTCCCCGCACGGGGAGCGACGTTTTCGCCCTTGCAATTAGCTTCGATTTCATAAATTTCAATCCACGCTCCCCGCACGGGGAGCGACATAAGGCGTCGATAAATTCTCGGCTAACAGATTTGATTTCAATCCACGCTCCCCGCACGGGGAGCGACAGGGCAACACGTCCTCCGAAAGCGGCGTCATCCCATTTCAATCCACGCTCCCCGCACGGGGAGCGACCGTGTGCGCGGGAGCGCACGCGCGCGGCGGTGATTTCAATCCACGCTCCCCGCACGGGGAGCGACCGCGGCGGTGGAAGCTATTTTTTCTCCATTTGCTGATTTCAATCCACGCTCCCCGCACGGGGAGCGACGTTAAGGCGGATGATTTTGCGGCGCTCATCGTGCGTATTTCAATCCACGCTCCCCGCACGGGGAGCGACCTTGCCTACGCAGACAGAATGCGGTGGAGGACAATTTCAATCCACGCTCCCCGCACGGGGAGCGACAGGCACACAAAAAACACGCAACCAGCGCGAAATATTTCAATCCACGCTCCCCGCACGGGGAGCGACGCGCAGCGACACATTCAGATCGGCGTTCACAATCTGATTTCAATCCACGCTCCCCGCACGGGGAGCGACGTCCCGGAAAATAGGAGGACACAACATGAGTACCATATTTCAATCCACGCTCCCCGCACGGGGAGCGACGTTTCAGCGCCCCCTCAATCGTATTCAGACGTGCTTATTTCAATCCACGCTCCCCGCACGGGGAGCGACTATATTTACTCCTCCTATTAGTACACCCAAATTAAATTTCAATCCACGCTCCCCGCACGGGGAGCGACGAGGCATGGCGTATTTTGCAATTGATGCATTAGCCATTTCAATCCACGCTCCCCGCACGGGGAGCGACGATTTCCTTGTAATTTTTAGGGTCGCATGTTGCATTTCAATCCACGCTCCCCGCATGGGGAGCGACGCCGTCGAGCAACGGACTAATTTGGGTGCAGGGTATTTCAATCCACGCTCCCCGCACGGGGAGCGACGCGGGAGTGAGCGCTGACCTACGCTCAGAACATAATTTCAATCCACGCTCCCCGCACGGGGAGCGACAGTGCTCACTTCCCCAGCCGTTGGGGGCTTTTCAGATTTCAATCCACGCTCCCCGCACGGGGAGCGACCTGGAAACCACTTCCGATTGGTGCCAGATTGAGGTATTTCAATCCACGCTCCCCGCACGGGGAGCGACACGATTTTCGCCATTCGCCAGAGCGCGCAGAAGCTATTTCAATCCACGCTCCCCGCACGGGGAGCGACGAGCGCTGCGACTGCGGATGCAGCCAGACGGACATTTCAATCCACGCTCCCCGCACGGGGAGCGACCGAACGCTCCGAAATTTGGTAAACATCGTCAACTCATTTCAATCCACGCTCCCCGCACGGGGAGCGACACGATACCACTTTTTTCGGCGTTTGTCCAACGTCATTTCAATCCACGCTCCCCGCACGGGGAGCGACCTGTGATATTTGCGGGCACGTGGAGGTTGCGCATTTCAATCCACGCTCCCCGCACGGGGAGCGACGACCCGACAAAGAAGGGCAAGAAAGGAAACAACAATTTCAATCCACGCTCCCCGCACGGGGAGCGACACATAGGTTTGCAGCCCCGCCAGCGTATCGCCGTTATTTCAATCCACGCTCCCCGCACGGGGAGCGACCCAATGGACGGTATCCAACTTTCGCTGTTTGGGATTTCAATCCACGCTCCCCGCACGGGGAGCGACGGCAATCGCCTGTCTGACGGACACGCTTGCGAATTTCAATCCACGCTCCCCGCACGGGGAGCGACACTCAGAATCAATCCAGCCTTTAATTGGAGCTGATTTCAATCCACGCTCCCCGCACGGGGAGCGACCCAATTGTACGAGTTGGGGATGCTATCTCCAACACAATTTCAATCCACGCTCCCCGCACGGGGAGCGACTCTTTTCGGATGCTTTTGATGTTAGACTGCAACATTTCAATCCACGCTCCCCGCACGGGGAGCGACGCGTCACAGCGCTGGAAGGTGGTGTCGGCTGACATGATTTCAATCCACGCTCCCCGCACGGGGAGCGACCTGCGGTCTTCTGGAAGTCCTCGGCATTCAGCCCATTTCAATCCACGCTCCCCGCACGGGGAGCGACGTGTCCGCATAGTATTTCGCTGGTGACAGCGCATAATTTCAATCCACGCTCCCCGCACGGGGAGCGACATGCCGCAACCGCGCGCAACGTCGATGACGGCGTAATTTCAATCCACGCTCCCCGCACGGGGAGCGACTGTACGCGCTGGATGCCATGTCCAGCAACAGCATATTTCAATCCACGCTCCCCGCACGGGGAGCGACGTGATATAATAACAGCAGGGAGGGATGACGCTTGTGATTTCAATCCACGCTCCCCGCACGGGGAGCGACGTCTTTACGGCTCACACGCGCGAAGGCTACATCATTTCAATCCACGCTCCCCGCACGGGGAGCGACACATCCAAGTGTTTATTGGCTTCGCCCGCCAGCGATTTCAATCCACGCTCCCCGCACGGGGAGCGACGGCGCGGTTGTGGGTGCAATTGTCTGCTCGGTCTATTTCAATCCACGCTCCCCGCACGGGGAGCGACCGGATACGCGCTGGTTCCATGATTACATCTACGGATTTCAATCCACGCTCCCCGCACGGGGAGCGACCGGATACGCGCTGGTTCCATGATTACATCTACGGATTTCAATCCACGCTCCCCGCACGGGGAGCGACCAGGGCGCTTCGTCGCGGCCATCTACGAGTTTGTCATTTCAATCCACGCTCCCCGCACGGGGAGCGACAATCAAGCAAGGGCACACGCCCGGAAAGGAAAGATTTCAATCCACGCTCCCCGCACGGGGAGCGACCCCGGTAACGCAAGCCGGGCTTCCCGGCAGAAGGAATTTCAATCCACGCTCCCCGCACGGGGAGCGACGACGACATCATGCACTACTTACAGGCGAACATTGCATTTCAATCCACGCTCCCCGCACGGGGAGCGACTAATGACATCGCATCCTTCGTCGGTCGCATCGGGATTTCAATCCACGCTCCCCGCACGGGGAGCGACCATTTCCGGCACGCCCTACAAGCAGACCAGCGACATTTCAATCCACGCTCCCCGCACGGGGAGCGACCCTTTTTCAGTTCCAACTTGCTGGAATGGCACACATTTCAATCCACGCTCCCCGCACGGGGAGCGACGCTGGAAGACCAATGACTGCTTTGCTGTTGGCAAATTTCAATCCACGCTCCCCGCACGGGGAGCGACACGATCAGCACTGGGAATCACCCGAAAGCAAGCGGATTTCAATCCACGCTCCCCGCACGGGGAGCGACCGCTGACCGTATTCTTTCCAACATGCGGCAAATTATTTCAATCCACGCTCCCCGCACGGGGAGCGACCAATATTATTCTTCTGTGTTCGCCCCTTATTACTATTTCAATCCACGCTCCCCGCACGGGGAGCGACCCCAACTATATTGTGAAATTTTTGACCATACACATTTCAATCCACGCTCCCCGCACGGGGAGCGACTAATGGTTGTTTGTCAAATCTGGTCATGGGGAAAATTTCAATCCACGCTCCCCGCACGGGGAGCGACTTGAAAGTATTGTTTGCGGAATTTGTATAGCGTATTTCAATCCACGCTCCCCGCACGGGGAGCGACTCGCGGTTGACTGGATTGCAGTTGGCAAATAACAATTTCAATCCACGCTCCCCGCACGGGGAGCGACTTATCGGTTGGATAGTCTGAAGTACCATTGATAGCGATTTCAATCCACGCTCCCCGCACGGGGAGCGACGGAGTATCTGGGCGAACCTTCCAAAACCCTCCCGATTTCAATCCACGCTCCCCGCACGGGGAGCGACTCTGCCGGGTAGTGGTCGTACAGGTCGTCCACCGTATTTCAATCCACGCTCCCCGCACGGGGAGCGACGTGAGCCTATGATAAGCCTTTTTGGGGCGTTTGTATTTCAATCCACGCTCCCCGCACGGGGAGCGACCAACTGCACAGCACCCGGACTCCCCCGCGGAGGGACATTTCAATCCACGCTCCCCGCACGGGGAGCGACCGGGTGCGCCCCGGCGGAACGGAGGAACAAAAGTATTTCAATCCACGCTCCCCGCACGGGGAGCGACGCAATCCCACGGGTTCAGGCATTTCAGAGCGACATTTCAATCCACGCTCCCCGCACGGGGAGCGACCCGCGTTGACCGCGGCGGTGTCGTCCGGGGAGAAATTTCAATCCACGCTCCCCGCACGGGGAGCGACGTTACGCGCTGACGGGTCAAAATCGGGCTATACCCATTTCAATCCACGCTCCCCGCACGGGGAGCGACAGGTCATCTTAATCGTGTGGGCCTGCGCCTCCTTATTTCAATCCACGCTCCCCGCACGGGGAGCGACCTTGCTATTTCGTCGTTCGGCGGCGCGAATCTGATTTCAATCCACGCTCCCCGCACGGGGAGCGACTCCATCACGGTAACAATCGCCGTGGAAATCCACATTTCAATCCACGCTCCCCGCACGGGGAGCGACCTCCAAGCCGCTGGACGTACCCGGCGGTTTAGAAATTTCAATCCACGCTCCCCGCACGGGGAGCGACCGACAAGCAAATCGAATACGCCACAGACCTGCGTTCATTTCAATCCACGCTCCCCGCACGGGGAGCGACCTGCGGCCACGGCAAATACTGCCGCACGGAGCAGATTTCAATCCACGCTCCCCGCACGGGGAGCGACATGAGCGCGGTGGGATTGCGGGTGAGGTAGCTGAATTTCAATCCACGCTCCCCGCACGGGGAGCGACTCCTTCCGCCACGCGGGCGTTTGGTACATCCCGATTTCAATCCACGCTCCCCGCACGGGGAGCGACTGGAGGAGACGCTGGACAGCATCGGCATCGGCATTTCAATCCACGCTCCCCGCACGGGGAGCGACGTGGTGCAGCTCAAAGTTGTGTACCGCAGAGAAAAATTTCAATCCACGCTCCCCGCACGGGGAGCGACCATCGGGGTGGGCAACCACACGGCGCGAACGCTCCATTTCAATCCACGCTCCCCGCACGGGGAGCGACCAGCGGGTCAACGCAAAGGACTTCTGAGTTTTCATTTCAATCCACGCTCCCCGCACGGGGAGCGACCCATGCCGGAAAAGCAAAAAGAACAGCTCATTTCACATTTCAATCCACGCTCCCCGCACGGGGAGCGACAGCGGAATCCACATTATGCGTCCTCCGCGCCCATATTTCAATCCACGCTCCCCGCACGGGGAGCGACAAACGCCCATCCCCAGCGTAACAGGGGGGAAAGATTTCAATCCACGCTCCCCGCACGGGGAGCGACCAGGTCGTGCCGTGCGGATAGGCGCGGATGGAAGGGATTTCAATCCACGCTCCCCGCACGGGGAGCGACCCTTGCGAAAATCGCAGGGGTGTATCCAGAGCTTATTTCAATCCACGCTCCCCGCACGGGGAGCGACTCCGCCACGCCGAACGCCATAATCAACATGGTCACATTTCAATCCACGCTCCCCGCACGGGGAGCGACGTGCAACGGCGGCGCAGTCATCAACAGCTATCAACATTTCAATCCACGCTCCCCGCACGGGGAGCGACACCTTTGCGGATTTGCTCGGCTCTGCGCGAAGGTTATTTCAATCCACGCTCCCCGCACGGGGAGCGACCCGGCAGGGCAGCCGGTCGCGGGAAACCGCAAGATATTTCAATCCACGCTCCCCGCACGGGGAGCGACTGGCGAGCATCCCAGTACACGTCTACAAGGGACGGATTTCAATCCACGCTCCCCGCACGGGGAGCGACCTGGAAGCCTGCGTGAATGCCGCAGAAGCATGGTACATTTCAATCCACGCTCCCCGCACGGGGAGCGACGGCATTTCTCCGCACTGCATCAATAGAGAATCAATATTTCAATCCACGCTCCCCGCACGGGGAGCGACCCTGTAAGATTTGCAATCTGCTTAAACATTTTGTCATTTCAATCCACGCTCCCCGCACGGGGAGCGACTTGATTGGGCTTATAAGTCAATCAAAGAACTTGATGATTTCAATCCACGCTCCCCGCACGGGGAGCGACGATGCAGCCTTCCATGCTCAACTCAGCGCTCACTTATTTCAATCCACGCTCCCCGCACGGGGAGCGACCTTCAGCACGCCGGAGGGCGTCGCGCCGTTGGAGAAATTTCAATCCACGCTCCCCGCACGGGGAGCGACTGGTGCAGCTCAAAGTTGTGTACCGCAGAGAAAAATTTCAATCCACGCTCCCCGCACGGGGAGCGACTTCATCGCGAGGTTCTCCATCGTGGTCTGCCGCTCATTTCAATCCACGCTCCCCGCACGGGGAGCGACGCAGCAGTTTCTGGGGAAGTACATCACGGACGAGATTTCAATCCACGCTCCCCGCACGGGGAGCGACTGGAAGGGCGCAAGAAGAAGGGGGTAACGCAGGATATTTCAATCCACGCTCCCCGCACGGGGAGCGACAAACGGCAATCGAGAAAATCTATTCCGAACGCGACATTTCAATCCACGCTCCCCGCACGGGGAGCGACTATGATGATTTGCAGACGCAAATCGCGGAGAAAATTTCAATCCACGCTCCCCGCACGGGGAGCGACCTGCTGGAAAACGCAAAGAAGGACCTGGCGAAAAAATTTCAATCCACGCTCCCCGCACGGGGAGCGACGCGCTACACGCCTACAATGATGCTTTGCAGCAAGCCATTTCAATCCACGCTCCCCGCACGGGGAGCGACGACCGGGACTGTTTATCAGCCCGGTTATTTTCTTATTTCAATCCACGCTCCCCGCACGGGGAGCGACATACAGAATTACGTTGACACATTGCATGGAGTAACATTTCAATCCACGCTCCCCGCACGGGGAGCGACGTTCTTCTTCGTCTGACAAACAGGCTTCATCCACATTTCAATCCACGCTCCCCGCACGGGGAGCGACTCGACTTGCTTGTCGCTCACGCCATGAATTGTCGATTTCAATCCACGCTCCCCGCACGGGGAGCGACGGAAGCGGAAATCCCCGGCATCAATGCGCTTCTCATTTCAATCCACGCTCCCCGCACGGGGAGCGACTTCGCGCTGCTTCCAAGGCGGCAGCGTCGCCGCATTTCAATCCACGCTCCCCGCACGGGGAGCGACCGAAAGACCCGCTTGCACAAGAAAAAGCGGAGCTTATTTCAATCCACGCTCCCCGCACGGGGAGCGACGGCATATTAACGAGATTGAGCGTCCACGGATGGGTGATTTCAATCCACGCTCCCCGCACGGGGAGCGACCCATCGTCACCCCTGCGGCAGCGGCGCAGTACCAATTTCAATCCACGCTCCCCGCACGGGGAGCGACTAAATTCCGACTTCAAAGCCGCCGTTGACGCAGAATTTCAATCCACGCTCCCCGCACGGGGAGCGACGGGCTACATGGTAACGCACACGCAGGAGGAAATATTTCAATCCACGCTCCCCGCACGGGGAGCGACATGATTGAAGATGGGCTAATGCCCGACGACATCATTTCAATCCACGCTCCCCGCACGGGGAGCGACATTTTGGACGTTAGGGTTACTTCCTGCGGTGTGATTTCAATCCACGCTCCCCGCACGGGGAGCGACGGCATCCGCAAAAGCCGTCGAAACGAAACGCAAATTTCAATCCACGCTCCCCGCACGGGGAGCGACGCACACCGCAGGAAGTAACCCTAACGTCCAAAATATTTCAATCCACGCTCCCCGCACGGGGAGCGACGATTGACGCACTGACGGCACAGCGCATCGAGGCATTTCAATCCACGCTCCCCGCACGGGGAGCGACGCGCGGCGAAAGAGGCGCTGGTTCGCGCCGCCACGATTTCAATCCACGCTCCCCGCACGGGGAGCGACGCGACCGTTGACGACCGTCATGAAGTCCCAGCGATTTCAATCCACGCTCCCCGCACGGGGAGCGACCCGACAAAGAAGAACAGCGACGCGCGGGAAAGGCGGATTTCAATCCACGCTCCCCGCACGGGGAGCGACGGTATCGTGATGCCACAAGGACGAACGAGAGGCGGATTTCAATCCACGCTCCCCGCACGGGGAGCGACAACTGCACAACACCCCGACTCCCCCCGCGGGGGACATTTCAATCCACGCTCCCCGCACGGGGAGCGACACACCGACAACCTCCGCGGAATCGAGACGAGCTCCATTTCAATCCACGCTCCCCGCACGGGGAGCGACAAACGGTTCCTAAATCAAGCCGGGCAACCCGGCGATTTCAATCCACGCTCCCCGCACGGGGAGCGACCGCCACATTAACGACTGCATCATCTCCGACCGCATTTCAATCCACGCTCCCCGCACGGGGAGCGACGCTGCGCTCTTCTGGAAGTCCTCGGTGCTCAGCCCGATTTCAATCCACGCTCCCCGCACGGGGAGCGACGAAGCGCAGAAATACTCCGAGATTTTACCAAAAAGATTTCAATCCACGCTCCCCGCACGGGGAGCGACCCAACCACCAGTAGCTCCGCAAGTTACCGCCCTATTTCAATCCACGCTCCCCGCACGGGGAGCGACTACTGCATGTACGCTGTGCCGAGTGCCTGTATAGGTATTTCAATCCACGCTCCCCGCACGGGGAGCGACTGCGCAAAGTAACAATTCTGTCGATCAGAATCATAGGCTTTGCACAAAAAGTATACCACAAAACAGTCCTTTTGAGAATCAGCTTAGCCGAAAATGCGGTAATTTTGCCGGAAAAACCGCGAAATCCGGTGCGAACCTCCCTGCAAAAGGCTGGAGGCTTGCGCTTCGCACGGGCGATTCGCGCGGCGCGCCCTTACAGCATCAGCAGCCCTTCCGGGGCGTAGCTCGTCTTCACGCCAATGTGCTCAATCCGGCTTTCGTAGTGATTGCCGAGGTTGTAAAAGCGCAAACTGTCCTTTTCCGGGTCAATCAGCTGCCGAAGTTCCGCCTGAAGCAGCTTGTACTGCGCGGCATCCAAAGAGCACTCAAATACGGAATTCTGCACGCGCTGACCGTGGACGACGCAGCGCTTGGCGACTTGCCGCAAGCGGCGTTTGCCGTCTGCATCGACGGTGGAAACATCGTAGGTGATTAGAACCAGCATCGGGAACGCCTCGCTTTCGGGTTATTTCCAGAGGAATGGGGGATAACCGTCTGTGTCGCCGCGGAGGGTGCGCGCAAGCAGCAGCGCCTGTACATAGGGAACAAGCCCCCACATGATTTTCTCTTTCAGGAACGGGTGGGTGATTTCTTCGCGTTTGCGGTTTTGCCACGCGGTCAAGAACTGCTTGCGCCCGGCATCGTTCAAGAAGACGGCGCCGCTTTCCTGCCGGTCGAAGTGCTTGTCCTGCAGCACACGGTTGTTCGCCAGCGTGATGCAGAGGCGATCTGCCATCGGGGCGCGCAGTTCTTCCATCAGGTCAAGGGCGAGCGACGTGCGCCCCGGACGGTCGCGGTGCATGAAGCCGACGTAGGCATCCAGCCCTACGCTTTCCAGCGCGGCAGCGCAGTCGTTGGCGAGCAGCACATAGGCGAAGGAGAGTAGGGCGTTCATGTTGTCCTGCGGCGGGCGGCGATTGCGGCCGTTCAGCAAGAAATCCGCCTTTTGAGTCAGTATCATTTCGTCGAATACCGAAAAATAATCGGCGGATGCGTCGCCTTCCAGCCCGCGCAGCACATCTAAATCAACCGCTGATTCAATTTGCGGCAGCTTGGCATCTAACGCGGCGGAAACATCCTTGAGTGCCTGCACATTCACGCGCAAGGCGTGGTCGCGGATGGTACGCTCCAGCACCCAGCGCTGATTGTATACCTTGCCGAAGATGAAATTCCGTGCAATCAGGCAGCTGGCGGATAGGCTGTCGGCGCGCCGATACTGCTCGCGGCGCAGCAGAACATTGCCGCGCTCGCTGCCGCAGACGCGTGCTAAAAATCGCCCGCGCGGCGTCAGAAACGTCAGCCCAATACCGCGCTCTGCGCAAGCACCCATGAGTGCTGGACTTGCGCCTTTGTAGGAGAAAGTCAGAATGCCCTCCAGCATCAGCAGGGGATACTGCGCGCGCTTTTCCTCGCCCACATGGACGACGATATTCTCGTTTTCCAGCGACAAGTAGGCGTCTTCCGTCGTCACGAACAGCGTATTCAGCATCTTTCTCATGGCGAATCCTCCGCAATACGGGCGTGCATGTAGGCGCGGACGCTGCCAGTTCGGCTGAGCCGCGGAACGCATACATCCTTGAGCGAGCAGGCATTGCAGCCCTTGTGCGCCCGAACGGATGGCGTATGTCCGCGCGCCTGATTCTCCAGCAGTTCCGCCAGAAGCGACAACGTCCGCGCACGGAGGGATTCATCCAGCGCGACCCGCGTCCGTCGGCGGGGTTCGCCATAAAACAAGCTGCCCTCCGGGATGGCACAGCAGAGCATCTCCTCCAAGCAGAGCGCCTGTGCGCACAGCTGCACCTCGTCGGCATCCTGCGTTTTGTCTGACCCTTTTTTGTATTCTACCGGGTACGGCAGCCACAGCCCTTCGCGTCCGTGCAGCGCAACACCGTCGGGACTGCGGTGGAACTCCACCACGTCGCTGACGCCGTGTAGGTGCAGGCGGGCGGATTCCAGCCGCACTCCGCGCAGAATCAGCGTATCGCCGCGCAATTCCGCTTCCGGGCCGTGATGCGCCGTTTGGTGGAACACTTGCCCCTCCGCCGTGTGCGCATTTTCTGCCCACTGCTGCTCCAGAAAAATCAATCCCCATTGGCGGCGGCAGTAGGCGTAATGCTGCAAGGCGGAGAGGGTCGCGTCCTGCTGCGTCACCCCTTCACTTCGCAGGTGACGCCGTCCGGCAGATTCGCGTCATCCACCGTCCATTCGTAGTCCGTAAAGCTGCGCGGAACCGTCACGTCCGCCTTACGCGCTACACGCACGCGTTCAAACAGCTTCCACGCGGGGGCGTTGCCCAGTTCCTTCTCATGGCGGAAGATGATGAGCTTGCGCACTGCCATCATGCCGCGCGCGGCGGAGTGGTCGTTTTCAAACATGTTGAGGATGGCATCCCACAACAGGGCGAGGTCTTCTTCGCTGAATCCCGTGGTCTTGCGCGCCAGATTTGCGGATACGAACCCTTCCACGCGGTACAGCCCGTAGGGGACGATGTACTTGCGCCCCATTTCGGTGCCCTTCTTCTCCGCGTCCTTTTCCGTCGTGATGGCGACGCGGGTGATGGTGATTTCCTGCGGCACAATGGGGTCAACGCTGCGGGCAAAGCCCAGCTGCACCGGCCCGCGCACCTGACCGCAGTTCAGCGATGCCTTGACAAACGTCGTCATCACCGCGCCGAACGTCCGGATGTCGTAGTAGTGGCTGCACATATAATCGCGCAGCTTGCGGTCAATCTCCGGGTCATTCGACTTCAGTTTCTTTTTGAGGTCGTCCTCCTTGATGTCGCCGTAGCCGCAGGCCTCCAGCCCTTCACGGTCGCAGCGATTCAGCGGAACGCCATCCTGAATATAGATGCCGTAATGCGGGTCGCCCTCCTTGACGGTCGCCACATAGTCGCGAATCTTGCGCTTCAGGCACACGTCCGTCACCAGCCCAAGACCCGTTTCCGGGTCGGTGCGGGGCATATTGCCGGCATCGGGGTCACCGTTGGGATTGCCGTTCTGCACGTCGAACAGTACCACGAAATCATAGCGATTGCGAATCACATCAGACATTGCTGTTTTCCTCCTTTTTCGTGAAGAACTTCTGCTTCTGGTGATAGTAGCCCAGCTGGAAAATACCCTGATCCTGCAGGTTCAGGCGCGCAGGGTAGCTGTCAGTCAAGCGCCCGCACAGTTCCGTCATCTGCTTGTCGTAATAAATGAAATAGCCGGTATCAAGTTTCTTCAGGTGACTCTGCGCCAGCTTCAGCAGCGTCGGGAAAACGATGCTGGGCGTTGCGCAGGCAGCGTTGAAGTAACGATCCATGATGGTAGCGTTGATGCCGGGATTTGCCTTCTGCTGGAGGCTTTCCAGCACCGCAAAGAGACGACCCAGCACATATGGTGCGTAATTCGTCTGTTCGTTGAGTTGAACGTCGATGACCTCCTTGTACTGTGGATTGCTGCCGTTTTTCAGCAGCCACGCTTTGAGAATTGCCGCCTTGCCGCGGCTGACACTGTGCTCCGCATGGATGCGCAGCTCTGTTTGCGTCAGCAGCGAAACAGGGTAAGGCGTATCGCCAAGAATGGCGCGGAGCAAATCGCCCACCAGATGCGACGGCGGCAGCTTGTCCCTGCTGTTGGGATTCGCTGTTTCCTTGAGCAGCGAATAGGCGGAAAGTGTTTCACGCGTGTCATAGGATGGGCGAATGATGTTCAAACGCTCCTGATGACGCGCCAAATTCGCGGCAAAATCGCCAAACGTCCCTTGCAGGAAGAAACGAACCGACAGACGGGACGCATTCGGCGACAGCCCCAGAATGTAGAAGGGTGTACGGGAATCAAGCGGAACATTCTCCCACTGAAGACCCTGCCCAAGGCGGATGGCTTTCATGATGCCGTCCAGCGTATTCTGCGTCATGTCTTCGTTTGTCCCCAGCAGAGCGGCAAAGCAGTCGCTGTAAGCGGATTGCGCCGTTTCTGCCCAGTAAACGAGAGTGGCAGATCCCAGCAGACTGTGATAGTCCTTCACGCGAAGCATGTAGTTGAGCGCTTCGCCGTAGGCAAAGGCGGCGTGATTCCCGACGGGGGCGTTTAAACCCTGACTGCCACTCCGCCCGTAGGATTCAAAAGCGAAGGCGTTGAAGGAAACCAGCGACGCGCCAGAGGACTGTGCGCCAACAACGCCCTTGATGCTTGGATGCAGAATGGCGATGGTGTCTTGTGTGCCTGTAACCAGACAGCGACCAAAGGTAGAACGTTCCGAGCTATTGGAGACGCTTGCATCCCACGCAGCTTGAATTTCAGGCACGTTCTGCGCTTCTGTAACAGTTCCCAATTCGTTGATGAGGCAGAAAAGCAGATTGCCGCCCTTGCACAGGTCATCGAAATGCTCCTGCAGGGCAGGGGACTGCGCCGCCTTTTCAGGCTGCCAAGTGTCAAAAAAGCGGAGAATTGCCTGCGCCATCGGGCAGGATACACCGTCCAGCAGCTCGTGATGCTTTTTGGCACTGATGCGGAAACAGGCTTCTGCCTCTTTGGCGGGATTTTTGCCTGTGCCGTCGTATGGCTCGTTGGTGATGCCAAATAAATATTTCGCATTGTCACACAAGAAGCAGGCTGCCTTACCGCTGGTGCGCTTGACAGGGGTGGGAAGAGGCTTCTGTACAGGGATTGGCTTGCCTTTCTCATCGGGTTTACCGAGTAACTCCACCGATACCAGTTCGCCGTTTTCTTTCAGACGCAAGCCCCACTGCACCTTGACGGATGACCAGCCGGGACGCTCCAATTTGCCCTGTGCGGCGAGCGAATTGTAGCACCGCACGAGCGATTGCAGAATCATTTCACCACCTCACAGTCTGTCAAATCAATCACGCCATGCACCATCTGCGCCCGGAAGAACATCGGTTGTATGTTTTCCGGGTCGGAATATTCCATGTCGTAAAGCATATAGCCCAAATCCCGCGTTTCGTCGATGGTGGGAATGTCGCCGCCCTCCCAAAGGCGGAAATGCGCCGTGCATTCCCGGCAGCCCAGATACGGCTGCATGTATGCCTGACCGCTGCGAAGACGCCGCTTCACGATGTCCTGAAACTTGCCGGGATTGTCCGACGGATTGGCTTTGTCGGTCATCTCGAAGTGCGCTTCAATGACGTAGTGCACGTTTCGCAGCATGGTGGTAGCGCGCTGCTGAATATCGGCGTTTCGGTCGATGTAGGAGCGCTTCTTGCCGTTGGCTTCGGTCAGCACGTTTCTGACGGAAATCTTAGATGCCACTTCGTTGCGGAGAATGTTCGTGAAGCGGATGGGCTTGCAGACGTAGATTTTATCCACATGCCATTTTAGGCCTGGATGGTAGTATACACTTTCTACCATTCCGCGGGCGGCGCTGGGCGTGGGAACGTCATAGCTGACACGCTCAACCTTCATTTCAGGCCGGGTGAAGCAAGCGTACTCGCCCCACACCTCCATTTTGATGGACATTGGTTCACCTCCTCATTCTTACTTCTCAATCAACACTTGCCGATGTGGGCAAGTGACAGTTCGCAAGGGGACGAATGGGTGTATCGTCAGCAACTCACTTCCTTTCGTTTGACAAGAACAGTATAGCACGGCACAGCGTATATGTCAAGAAGAAAATTCACTAAACTAGAAAATAATTTTTAGATTGAACAGAACTATCAATCATGGTTTGACACGCCAGCGAAAAGATGATAAAATGCCAAAGTCGGATGGAAACGGCGGGCAATTCGCTGCTTCTATCTGTGGGTTGAAATACTAAGCTAGACAATCGTCTAACGGGGCGGGCGGTGAGCGCAATGCTTGCCGCCCGTTTCAGTTTTCCTTCATTATATATGTCAGGCGAATAGCCCCAGTCCGCTCGTGCAGCTGACCTGCAAGCCGCATTCCGGCGTGTACAATTTGATGTCGCTTAGAATGCCGCAGTGCGCATCGGCAATTTCCGTGACGCCGCCGATGCTGCACAACGCCTGATACTCGCGGCGGTAGATACTCACGCCGCAGCGCCCCAGACGGCGGAAAAGCTCACGCGAATAGTGCCCATCACGCAGGGCTTTGATGTCCTCGCTGTTTTCAGGTGTCGGAATGTACACCGTTACCGTATCTGTGTCGATAAAGCGGAAATGCTCGGCGGTTTCGCGGAAAGCAAATCTTGCTTCGGATGACAGCGTTTTGCTGGTATCCAGTAAATCATTTTCGGACGAAACGGGTCGTGAACGCTGCTGATTTTCGCCGCGCTTGAAGAGCAAATCGCAAAAATACGCGTGGATGGCTTTGCGGCTGCCGATGTCCTCAGCATACAGGCGCAGCACTGTGCGGCAGCTTTCAATGTTTGGGCGCATGATGGGTGGAACCGCGTGTTCGGTCTGGTAGATGTGGACGATGCTGTCCTGCGCCGCTTCCTTTCCCTCGCGATTGCAACGTCCGGCGGCTTGCAGAATGCTGTCCAGTCCGGCTAATTCGCGGTATACGGTCGGAAAATCCACGTCAACGCCCGCTTCAATCAGGCTGGTGGAGATGACGCGGCAGCACTGTTTCTTGTCTAAGCGTTCGCGAATTGTGGCAATGGTGCGTTCACGGTCGATGGCGTTCATCAGCGTGGAGAGATGGAAACGCCCCTCTTCCGGCAGGGCTTCGTACAGGCTGCGCGCCTGTTTGCGGGAATTGACGATGCACAGCACGGCATTTTCCTGACGAATCCGCGCGGCTAATTCCTCGTCCGAAACCATCCCGTCCTGCTGGAAGGTGACGCGGCGAAGGCTGCTGAACAGCGCATCCGGGTCGGGAACAAGCTCTTGAATGCGGGTGCCCGCGGTGAAGCCGCTGAAAATGGACAGCAATTCGGGCTGCGTCGCGGTACAGAGAACGGCGGTGACGCCGTAATGCTGAACCAGCTGGTCGATTACCGAGACGCAGGGGCGCATCAGCGAAATCGGCAGCGTCTGCGCCTCGTCGAAAATCACCACGCTGTTGGCGACGTTGTGGAGTTTGCGGCAGCGGCCGGGCTTGGCGGCGTAGAAGGATTCAAAGAACTGCACGGCGGTCGTGACGATGACGGGGGCATCCCAGTTTTCGCAGGCAAGGCGCTTGCGGAGGGCATCGGGCGTTTCGGCATCCGTATCGGGCAAATCCACCTGACTGTGATGCTCCACCACGTTCTCATCGCCCAGAATATCCCGAAAAACCTTCGCATTTTGGTCGATGATGCTGGTGTAGGGGATGACGTAGATGATGCGCTTCATCCCATGCTTCACTGCGTGGCTGAGCGCAAAGGCAAGCGACGAAACCGTTTTGCCGCCGCCCGTGGGGACGGTCAGGCTGTACAAGCCCTGCGGATCTTCGCTGCCACGCAGGCAGCGCCGCAGCACCTCGTTGCGCAGCGCGCAGAGGTCGGACTTGGGCTTTTCCAGCCATTTGGCAACGTGCGCTTGCAGCTTTTCCAGCAGCGCGGGCATGGAATCGCCGATGCCGCGCGGCTTTTCTTCCTTGCTGAGCGCGCGCTCCGTGTCCAGAAAATCAGCATCCACCAGACAGGAGAACAGCATCCGGATGTACATGGCAGTCAGGCGCGCATCATTCCGCGGAAGCCACGGCGGTGTGGGCTGAACGCCTGTTGGCAAAGAAATCTCACTGCGCCACGCGGAGGGATCGTCGCCGCCGGTCAGCTTTTTGTTCAGCCGTGCGCACAATGTGCCATCATCGAGGCTGAGACGGGTTCCCAAGTCGGGCAGACCGCCGTGATGCCCCGCAATGGCAAACGCCGCGGGCATATCGTCCAAATCTGCCGCCGCCTTCGCACCTGCCGTGCTGTGGTCCACCTTGGCGGTGTGTTCCGGGTCACGCTGGCGGCGCTGCCCGTTGGGGCTGTACTTGCCGATGTCGTGCAGCAGGGCTGTTCTTTCGGCGTGAAAACTCGCTCCAAAAGAAGCGGCGAATTTCGCAGAACGCGTCGCTGTGCCTTCCAAATGCTCCTTGAGTGGCTGATAGCTGCCGTCTTCGCGGAGGTGGGTGACGTATTCCATACAGAAAGCCCTCCCGACATAATCAATTTGTGTGTATCTAATGTTAATAATAGTATAGCACTATAATAACCTGCTGTCAAGAAAAATAAAACTATCGAGCAGTTTTTGTCAAACACTTCCGGGAAAAACAATGCGCAAAGCAGGAATATATTTGTGCGCTGCTGCCCTTGCAATGCTGCCGCCAAAATGGTATGATGGAAATGAACAAAAAAATACAGAAAAGGAGTCTTCCACATGGCAAAGAAAACGAAAACCCAGCCGAAAGCGCGTAAAACAATCACCTCCAATAATCTCGCTGATTTATCAAAACTCGTTCAAGCACTTGAAATAGACGATGAGAATCCGGAAAATCAGCAAAAGCCATCGGCGTTTGACAAAAAAATCATCTACAATGAGTTCCAGAATTCAACGTACACGCTGGTGTCGCCGATGGCGTACCTCATTGGCATCGACAAAGAAAACTTTGGCGAAGAAAATGCGAGACCATTTCTGCTGAAAAGTTACGAAGAGCTGGATGCGCACAAAGAGGCGCGCATTATCCGCAATCTGTGCCGCATTCGCACGGCGATGGAACGCAATTATCCAGCCATTGTGAATGAATTTCGCATGAGCTTCCGCAATATTGGCAGCGTGCCGAATCTCATTCCATCAGAATCGGTGGCGCAGCTGGAACAGGACGGCATCAGAATTTACAAAGCAAAGCCGGATATTGACGAATACATTATCAGCATCAATTGTGAAATCAGCAACCGAATCAATCAAGTGGCGCGCTTTTTCCCGGAATGGGTGAAGTGGGACTATGTGAAACCCATTTTCCTGATGCCGAACGGGACGAAAAAAGATGGTATCAAAAAAGCAGGGGAATACTATAAAAGCGATACCCGCCGCTATCCGTTCCACTGCTGGATTAACTGGGATGCCGTTTCCACAAGCCCGGAGAGCAAGGGGAACATCCTCTATAATGATGAAAAATTCGTAACGATTCTCTATGAGCGCCACGAAGACCGCTTTGAAAATCTGTCGCTGGTGCGTGATGCGGGCAACAGCACGATGCGCAATCTGGGCAGGCTGCTGGGGCAGTGCAAAAAATGCCTGATTGCGGTGGACTGCGAAAATTCGGATGCCGTGAAGCTCGCGGCGGCGCTGAGCAGCCTCCCGACCGAGCAGCTGGGCAAAATATCCAAGGTGATTCTGTTTGACAGCGAGTATACAACGGCACAGTGGAAAACGCTGGTTGACCGCACGCTCTCTACGGCGGTGGATGAAAAAGCGAACCTTGAGCTGGAACATATTAAGGTCGAGCGGCTGAACCAGAACAAATCGCAGTGCGATATGGCGCTGGCGGTGCGGACAAGCCGCGAAGTGTATACCTCCGGCGTGGATGCGGTCATCCTTGTTTCATCGGACAGCGACTACTGGGCGATGATTCGCCAGCTGGACAGCGTCCGCTTCCTTGTTATGCTGGAGAAGGGCAAAACAGGCATGGCCATCATGGACACCTTGGCGCGGCATGAAATCCCGTTCTGCTTCATTGACGACTTCTGCACGGCGGCGTCGTACAACATCAAAACCAGCACGCTGATCAATGCAATTCAGGAGCAAATCAATCAGCAGCTGGAGGGAGAAAGCACGAAACCATTCAACGTTCGCGAGATGATGGAGACGGCGCTGCAAAACTCGTGGATTATGATGACGGACAAGGAGAAGGAAGCGTTTTACAAGCGATACTTGCTGTGCATGAAACTGAATGTCAGCCCGGATGGCGCGGTCAGCATCACGCTGGGATAAAGGACAGCGTCTCTGAACGGTGGAGCGAAGGAGAACTTTGCTTGATGACTTGCCATTTCTGAACCTGCATGCGCCCTTTTAAACAGCGTCGGCACAGCGCCAAGTTTTCATTTGACGCTGTGCCGATGATTTTGTATGATGCTATTTCCGAATTGGTTCATCACGGAATCGACAAAGAAGGAAAGATGCGTTTTTATCCTCTTTTTCCTTATTCCTTGATATTCCTCACGCTGCCCCTTTCCACAAGGTGCACCGGCAAAATAACCTTCTTCTGCGCAATCTCTTCCTTCCGCAGCTGTGCCAAAATCATCTCCGTCGCCAAAGTGCCTTTCTTCTCCGAATCCTGATGAATCGTCGTCAGCCCCGGAATCGCCAGCTGCGAAATATAATGATCATCAAAGCCCACAATCGACTTATCGCGCGGCACACTTACCCCGCACTCATGCAGCCCGGACATGATGCCCGCCGCCAGAATATCCGCCGAGGCGAAAATCCCCGTGATTTCGGGACGCGTGCTGAGCTGATGCCCCAGCTTCTTGCCCTCCTGCACGGAAATTTCCTGCGTAAAGACAAGCGCCGGGTCGTACGGCACGCCGTATTCCGCCAAGGCGCGGCGATAGCCCTGCAGGCGCAGTTCAATAACGCCCGCGGGGGAAATCGGCGGCGACGCGAACGCAATCACGCGGTGGCCGTTCTCCAGCAGGTGCTTCGTGGCGAGGTAGCCGCCTTTTTCATCCTCCAAGCCGACGCAGCAGATGTTCGGGTCGTCCACATAGCTGTCGATGAGGACGACGGGAATGCCCAGCTTTGCTACGGCATCGAAGAACGAATCCTGAAACAGCCCCGTCATAATCAGCCCGGAGAGCCGCCAGCTGTGAATCAGCCCTTCCAGCGCGGCGACGCTTTCGGCGGAGCGCAGCATCAGGTAGTAGCCGGCTTCGCGGGTGCGCTGCTCGACGCTGGCGGCGACGCTGCTCATGAAGGGGTCGCTGACGGTGCTGCCGGTGGTGCGCGGCGTGATGTAAGTGACCATGGCGATGATGGCGGACTGGTCGTTCGCCAGCGAGCGCGCGGACATGCTGGGAACGTAGTGTTCGCGCTCGATAATCTCCCAGATTTTTGCAACCTTCTTTTCGGAAACGCGGCTTTTGCGGTTATGCACCACGTTGGAAACGGTTGTAATGCTTACGCCTGCTTCGGCGGCAATGTCTTTGAGTGTGACCATGCGATGCTCCATTTTATGCAGTGTTTTAGAAATGGCAATATGCGCAGAAAACCATGTCCGCAGACGTGAAACGAAAACGGACGAAGTCCGCGTGCGCATCATAAAAAGTATACCAGTCTTTGAAGTTGTTCGCAAGCGGTTTCTGGGAAAAAATCCGTAAAAGAAGGGGGAGACAGCCGAAACTGTCCCCCCTTTTTGAACGTTTTGGAATTATTCCAGTTCAGCCAGATAGTCCTTAATCGGCAGGTCGCCGGGCTTGCCGGTTTCCGGCGCGGTCAGACCAGCCTGAATGGTTTCGGAGCTGGTGGCGTCGATGGGCGCAACGGCTTCAGAGAAGGTGATTTCGTCCAGGTAGATGACGCACTTGGCGAACGCGCGGATGTGCAGGGCGTTGGTCATGCCCGGGAAGCCGGACGCTTCGAGGTCGATGACGAGATCCTGCCATTCGGTGGTGATGACCGGATGCGTGCCGTCCGCCAGCACAAGGTCAGAGAAGCGCGCCGCGTAGAACTTGGCGTCTTCCGGATGCCAGTCCATGATCAGCTTGTTCTCTTCGCCGCCTTCCGCGCCCTTGATGCGGATGGTCAGGTATTTGCAGTAGGAGACGCCGTCCAGACCCCACATGTCAATGGCTTCGCCCCAGTTTGCCATCCAGTCGGCGGCATGGGCGTAGTAGTCGTCTTCGCTGTCGTAGTCTTCCGGGTCATACGCCTTGGGGCGCATGTCGAGCTTCAACGCACCGTCCTCATTCTTTGCGCGCAGGTTCGCCCAGTTGTCCCACCAGAGGTGCACGCCGTTGGGCGCAAGCTCAGGCTTGGCATTCGGGTCACGGTCGTCAAAGTTGTCCCACAGGTAGGTTTCGCCTTCAGCAAACGCAACGGCTGCCATCGCGAACACCATCGTCAGGGAAAGCAGGAAAGCAAGGAACTTCTTCATGGGGATACCTCCTTTATGATGTTGACGGGTGGATAGGTTTAACGCTCAACCTATCGTTGACATGATTATAACATACCATTTGCCACATGTCAAGAGGGGAAAAGAGGCTTTTTCTGAAAATTTTTATCTTCAGGTACATTGCACATTTTCGAATTTCCTGCTATAATCATGGCATGGGTTTAGCGCTTAACTAAATGCGGACAATTTCCACACACTGGAAACGCCGCGGCGAACAAGGAGGACATGAACGATGAAGAGAACCACCCCCATCCTGATGCTTGTGCTGATGCTTCTGCTGACCGCGTGGATGATGCCCGCGACTGCCGAAGAGAATCCGACGCTGCTGACCCTCTACGAAGGCCCGAAGACGATGACGACCTCCGCAACGGCGAAAGTTACCGCGAACGGCAACGACCTGTTCGTCTATGACGTGATGGTCAACCACGAACACATCTGGAACGCCAACACCCAGCCGACGACCACGCCTATGACCTATTTCGACTTCGAGGGCAAAGTGCGCATCGAGGTTGAAATGCCCGGTCTGCCGGACAAAGTGGAGAGCGCCGTCGTCATTCCGCAGTCGTGGGGGATTACGCCCGAAGTCAAGGACGGCAAAGTTTCCTTCATAATTACGGAGCCGGGGCAGTACACCGTTGTCTTCAACGATAACGTCAACAAGGCGCTGCACATCTTCGCCAATCCGCTGGAAACGGACGTCCCCGATCCCGACGAACCGAATGTCTACTATATCCCCTCCGGCGAGTGGGTCATGGACGCCATCGCGCTGGAAGACGGGCAGACGCTCTATATCTCCGGCGGCGCGGTGCTGCATTCCATCATCTCCGTCAATAACGCCAAGAACGTCCGCATCTGCGGGCGCGGCATCATCGACGGCAGCGACTACGATGCGTGGAATCAGCCCGGCTCGTATGCGCGCGTCCCGATTGATCTCAATCACGCAAAGGATGTCACCATCGACGGCATTATCGTCGCCAATTCCAACTGCTGGAACGTTAATTCTTACTCCTCCAAGCATGTGGAAATCAACAACGTCAAGGTCATTTCCGGTCGTCAAAATGGCGACGGCTTCACCTTCCAGTCCTGCACCGACCACACCGTGACGAACAGCTTCGCCCGCACATGGGACGACAGCCTCGTCATCAAGAACTACTCCGGCTCCACCAAGGGCATCACCTTCCGCAACATGCAGGTGTGGACGGACCTCGCCCAGTCCATGGAAATCGGCTACGAAACCGACAAGGGCTGGACACTTGACCCTGAAATCAGCGATGTGCTGTTTGAGAACATCACCGTGCTGTACAACTTCCACAAGCCCGTTATCAGCATCCATAACAGTGACGATGCGTATGTACACGCCATCGTCTACCGCAATATCGTCGTCGAAAACGCCTTCATGCAGGGTGATAACGGCAATAATAAGGAATTGATTGAGATGACGCTGCAAAATTCGGCGTGGTCGACGGTCAAGGATGAGTTTGGGTCGATTGATGATGTGCTGATTGATGGCCTGACGGTGCTGCGGACGCTGGATGGAAAAGTGCCGGCGTCGAGATTGTCGGGGTATGGGGAGGATAATCGGATTACGAATGTGACCTTGCGGAATGTGACGATTCTGGGGGAGAAGATGACGAATTTGAAGCAGATGAAGCTGCGGTATGATGATTATTGTGAGGGGATTGTTGTAGAGTAAGCCAAAAGAGGATAAACACGCGGAAGAAGTAAGGGAGTGAGACCAACTCAATCGCGCGGAGGGGTCAAGGGGGGATCCCCCTTGCGGAGTCCAGAGGCAGCGCCTCTGGTGGGGTTTGGGGCAACGCCCCAACCGTTTGTCGTGCAACCAGTAATGGAAAAGCACGCAATTCTGCCACACGAGCGCTGAACAGCGAAGCGCTTTCAGCGCAGCGGTTGTAATTTCGCGCGTCCTCAGACGCGCCCCCCAACTTGCTCTTTCGACCACTTGCACATTGTCGCGCCAAATGGGCGCGACCGACCTGTCAATCATCCACATATCCACCATTATATATAGAAAGGAAATTTCGCTCATGAAAATGCGTTCTGTCGTATCCGCCATGCTCGCCCTGTCGCTGGCGTGCCTGCCCCTTCTGACGCAGGCGGAAGAAGAAATTCCCACCATCGTGACCGTTGTCCCCGCACCCGACCAGACCAAGGCGGAGCGTCCGGCGTGCTTCCCTGACCCTGCTGACCAGTACATCGCCCTCCCCGAAACGGAGAATTTTGCGCTCAATAAGGAAGTCATTTCCGGCGCGCATACCGACGTGTACGTCAGCCGAAACGTCAACGACGGCAAAACCGATACCTACTGGGAAAGCAAAGGGTTCCCGGCGGAAATGCTCATCGTGCTGGGCGAAACGCATACCATCTCGACCGTCGCGGTCTGCCTGAATCCATCCGCCATCTGGGAGGCGCGCATTCAGGAAATCGCCGTTTTCGTCAGCCAGGACGGCGAAAACTTTACCGAAGTTGCACCCGCCACGCAGTACCAATTCGACCCTGCGACGGGCAATCGCATCCGCATTGATTTCGATAGTGTGGAAGCCAGTTTTGTCAAGGTTGTGTTCACCATGAATTCCGCATCCCGCACCGACGGCGCGCAGGCAGCGGAAATCTGCGTTTACTGATAGGAGAAAATCACGATGCAATATCAAGGCATTATCTTCGATTTGGATGGCGTTCTCTGCTCGACCGACGAGTACCACTACCGCGCGTGGAAGGCGCTCGCGGATCGGCTCGGCATCCCCTTTGACCGCGAACGCAACGGCCTTTTGCGCGGGGTCAGCCGCATGGACAGCTTGAACATTATCCTCGAAAAAAGCGACAAGGCGTACTCGCAGGATGAGAAAAACGCGATGGCGGAGGAAAAAAACACGCGCTATCGGCAGTTGCTGAACCAAATGTCGCCCGCTGATTTGTCCGGCGACGTGAAGCGCACGCTGGATACCCTGCGCGCACGCGGCTTGAAGCTGGCGATTGGCTCGTCGAGCAAGAACACGCCGTTCATTCTGGAGCGGATGGGGCTGGATGGCTTTTTCGACGCGGTGGCGGATGGAAACTGCATCACGCACTCGAAGCCGAACCCGGAGGTGTTTTTGAAGGCAGCGGAGATGCTGGGCTTGAAGCCGGAGCAGTGCGTGGTGGTGGAGGATGCCCATGCAGGGGTGGAAGCTGCCAAAGCGGGCGGGTTTGCCTGCGCTGCCATGGGGGACGCCAAGGAGGATGCGCGCGCGACGTATCATCTGGGGAAATTGTCGGATTTGCTGGAGTATGTAGGGTAAATGCATAGAACCGAAATTTCCGCACCCGAAAGCCTGCAATCCGTAGCAGGAAAAGCGCAGTGCAGCCGCGAATTTCCCTCCATGAATACCGCATGGAGGGAAGTTTTGAACATGAGGAGGAATAAACGGATGAATACGGTGATTGAGCGAACGGGGTTTGACCCGGCACGGGACGCGGATAACGGCAACCGCTTCCTGACGGGCAATGGGTATATGGGCGTTCGCGGGACGATTGGCGAAGCGGGCGTACAGCAGATGACCGCCGTCAACCTCGCGGGCATCCACCACCAAAAGGGGCAGGGCTGGGAAGAGCCGCTGAATGCCCCGAACCCACTGTATGTCGCCGTGAAAGGCGTGTCGCTGCCGGAAAATGCCGATCGGCTTACATCGCACCGCCTCGCGCTCGATATTGCCGACGGCATGTTCACCCGCGAAAGCACGTTCAAGGCGGATGCGGGCGAAATCACCATCCGGCAGGAACGGTTCTGCGCGATGGAGCGGGTGCATTTGCTCGCACAGCGCGTGACCATCACGGCGACACATGACAGCGTCGTCACCATTGCGTTCGGCGTGGACGAAAACGTCTGGGACATCCACGGCCCGCATTATGAGACGCTGACGCTGACAGAATCGGACGGCATCGTCGCCCTGACCGGCGAAACGGATGATCACCAGCGCGTCTGCACGGCGCTCCGGTGCAGCTGCACGGACGGCGAAATCACGCACGGCGGCGTTCGGACGGCGCAAATCGCGCTTCGGGCGGGTCAGCCGTGGCAGCTGGATGAGGTCGCCGCGGTGTACACCACCAGCGATGGCGACGAACCGGAAGCATCCGCCATGGAAGCGGCAGAAAATGCCCCGGCGTATGATGCTTTGCGCGAAGAACAGCGGGCGGCGTGGGCGGCGCTCTGGCAGAAAGCGCGGGTGACGATTGAAGGCGACGCGCGCGCGGAGTTCGCGGTCAATTACTCGATGTACCACCTGATGAGCATCGCGCCGCGGCATCGGGCGGCGCTGTCGGTGGCGGCGCGCGGGCTGTCCGGGCAGACGTATAAGGGCGCGATTTTCTGGGATACGGAGATGTTCATGCTGGATTTCTATCTGGCGTGTATGCCGGAGGTGGCGCGGCACTGCCTGGAATACCGCGTGCAGACGCTGCCGGGCGCGCTGGACAAGGCGAAATCCTACGGCTATGCGGGCGCGTTCTATGCGTGGGAGAGCGTCGAGGGCGGCAAGGACGCTTGCACGGACTACAATGTCACCGACGTGTTCACGGGGCGACCGATGCGCACGTTCTTCCGCGATACGCAGGTGCACATCAGCGCCGCTGTCGTGTATGGGCTGCGGAAATATACGCAGTACACGGGGGATGATTCGCTGCTGCAAAGCGGCGGCGCGCGCGTCGTGCTGGAATGCGCACGGTTCTATATGAGCCTGATTTCCAAGCGCATCCTCAGCGACACCTATGATTTGCTGGATGTGATGGGCCCGGACGAGTACCACGAGCATGTGAAAAACAACGCCTACACCAACGAAATGGCGCGGATGACGCTGAATTACGCGGTGGAGGTCTGCCAGAAGTACCTGCCGGAGACGGACGAAGCGGAACTGATGCACTTTGCGGATGCCGCGAAGCACTTGAAGCATCAAGCGCCTGACCCGAAAACCGGGCTGATTGAGCAGTTCGACGGTTACTTCAAGCTGGAAAACGTACTCGTGCCGGAGGTGCGCAGCCGCCTGATTGACCCGCGCGAATACTGGGGCGGCGCGTATGGCGTGGCGGCGCAGACGCAGGTCATTAAGCAGGCGGACGTGATTGCCCTGCTGTACATGCTGGGGCAATACCCGGCGGACATCATCGCCGCGAATTATGATTACTATGAGCCGCGAACCGAGCATGGCAGCAGTCTGTCCGCGTGCATGTACGCCCTGTGCGCGTGCGCAATCGGGCGTCCGGCGGCAGCGTATCCGCTGTTCCTGAAATCCGCCGAGGCGGATATTGTCGGCGGCGGCAAGCAGTGGGCAGGGCTGGTGTACATTGGCGGCACGCACCCGGCGGCGGCAGGCGGCGCGTATATGGTGCTGCTCTATGGCTTCTTGGGTCTGCGCTTCGAGGACGGCAAGCCGACGCTGCATCCGCGCCTGCCGGAGGGATGGAAGAAGGTGCAGATGCAAGTGCATTGGCAGGGCAAAGACTGGCTGCTGACGGCGGAAGAAGGGCAGCAGACATGACAATCGCCCACTATCACCTGCCCGGTCTGTTCGAGTTTTACGAACTGTACCGCCGGTTTTTGCCGCTCTACCGAAACCATCCGGAATATTTCTATGATTGGTGCGACATCGGCTCGATTTACGGCGCACCGGCGGACTGCCTGTGGGGCGGCGGGCGCGTCGGGTCGGGGGAGTCAAGCACGCGGGACGTGCTGGCGCTGATGCGTGATTACGGCATTTCGCCGCGCCTGACGTTCAGCAACTCTCTCCTGCGCGCGGAGCATCTGCGTGATGCGCGCTGCAATGCGCTCTGCCAGATGCTGAACGACGGCGGGAATGGCGGCGTGATTCTCCATTCGGATTTGCTTCTGCGCTATTTGCAGAAAACGTATCCGAACTTGTATTTCGTGTCCTCAACGACGAAGGTGCTGACATCGTTTCCCGACTTGCAGGCGGAACTGGAACGAGCGGAATTCCGCTATGTCGTGCCGGATTTCCGCCTGAATCACGCGCTGGAGAAGCTGAATGCCCTGCCGCAGGGTCAAAAGGACAAGGTGGAGTTCCTCTGCAACGAGTGCTGCTATTTCGGCTGCCGCGACCGCCGCGCGTGCTACGAAGCCGTCAGCCGGAAGAACCTCGGCGAAGGCGGCGACGAGCACCGCTGCCACGCACCGGACGCAGCGGGCGGCTACCGCTTCTCCAAGGCGATGGAGAATCCGGGCTTTATCAGGCTGGCGGATATTCAGCGGACGTACCTGCCGATGGGCTTTGAGAACTTCAAGATTGAGGGGCGCGAGTTAGGCAGCGCGCTGGTGCTGGAATTCCTGCTGTACTACCTGACGAAGCCGGAATGCCAGCTGAAAGTGCGGGAGGACATCTATCTGGATAACATGCTGGACTTGTTCTGATTGCAATCAAAAACAGCCTGCGGAATTCGTCCACAGGCTGTTTTGATACTTTTTTGGTTCTTCACGGAAAGTTGGGGGCAAACAAGGACTTAGGCGAAGCACCAAAAAGCTGCACGCGGAAGGAGCATGAAA
>ERZ827104.705-NODE-705-length-33898-cov-10.478533_pt1 | contig 33898 bp, 38 predicted proteins | sample MGYA00519781_ERZ827104 | MGnify/ENA primary metagenome ERZ827104 (study PRJEB31778, sample SAMEA3449257) | human gut metagenome | biome: human gut; feature: human-associated habitat; material: faeces | place: United Kingdom | collected 2010/2012 ...
AGCATAATACATAGCATTGTACATACTATTTTCTTCATACAAGACCTCCTTAAATCCCGATTTGTTGCACAATTTTTATATTCAAATTATACCATAAAATTGTGAACAATTCTACCGTCATTTTGGATATATGAGAAAAGTCCGAACAGTTTTCTGCCCGGACTTTCTCGCTCAATCATAAATCAATTCCGCTTTCACAATCTCCTCTGCCTGTGCCTTGCAAGCGTTCATCTGCCGTACCCACTCCATTTGGTGTCGGCTTTCAGTTGCTCGGTCACGCCGTTTTGCTCTGCCAGTGACTGCACGATCAGCTCTATGCGGTTTCGTGCCGCTTCGTCAATCTTAGCGCAATACTGTCTTACGTACACCCAGCTATCTCGGAGGGCGTCCTTTTCTGCGTATCTCCGATGCCAGGAGGGAAACGTCAGCCGCACGATCCGCATGCGCATCATACCGTCGTCCAGCAGCGCCAGGAACCGGAGCTTTTGTCGGTAAGTATTGTGTAAACATGCCGCGTCATAATGCGTTCACCCGGTCAGAATATCGGCAATTCTCTTGCAGGCGAAACCATCGCCATAGGGATTCGCAGCGTTACTCATCTTGGCGCATTCTTCCGGGGAATTCAAGCAGTGATGGCAGTTCGATCGAGGCAGTGCTGCATGAACTGAGGGATCGTAAGGCGGAACAAACGGTGGAATTCTTTTCGCATATCTATGGGAAAGCGCCGAATGCCGATGCGATCCGCCTTTTGATGGGCTCACAGTTCTGGTACTTCCGCCAGCTGCTGGATCGGCACATGGAGGAAAGCAGAATGCTTACCTGCTTACAGGCGGTCCTTGATTTTACCAACGCCGGCTGGCGGCAGTTATGCGATACCTTGCAATAAATCCGAAAAGTTGACTCGGACGGTCCATCCGTCCGTTTCTTATGGCCATCTGGAACGGCTGAAGGACCGCAGCGTTTATGCGCTGTCCAGCGGCGAGCGACAGCTCATCTCCATTCTCTCGGCATGGGCCATGGACACAGATATTTTTCTCCTTGACGAGCCAACGGCAAATCTCGACTTCGCCGCCACGCAGGCGTTAAAAGAGATCCTGCTGGCGCTGAAAACGCCGCCGGCCTTATCCCGTGATCGCCGTCTCTGCGACGTTCAGCCATATTCCATTCAAAACGGAGTCTTTCACCATATCCATTGCGCGGGCCATCATGAAGGACGCGCCCATCATCATTCTGGATGAGGAGACAGCCAATGTGGACCCGGAAAATGAAAAGGAACTGATGGAGGCCGTTGCAGAATTGACCCACAATAAGACGGTCATCATGAGCATCAGTGCAAGGTTTCCCCACCGCCAGCGTCTCGCTCCCACGAAGGCAGGCATCGCGCCCCAAGCAGCAAGAGCCAGCACCATAAAGGTGATAACGTTGATAAATGAACGACTATAGATGTAGTGAAGCATCAATGCAATTTTCCTCGGATTGGTGCAATTACGCGTTCTTTTACAATGCTGCGGAAGTAGGCATATTCTTCACAACGGTGATATGCCAGCCAAAATATGGCATTCGGTACAATCGCCGTGAACATTGTCATGACTGCAAAACGCAAAACCGTTGTTGCAGAAGATAGAACTACATATCGGATCGTCAGCATGACAATCAAAATAGTTGCGAGCAGGAGAACTCTCCTGAAATAACAGGCAAAGAAAGGCTTACATGAGACTTCAAACCCATACCTATGGAGAATAAGCGGATCATACCACAGGCTGATCGCTGCTCGCGATAAAAATGTGGCGAACAGAACGCCAAAGACTCCCCATAGCTTTCCGAGAAAGATTGAAAGAATAATATTTAGAATCGCCACCAAAATTGGCCGAAACTTTCCTTGCTTAAATAACCCTATGGTCGAGCGGAACACCCAAAGCGTATTCATGTAACCTGCCACGAAGAAATTGATCGCAATGGCAATCGATATGGGAAGCCCCAGTACAAAGCGCTCGCCAGCCCATATCTGTACAAACGGATCTAATAATGTAACCAGCGCAATAAAGCTGAAGCCATACAACCAAAAATTCAGGAATTCAACTTTCTTGAATAGTGCATAGCCCGCATGTTTATCTTCCGTTGCGAAGAAATTTCCGAGGCTTCCCGTAATGGCTGCTGTGATCTGGCAAAGCACACTGGTTACGGAATCGCATATGAGCGTATAGTTTGACAGTCGCCCGACCCATAAAACGCCGACAACGGCAGAAATGATAATGTTATCCGTTCCATTCAGCGCAACATGACCAAACCGGGACAAGACCAGCGCTTCGGTATCTTTTCTAATCTGCACACGTTCTTCCGCGCTAAGGCTAGCGCCTTGATAGGTCTTTATCTCGGGATATCTTTTATCAACCAAAAGTGCAACGTACAAATTCAAGAAAATGTTGCCGGCAAGCTGAATCAGAAGATACAAAAGATATTTTCTGAACAAGAGCAACAAAACAATTTGCAGTCCAGATTGCAAAATGGTCATCGTGTTCTGCACATTTGTCTTGATGTATTCTTTCTGGTCGGCATACAAAACCGACGCTTTATACGACGAAAACCAATATGAAATCGATGTGTTGACCAGAAAAAGGATATAGTACAGTGTGAGCCCGGAAATGTCCGGCTTATCCTTGATGATGTAATCCATAAAAGGGATTACACAGAGGCCCAAGAGAAAAATTACCACTCCAATAATTATATATATCTTCTTGTAAAATTGGAGCAGCGCAGCTGTCTTTTGATAGTCCTTTACCGCCACGGGTGCGTACATACGATAAACCATGGCGGAACCAAATCCCAACTCTGCAAGAGACAGCACCGTCAGGATATTGCTATACAATCCATTTACGCTGAGGTACGCTTCATTCAAGCAGTAAATGAAAATTGTGCGGACGGCAAAGTTCAGCAAGATCGTGAGCACGCGTCCCAAGAAACCGCTGGCAAAATTTAATGCTGAATTTTTAAGACGACTATTTTCCATGCTTCTTCAAATACTCGCTTTTTCGCAAGGTCGATATATCATAATCATATTCCATGTCCAGATATATTTTTCCGTTGGTCTTTAGCTTTTCATAAACTTCTCTATTGCGGTATTTTATAACTTTAGCAGGATTCCCTCCCACCACCGCAAGAGGAGGAATATCGTGTGCAACAACTGCACCCGCACCAATAACGGCACCCTCGCCGATGGAAACTCCGGGAATGATCGTAACGCGACTGCCAATCCATACGTTATTTCCTATGTTGACAGGTTTCAAAACAAACCGACGGTCGTAGGGAAGTGATTGGAGATCGTCGCTGTCGTAATTGTGGTTTGCCGTCCAAATCTCAGCTCCGCGCGAAATGATTACACCACTGCCTATATTTACGCCGCCCTCACATTTAGCAAAGAAGCCTTCGCCGATCCACGTGTTGCTGCCGATGCTCAATTTGCTCGGCGAGCTTATGCTGTATCCCCTACTTAAATATACGTTTCTCCCTACAGAGGCCATGCAGGCAAAAAAGCGCTTTAATTTTCGGCGCTCAATCCAGCCTGTAAGCCATATGTTAAATCTGTTCCGAAGTGTCATGCAGCAGTATCTCCTAATAAAGCGGCTTTCCTTTTCCTTGCAGGGTATACCAAGCATAGCGCAAGAAAAACCTGAATTTGCGCTTTGCCTTTTGCAGCAGCGTCTCCTGAAAAAAAGTCTCAATTGCTCTTTCTAAATCACACCTCTCTGTATAGGCATAAAACGCAGCTCTCTGCGCCCCTTCATCAAAAGATGTAAGCAAACTTTGATTGTATTTCAGGATTTTATCAATTTCAAACTGGCGACGAACAATCTCGCTTCTGTTCAAAAAGAGAGTTCCTTTTTCTGAATTTACAATGACCGCCGAAAGGCCATTGTTGTCATCCATATCCGGTATCGAAATCTCTGCACCCCAAAGGTCGCCAATTGTCAGGTCGCTGCCACTTTTAAAAGCCCGAAACTGGCAAGAAAAACAGCTTTCTTTTAGGGTCACGCCCCGAAAATAGCCTTGCATATATGTATCAAACGTCATGGGTTCCGAATGGACTTTTCCATTTGCAAACTCCATTCTCACAGAGCTATTATGCCAACCCTTCTTCTTGTTACGAAACTCCATCCTTGTAAGCCTTGCGCCATATTTCCTTTCCTGCATACCAATATACGTTTGCAGCATATGGTCGCTGGGAATCCCATGGCAGATCAACTCCACAAGAACCAGATTCGGATACTCTTTTCCAAGAAATGTACGCAGTCCCGCGACCTGGCAGGGGCACCCGCTGAACAAAACCTTGCATCCCTTTTCCAGCACGTCTTTGACTTCCCGATAGCAATACCCCACATCGCTTTGGGCATACTTGGAGCCCATCATCCGCAGAATATCTTCCTTGGCATTGGAAAGGATGTGCTTGACATGAAACTCGTCATCAAACACTGCGCCGCATACATATCCGCCATCGCGGAGCATTTGGTCGGCAAGCTCATAAAACACACCGCCCGAGCTGCTGCGCATCCGCATAGGGTCATTCTCGCTTTTGGCTGCAAAGGCTACAGGATACCCCTCACCAGGTTTTCCTTTGTTCCCCAAAATTGGGCAAGCCTTTTCACATCGGCTGCAATGAATGCAAATGTCTTCATTGATCTGAGGATATCTAAAATCCAGATGAACCTTGTCCAAGCTGATCGCATCTACCGGGCAAGCATTTATGCAAGCGCCGCAGATCGCACATTCTTGAACCGAAACCTTATCAATCATCTCTCCACATCCCTCAGCACTTCGTCTATATATGCTTTTGCGTGGTCGATCTCATCTTTCAGGCAGCGGCGCACGGCTGTCCAGTCCGTGCCATCCGGGATCTCCGTCTCTGCTATTACCATGTGGTCAGATAGCCCCAGCATGGCGGTAAAGTCGCGCATCCGCGTATTGATTTTCTCCGTGCGCTCCACGACGGCGAATTCCCTCTCGAATATCACCGAAAATGCCGTTGCATGGAAGGAGTTGGACAGGACAAAGTCTGCGCCCTGTACCAATCCAAGGAAATTCTCCGGTCCGCAGAGTGAGAAGCAGCGCTCGGCATACGGAAGCTTGAAGACCGAGTAGATATGCAAGCCTCGTTCCGCCGCAATTCTCCCCGCCAACTTGCGGACAGCAGGGCTATTATCAAAGTCATATACCAGCAGATATGGTTTCTCGCAGCGCTCCGGCTTCTCAGCCATCGCCTCCCACTGTGCCCGGTCAAGCAGGAATACCGGATCAAGGACGGTTACAGCGTTTGTGATCCCCAACGTCTTCAGCACAGAAAGGCCGGACTTTTCGCGCACAGCAATATGGTCAAAACGCTTGAGATACTGCGCCGTCACCTCCCGCAGCTCCTGCGGGAACTCGTCCACCGCAAAGCTGGCCGCGTAGGATGCGCGAATGCCATGCAGCGCAAAATCCAGATAGAAGACCGGATCTTTCCCGTTGGGAAACAGCGGATTCCAGATCTGGTCGCTTCCAGCGAGAAACGCATCCGCCTCCGGCGGCTCCTTTTTCAGTTCCTCGTTGGAGGTGTATCGTTTTGTGAGATCAAGGTACTTGGCCGTAAAGCTGTCAAACGCCTTTTTGCGCGGCAGCATACGTAATCTGCCCGGAAGCTTCGCCAGCAGGTACGCCTGTTTCAGAAAAGGCTTGTCGTATTTGGGGTTTCCGACGATATCCAGCCGGTAATGCTTCGATAGATAATCCGGTTTATAGTCGATGATCTTCACATCATGCCCCAGCAACTTCAAATAGGTTTGCAGGGCGTAAGCCTGTAAGGATGCACCGACATTGTATACGTCGTGGCAAGTAATTGTACAAATTTTCATGGCTTGCCTTTTTCCATAATCCTTCTCACAATCCGCCCCAACTTTGCCTTCATCTGTGTGCGTTTCGGAAGCCAACTCATGGAGTACCAGTGGATCGAATATGTATTCTCTGTTTTCGTCAGTTTCCCAGTTGTACTGTCCATAGGATTGAAGTAATCATCCGGATAGACATGGATACCTGCGACGATCTGTTCCTGCCCATTACGGATAAGTCCAAAGCGTTCCAACACATCGCTGTTCAGGTGCGGACACCCTACCGGCATAACGCTGCTATCTGGCTGCATATAGTGCAGCTTTTTGTATTCATCGATCATGGCCTGCACAATGGGCTGATGCGGCACGGCCGCCATAACCTGCCCGCTGTTGACAAACCGGTTATTTTCAAATCCAATAAATCCCTCGTCATTCAGCAATGGCGAAATATCCCGCACAACCTCCACATCGGTGTCGAAGTACACGCCGCCGTACTGCTCCAGCACGATCAGGCGCATGACGTCGGACACGAAGGCGTATTTTTTCGCGGCATACGCCTCCGCCATGAAGGGCATGGCGAGGTAATCGCAGTTGTCCTCGTTCCACTCGCGGATCTCAAAATCCGGGCAGAACTTCTTCCAACTGGCGATGCACTTCTTGGCAAGCTCCGGCTTTTCGCCGCGGCCAAACCAGCAGTAATGGACGATTTTCGGGATCATGGGTCACCCCTCCATCAGCGCATAGATCTTCTCGACCTCCGCGCCGTTCGTATAGTCTCGCTTTGCGCAGTTCTCCGACAGCCGCTGCATCCGGGCAGAGTCGCGCAGCAGCGCGGCAATTCCGGCGGCGCAGCCCGCATTGTCCATGGGGACGATCAGGCCATCCACACCGTCCTCCAGCTGGCTGCCGGAGGTAACATAGTCCGTGATGACGACAGGCTTTCCAAGAAGCTGCGCCTCCCGCACGGTGACGGCCTTGCCCTCATAGCGGGAGGGCTGCACATACAGGTCGCAGGCGCGCATATAGGGGTAGGGGTTGTCTTTCTTGCCGAGGATGATGACGCGATCCTGCATACCGGCTTCGGCGATTTTCTGGCGGATCAGCATCTCGTCGCCGCCATAGCCGATGAGATACCACGTTACGTCAAGGCCGTCCGCCACCAGGCGGCGGCAGATATCCGGCACATTGTCGAAGTTTTTGGCGTCGCAGAAGCGGCCAACAGAGAGAATCAACACGCTTCCGTCTGATGGCATATCGGTCTGTGGTTGTTCCGTCTGCTTGCAGATCAACTCTTTTGGCAGGATATTTTCAATCGTCTGCACCTTTCCTGCCAGTTCCGGAAAGGCCGTTTGAAAACTTTTAGAGGCTTGTTCAGACACACCGCAGATGGCATCATACCTACTCCACATGGCAAGCTCCGTCGCACGGTCGAAGGACAGCGCCGTGTAGTCCGTGTGAATCCACGCTGCGTATTTCTTTGCCCTCGCCCGTTCCCGTGCAAAGTAGTGCGGCGTCAGAAAACTGATGGCAAGATCATAGGTTTTGTCGGAAATCTGCGGCATAGAGCGCAGTGTGTACTTGTGGCTATACGTCAGCGCTGCAACGGAGGGCTTCTCGTCGGGATGCTGCTTGTCAAAACGCCGCGCCGCAAGCTTTCCTTGCAGCCGCCCACAAAGTACGCCGAATTGACCGCTTCTGATAAGCGACGCCATCGGCACGGCCAGCGACGCATACTGCGGAATCTCCGGCAGAAGATTTGCCTTGGGATTCAGATATGGCATCAGCTCGCCGCTGTGCCGCATCAGAAAGAGGTCAACGTCATAGCGGTCGTAGTCGATAGAATCCAGCAGCCCCAGCAGGCTGCGCTCCACGCCCCCAAGCTCCATGGCCTGGGAGAAGATGAGAACGGATGGTTTCATCGAGCCTTTCTCCTGATATACCCCGTCAGTACCCACCCAGCCGGTGTACACAGCACCGTCAGCAGTTTGCGGGGTGATTCCTTGATATAGTTTCGATTTCCCGCGATCTGGCTGCTGGAGCAGTAGTGGATACAGTCCAGCAGCAAGCGCTTAAAGGACTCTGGATGCTGCATCTTCACCACGCGCCAGAAAGCAAAACCCTGCGGATTTTTGAGATACTGCCGCAACATGTTATTGCTGGAACCATCCGGCTGGTATTCTACATTGCAAAGCACCTCATTCAGCACGGCCAGTTTGTGGTCTTGGTCTATCAATAGATATTTATAGGCCAGGCTAACATATTTTTCGCCTTCAAACACGGGGTACTCCGGATAGGCATGGATGATATCCGTGCGGTAGACCAGCTTCTTGTCGCCGGTTCCGCCCGCAGCATAGTAACCGGAGAGCGTTGTTTCTGTCGCAGCAGCAGGGAAATCCTTGCCGATAATTTTTCCTTCAAAGTCGGCATCAAGGCCAACGATGCCGGCATAGCCCTTGTCCTTGACCTCGGCCCATTTGCGCAGGATCTTCTCCACCGCGCCAACTGCCAGCATGTCGTCGGAATCAATGCAGGTGTTCAGTTCCGTGTGGATATTGGCGTAGGCCGCATTGTGAGCCGTGTGCATTCCGCCATTTTCCTTGTAGATATACTGAATCTCAAATCCGTTGTCGCGGCTCTGCCAATCACGCACTAGTTCTGCGGTGTTGTCGGCAGAGCCGTCGTCTACGATCAGCCAGATGAAGTTCTTGCAATTCTGGCGGCAAAGACTTTCATAGGTGCGCGGCAGGGTGTGTGCCCGGTTGTAGGTAGGGGTAAAGATGGTGAGGATAGGCTCAGCAATTCTGTTCATAAGCGTTGATGTAGAACTCCTGTAGTTTTACGGCCTCGGTAGTGATATCGAAGCCATGGGCGGCAATTTCAGCTCGGCGATCAGTGCGGGGGATGGCTCGCTTCGCAAGGATCTTCTCCGCCCATGTCTCCGGGCTTGCGGACAAAGGCATGACATCCACCAAACCCTCAGTCAAGATGCACTCGGGAGGAATCTTGTCGGAGATAATGCACGGCAGCCCCGCCGCTTGCGCCTCGACCATGGTGACCGGCAAGCCCTCATACAGCGACGGGAACACGAATACGTCCATTGCCTGCATCAAATCTGCGACATCGCTGCGGACACCGAGAAAACGTACATGCTCTGCAATGCCCAGCGCGTGTGCTTTAGCCTGTATCTTCAGCATATTCTCGCCGCCGCCGACCAGCAAAAGGATCGCGCTCGGCTCTTTTTTCAGCAGTGCGGCAAAGATGTCCAAAAGAAAGGGATGATTTTTAGGTTGATTAAATCGTCCAACATGTCCAATCGTGAGTTTATTCTCAAGGCTAAGTCGCCGCCGTACTTCTTGGCGCTTGGCCAAGTTGAAAGCGTAGGCTGTAACATCTATGGCGTTATTAATAATTTGGAACGGTGCTCCGCCAAACATCCAATCGCCAGCATCTTTCCCACAAGCAAATAAATTAGTAGTATATTTAGGGATGCTCCGCTTATACCATAGCTTGATGGGATATTTCAGATTCTTGTCTTGGTTTGCACTATGGCTGTGGGCGATGCGAACCGGAATATTATGCTGTGCAGCGGCCCTCAGGATTACCGAACTAAGGCAGTCCTGATGTACATGAACAATTTTGTATTTCGGGTGTTCATCAAAAAAGTGATTCAGAGCAGCTAAATAGCCTTCGCTCCAAGGCACCAGCCGGGGCAAACGATAGAGCTTTCCACCAAGGGATTCGATTTCATCGTCAAACGCCGCTCGCTCCTGACGGTGTACCAGAAAATCGAACTGCACCCTTTCCCGGTCAATGTGGCGGTAATAATTCATGAGCGTGGATTCCAGGCCGCCGCGCTCCATGTGGGTGACAACTTGTAAAACGCGAATTGGAGTCATCATTTATCTCCCTGCCAAGTTTAAGTATTCTGACAAGCTCAGTCGTGCAAAATCCTGGTCAAATGGCCGATTGATCGCATTTTCATAACAGAAATACACAAGATAACCCGCTGCCATCAAAATTTTCAATGTTCTCCCGTCCCTGCCGCCGATTTTTTTCAACATCCACGGGAGCGACAGCGACTGAAAAATCAGGAAATAGTTTGCCAGCCGCGCAAAATAATTTGCCGTACCGAACAGGCCCACAAACATAATGGCGCCATTGAGCATGGTCAGGTTCACCATGAGGTTCTCCGTTTCAGAGCTGTCTGTGAACAGCTTCTTGCGGTAAATATATGACAGCACCAGCGGCACATTGCAGACGAGTACACGGAAAATATTAACGCCCTCGCCTGTAAACTCAGAAATCGTGTATCCCTCTCCCAATCGTGTTGTGATATTGACGATCATGCCAAGCAGCGGGCGGAGGAAAAATCCCGCCGCAAGGAAAAATGCCAGCATCCAGTAGGTCCTCTTTGTCCACGGACGAAACTCCATGAACGGCACCAGCAGATACATCAGCGAATAAGGGTGGATCAGCGACGCGATCAGGACGCCCGCTATAAAGAAAACCCACTTCCTTTTAAGCGCAAACGTTACTGCAATGACTGCAATACCGACGGCGGCGGCCTGCTTGATACCCGCGAAAACAAACGTATAACAGCCGGTGGTAAACAGCAGGAAAACCGTCAGCGGATAATCTACAGAATATCTGTGCGCAAAAATAAAGTAGCAGCCAACCGTCAGGAAAGCCCAGAACATCAGAAAATTCTGTGTGGATACACCGCATATTTTCAGCTGGTAGTTGATCCAGTTGAAGAGAGGGTTCGCGCCTACACTCTTGTCTGTCATTTTCCACGAGCCTTCTGTGATCAGCTCATAAGCATGGCGATACGCCTCCGTGTCATTGCACTGTGTCCGCAGTCCCGCAAAACCTGCCAGCAGGATGATGATCAGCAGGGTACAGAAAACCAGTCTGTGCCGTTGGGCATGGTTCATCGGTCCCATCGTAACATGATCCGCACACCACGCCAGTGCAACCGATATGAGCATGAGGATGACTAACTCTCGCATTTCAGATCTCCAAGTGTTTGATCGTCTCCGCCACAACGGCGGTTTTACTGAATTTTTGCTCCATCCGCGTCCGACCGCGGCGACCCATTTCAGCCTGCCGATCCTCCGGCAGCTCTGCAAAACGCCGCATCGCGTCGCAAAGCGCGTCTGCATCCTTTGTCGGGCACAGATATCCGCTGACACCGTCCTCCACCGCCTCGCGGCAGCCGGGGATATCGCTGGTGATGAGGGCACGGCCAGTGGCGGCCCCCTCCAACAGAACATTGGACATGCCCTCATGGTACGATGGCAGCACGACGCAGCTCGCCATGGCGTAAAAGCGCTTCATATCCGACTGATAGCCGTGATACTTGACCACGCCAGCCTGCTCCAATTTATCCATGAGGGGCTTATATTCCTCTTCAAATGAGCCGACGATATGAAACTCCACGCCGTCGCCGTATTCCTGCTTCATTCGCTTTGCGGCGGCAAACAGCTCGTCCACACCCTTTTCGTGCATGACGCGACCCACAAAAAGAAACCGTACCGGTCCCTCCTGCGGGTAGGGCTGATAAGGATAATCTTCTAAATTGACGCCTGCACCGCTCAGCACCACGTCGCGCCCCTTCGGCACAACGCCGGTGGCAGCGAGGGTGTCCCGATTCCCGGCATTCTCAAAAAAAACGACCCTCGCACCCTGCAACGCCGGTTTGTAGAGCGCCAGCACAAACTTCTTGAGCCAGCCGCCGTTTTCGATGGCGCTGCCAAGCCCCGTGATGTTCACGGCATAGGGGATGTGCGCCATCCGGCAGGCTAAGCCACCGTAGATGTTGGGCTTGATGGTGTATGTCAGAACCAAATCCGGCTTGACCTCTTTCAGCATGGCCCTGTACTGCCGGAAGAGTTTGCTGTCATGGATGGGGTTCATTCCTCGGCGGTCAACGGGAAGTTCAATCACCTCGTCCGCCAACTTATGAAGTTCCTCCCAGCGGTCGTTATGTGGGACAGCAACCGTAACATTCGCGTGTTTTTTCAGTTCTGAGATCAAGTCCTTGCGGAAATCGTAAAGGCCGCCGCTGTGATTGGCCAGTATTGCAATTCGCTTTTTCATCGTCTCTCGTCCAACGCAAGTGTTTTTAGCTCGTTGTACTTCATCATAACAACATCGCTTCTATATTTCCCCACGGAGGGGACATTTTGCTGCCCGCTCAGGTTATTCACGATCATCTGCGGCGTTTTTACGCCGCATTCATAGGCGTGCGGATAACCGCCTCCAAAGCGCGGATTGACCTCGGAAATATAATACGCATCCCCGATTTTGAAGATATCCATATCGATCTGCGCACGATACCCGCTTTCTTCAACAAAACGCGAAATCAGCGCAAACAGCTGTTCGTCCTTAAAGGAGATCGCCTTATCCGTCTCTCCGGCCCGCATCACCAATTTGTTCTTCGTAAAGGCGGCAACAACATGCCCGGAAAGCATATCCGTGTAAACATCCGCGCCGATTTCCTGCCCATTCAGAAACTCCTGAATGATCATGTCTGGCTGGTGCTGAAAGAGGAAGGCTGCCGTTTCCATATCCTCCGCCTTGGAGATATGCAGACTCGCGCTGCCAAAGCGTGGCTTTACAAAAACCGGAAATGCAACCTCACCATCAGCCAACGCCTGTTCAAACGCCGAGAATTGTACATAGGTTTTTGCGCAGCGGTAGCCATGCTCTGTCAGCCAGTTATACATTGCCCATTTGTCAAGGGCCATTTCACACAACTCGTAGGAGGAACCTACAACCGTTGTGCCAATAGCTTCAAACGCTTCTTTGTGTTGAGCCAAAAGCGACAGTTCCGGATCAATCAGAGATAAAACACCATCGATGTGCTCACTTTTGCAAATCGTTAATATCTCATCGACATAACCAGGTGCGGTCATTCGAGGAACGATATAATACGAGTCTGCATCATAAAGTGCAGGTGCATACGGGCTGCAATCGGTCACAAAAACTTTGCCAGAAGGGCCGACCGCATCTTTGAAATATTGAACAACTTTATTTCTCGTTCCGCAGCTAAGAATTAGAATGTTCATGATAAATCACTCCACTTTTTCTCCAACACAACTTCTAATCCGTGCGAGATTTCCCTCACTACTTTGGGTATTAACCTGCACCCCCGACCTGTTGAGCACCTTGCCAACTGTCCCCAGTAGAATGCGTAAATCCGTAATAAAACTGATATGCTGCACATACTCCAAGTCATATGCAAATTTCTGCTCCCACGTCAACGTGTTTCTTCCGTTTATTTGAGCCAGACCTGTGAGTCCCGGTCGCACATCGTGCCTATGGCGCTCATCCGCTGTGTAATAGAGCAAGTATTCAACCAGCAGCGGTCTCGGCCCCACGATGCTCATCTTGCCGCGGAAAATATCCCACAGCTCCGGCAGCTCATCCAGGCTTGTTGCTCTCAAATTGCGGCCAAACTTCCCTAACCGGATTTCGTCTGGCAGCAGGTTGCCGTTTTCATCCCGTGCATCGCTCATACTGCGGAACTTATGGAGTTTGAAAATTTTCTCATCCCTTCCCGGACGCTCCTGGCAGAAGATCACAGGACTGCCCAGCTTCACGCGCACCAATATCGCCGTCACCAGCAGCAGCGGCGACAGGACGATCAGCGCGCACCCGGACAGCACGATGTCCAGCAGGCGCTTGATGTATTTTTCATAAAACCCCGCCTTGTGCCGCATCAGAACATCCCCCGGATGACCTTGCACACGCGGTCAACGTCGTCCATGCTCATTTTCGTGTCGCTGGGCAGGCACACGCCGCGGGCAAACAGATCGTCGCACACCGTCTTTTCGCTGACGCGGACAAAGGGGCAATCCGCAAAGACCGGCTGCAAATGCATGGGCTTCCAGAGGTAGCGCCCCTCAATGCCAGCCTCGTTCAGCTTTGCCAGCATTTCGCCGGGCGTCACGCCGCAGCCCTCGTCCAGCAAAGCGACAGACAGCCAGCGGTTCGATTCCGCGCAGTCCAGCTTCGGCTGCATGGTCAGCGGCAGGTCTTTCAGGTTTTCGGAGTAGCGGGCAAAGATAGCCCGCTTCTGCTCCACGCGCAGCGGCAGCACTTTCATCTGCCCGCGCCCAATGCCCGCGCAGATGTTGCTCATGCGGTAGTTGTAGCCGATCTCCTCGTGCTGGTACCACGGCGCGTTCTCGCGGGCCTGCGTTGCCAGCTTCAGGGCATGCTTGGCTTCCTCTTCCGTCTGGCACAGCAGCATACCGCCGCCGGAGGTGGTGATAATTTTATTGCCGTTGAAGGAAAGCGCGCCAAAGTCGCCAAAGGTGCCGCACTTCTGGCCGTTGTATGTAGAACCCAGCGCCTCGGCGGCATCTTCGATCAAAGGAACATTGTGCTCACGGCAGATGGCGATGATTTCATCCAGTTTGGCTGGGTTGCCATACAGATGCACCGCGACCACCGCCTTGGGCACACCGTATAGTTCAAAGGCATGGTGAAGAGCAGCGGGATCCATATTCCACGTCTCCCGCTCGGAGTCAATGAACACCGGCTTCGCGCCGCAGTAGACGACAGGGTTGGCCGAAGCGGAGAAGGTCAGGCTCTGGCAAAACACCGCATCGCCGCGCTTCACGCCCGCGAGGATCATCGCCAGATGCAGCGCCGCCGTGCCGGCAGACAGAGCGACAGGATAGCCCTTGCCCATGTAGGTACCCATCGCTTTTTCAAATTCGTTAACATTCTCGCCCAGCGGCGCGATCCAGTTCTTCCGAAATGCGTCGTTAATGTACTCCAGTTCATAGCCCTCACCCGACATATGCGGGCTGGCCAGCAAAAGTCGTTTATCCATTTTCCGCTCCTGTGTTTTTTGTCCAACGGATGCCGAAGTATGCTTCTGTCGGGCATGTTGGTCGTGTTCAAAAGTATAGTGAATCCGCGTCATGTCTTTCTGCCACTATGGCATGCAGCAATATGCAAGTTCATCGATCTGGCATATTGCTGCTTCCCACCCGAAAAAACGTTTGAATTAAGCCATTTTTATCGCTCAATTATACTGCATATAGACAAAAAGTGCAATACCTAACAACAGATGAAAAAGCAGGGTGTGGTCACGAGCCAGCATATTCTCCTTTCTTTCACAAGGGAGTTGCCCATGGAATCCTTCAATCTGGAATATTACCGCGCCTTTTATACGGTGGCACAGACCGGCAATGTCACGCCGCCGCCGAGCTGCTGTGCCTGTCCCAGCCCGCCGTAACCCGCTCCATCCACCGGCTGGAGGAGTCTCTTGGCTGCAAGTTGTTTACCCGCGTTTCCCGCGGCGTGCGGCTCACCGTGGAAGGCACAGCGCTTTTTTCCCATGTGGACAGCGCTTTCAAATCTCTGTCCAACGGCGAACGCGAGCTGAAGCGGCTGGCCGCTTTTGAAGCAGGTACGCTGATCATCGGCGCTGCGGAGACGCCGCTGTACCATTTCCTGCTGCCGAAGCTGGGACAGTTCCGGGAGATGCATCCCAATGTGACGCTTCAGGTGCAGGGCAGCTCCACACATGAGACGATCCAGATGCTCCGCGCAGAGCAGGCGGACGTAGTGCTGGCAGTTTCTCCGCTGACAGATGTGGAGGACTTGTCCGTGACTGAGCTTGCCTCTTTTCGTGACGTGTTTGTGGCCGGGCCCAGATTCAAATCGCTGGCCGGACGGCATTCTGCCATCCCTGTTCGCACAGAGCCTTCTGGCGCAGGAGGGCTTTTTCGCGCTCGATACAGAACCCATCCCTGCCCGCCAGATTCTGTTGGTGCATCGCGGCGAGGGCCGAACCTCACTGCTGTGCATACTCACAAGCAGTAAAAGAAAAAAGCCTTGCTATATCAAGGCTTTGCAGATGAGAAGAACTCCGCTTTTCGGCAAGAATGTCCGAAAAACGGAGTTCATTTCATTACCACAGCCCCATCACACGCTGCATCAGCAGACTGACGGCGGTGATGCCCGCCCAGCAGCAGGCTCCCAACAGCAGAGGTTTTCCCCCGCTCTTTACCAGCTTGACCACGTTGCTGTTCAGTCCGATGGCCGCCATAGCCATGATGATGAAGAACTTGCTCAGCTCCTTCAGCGGCTGAAACACCGCTGAAGGTACGCCCAGGGACGTGCAGATGGTGGTGACTACCGACGCGCAGACGAACCACAGGATGAATAGGGGGAACGCGTTCTTCAGCCGGAAGCCGCCCTGCCCCGTTCCCGCCTTCTTCGCCTGCATCAGCGACAGCACCAGTGTGATGGGGATGATGGCCAGCGTGCGGGTCAGCTTGACGGTCACCGCCTTGTCCAGCGTCTGGCTGCCCAGCTCCCACATGCTGTCCCACGTGGAGGCCGCCGCCGTGACGGAGGAGGTATCGTTCACCGCCGTACCGGCGAAGATGCCGAAGGACTCGCCGGAGGCAGTATCAAACCCGATGGCCTGTCCCAGCAGCGGGAACAGCAGCGCCGCCAGTACATTGAAAAAGAAGATGACCGAGATGGCCTGCGCCACCTCCTCGTCGTCGGCGTGGATCACCGGCGCGGTGGCGGCGATGGCGCTGCCGCCGCAGATGGAGGAGCCTACGCCGATGAGGGTGCTGATATTGCCGTCGATATGCAGCAGCTTGTGAAGGGCAAAGGCCACCAGCAGCGACGTGGCGATGGTGCAGATGATGATGGGCAGGGACTGCTTTCCGGTTTGCAGCACCACGTTCAGATTCAGGCCGAAGCCCAGCAGCACCACGGCGGTCTGGAGAATTTTCTTTGAGGTGAAGCCCACGCCCGGCTTGCAGGCTGCGCCGGGCGTCCAGAACAGGGCGATGACCATGCCGATGACAATGGAGAACACCGGACCGCCGATGACCGGTACCAGCTTGCCCAGCAGCCACGAGGGCACGGCGATGGCAAGGCACACCGCCATGCCGGGGAGATATTTTCTAATGGTTTGCATACGATTTCTGATTTACTCCCGTTCCTTGCGGATGGCCTCCACCATGCGGGTCAGTCCGGTCTCGATGATGCTGCGGGGCATGGCCAGATTCAGCCGCACGTAACCGGCGGCGTTGCCCACGAACAGGCCGTTGCCGCCCTCCAGCAGCACGCCCGCCCTGTTGGCGAAGAAGTCCGGCAGGTCCGTGGTCTCCGGCAGGCATTTGCTCAGGTCGACCCATGCCAGATAGGTAGCCTCCGGGATATACATCACCGCCTCCGGCAGCTCACAGGTCAGGAACTCCTTCACAAAGGCGAAGTTCCCGTCCAGATATTCCTTCAGTGCCTCGTGCCACGCGCCGCCCAGCTCATAGGCCGCCTTGGCCGCCGTCAGGGACATGGGGTTCACCGCGCCGAACAGCTTGTCCCGCTCCTTGAACCGCGCCCGCAGCGCCGCGTCGCGGATGATGATATTGGAGAAGGCCAGACCCGCCAGATTGAAGGTCTTGCTGGGAGCCATACAGGTGATGAGCTTGGGGTAGTCCTCCATCACCCTGGCCATAGGGATATGGCGGCGGCCGCAGCGGATCAGGTCGCAGTGGATCTCGTCGGACACCACCCAGAGGTTATACTTCCGCATGATCTCACCGGCCCGGCGCAGCTCCTCCTCCGTCCACATGCGGCCGGTGGGGTTCTGGGGATTGCACCAGAATACCAGCTTGCAGGCGGGATCGGCGCACTTCTTCTCAAAGTCCTCGAAGTCCATCTCAAAGGTGCCGTCGGCCTTTTTATGGAGTGGGGAGGTCAGCACACCCACACCGGCGTACTCCGCCGCGTGGACAAAGTAGCCATAGGCCGGGGTGTTCACCAGCACCTTTTCATCCCTGGTACACAGTGTCTCCGTCAGCTGGTACAGGGCGGGAATGATGCCCGGCGTCACGCACAGCTGCTCTTCAGGGAAGCTCCAATCGTAGTGGTTTCTGCACCATTTGGAGAAAACATTGTAATATTCGTCGTTATACAGGCCGGTATAGCCGAAGATGCGGCGGTCGATACGGCCGCGGAGAGCGTCCAGAATTTCCGGGGCCACGCCGAACTCCATGTCGGCCACCCACATGCGGACGAACTCCTCGTCCTTGTAGGGGAACACCTTCTCCGGGCCGGCATGGAAGATATAGCCCCGGAAGCCGTCGGTATTCAGTGCATTGGTGTGGCGGCGGTCGATGATCTCGTCAAAGTTGTAGGTCATTGTGGTTGCTCCTTTCTTTTTCAGCGATGGTCGCATTTCTGACACTGTATCATGGATGTTTCACCCGCGTCTTTATAAAACACACCCGCCCACTGGCAGATGCTCTGTAGGATCAGCACCACGGAAGCGCCCTTTTCCAGCTTTCTCTGGTACATATCCACACCTCCTGTGTCTTCTTTATTATAGTGGGATATGCAGGCACTTTCAAGTCACTATGAAATTTATAAGCGGGTGTGTTTTTACACCCGCTTATGGTCTACCCGCTTATGGTCTCAAAGCTCCTTCTTGTTGTCCGCGCCGGGGGCGGAGACGATGACCTTCTCCGGCGTGGTGTCCAGAAACACATCGCCGACAGCCAGCTTGCCTTCGGCCGTCACGTCCTTGAACGCCACAGGCACCACATTGGGTGCGCCATTGGCGCAGGTCGCCAGCGTGTGTCCTGTCTGTCAGGAAGCCCTCTCCGACGAGGAAAGCGCCGAAGCGCCGCCTGCGGCGGAAGAAGCGAGGCGGTTTCGAGGAAGTGTCCTGACTGCCGGCCGCGGCAGCGGCTGGGAGCCGGCTGACACGACGGTGAGCGCCGAGGAGCACGCGAAAAAATCACCACCCAAATGGGTGGTGATTTCTGGAGCGGGCGACGAGGAAAGCGCCGAAGCGCCGCCTGCGGCGGAAGAAGCGAGGCGGTTTCGAGGAAGTGTCCTGACTGCCGGCCGCGGCAGCGGCTGGGAGCCGGCTGACACGACGGTGAGCGCCGAGGAGCACGCGAAAAAAATCACCACCCAAATGGGTGGTGATTTATGGAGCGGGCGACGAGGCTCGAACTCGCTTCCCGGCATCCCACGAATGGCTGTCGCCATTCGCAGGAGCCCTGCCTCACCTCTTGATTTGACGCGCTTCGCGCAGGTCGAGGCAGCGAGTTCTCCGGTGCTGCGGCACATTCCAAAAAGAATACCCCATCCTGTCGGATGGGGTATTCTTTTTGGAGCGGGCGACGAGGAAAGCGCCGAAGCGCCGCCTGCGGCGGAAGAAGCGAGGCGGTTTCGAGGAAGTGTCCTGACTGCCGGCCGCGGCAGCGGCTGGGAGCCGGCTGACACGACGGTGAGCGCCGAGGAGCACGCGAAAAAATCACCACCCAAATGGGTGGTGATTTTTGGAGCGGGCGACGAGGCTCGAACTCGCTACCTCGACCTTGGCAAGGTCGCGCTCTACCAGATGAGCTACGCCCGCAAACGGCGCCGCTGCTGCGGCACCTTGGTGCCTCCGGTCGGAGTCGAACCAACGACACGCGGATTTTCAGTCCGCTGCTCTACCAACTGAGCTACAGAGGCATATGGCGACCAAGAAGGGGCTCGAACCCTCGACCTCCAGCGTGACAGGCTGGCGTTCTAACCAACTGAACTACTTGGCCATGTGGATGGTGGGAACAACTGGACTCGAACCAGTGACCCCCTGCTTGTAAGGCAGGTGCTCTAACCAGCTGAGCTATGCTCCCGTACCTGCCGCTCTCGCCGAACGACATGGGCTATTATACTAAAACCATCCGCATCTGTCAATAACATTTTTGCAAAAACTTACTTTTTTTCTTGCAGGGACGCCAGCAGCTGCTCCAGCTCCTCCTTGGAGAAATCGTACACCGTGTCGCAGAACTGGCAGCTCAGCTGGCAGCCGCCCTGCTGGCGGATCATGTCCTCCAGCTCCTGACGGCCCAGAGAGATCAGCGCCCGTTCCACCCTCTCGCGGCTGCAGTAGCACTTGTAGCTCACCGGCTGCGTCTCCAGAATTTTCAAATCGAAGTCGCTCATCACTGCCCGCAGCAGGTGCTCGGGATCGGGGTCCTGCTCCAGCAGCGCCGACACCGGGCCGGCAGCCATGATGCCGCCCTCCACCTTGACAATGGTGTCCTCTGTGGCCCCGGGCATCAGCTGGATAAGGTAGCCTCCGGCGGACTTCACGCTCTGGTCGCGGTCCACCAGCACGCCCAGACCGCAGGCGGTGGGGATCTGCTCCGACTCCACGAAGTAGCCCGCCACGTCCTCGGCGATCTCGCCGCCCAGCAGGTCGATGGTGCCCACGTAGGGCTCCTTCATGTGCAGGTCCTTGATGACGGTCAGCGTGCCCTCATGGCCCACGGCGCCGCCCACGTCCAGCTTGCCGTCCGGCCGCAGAGGCAGGTCCACCTGGGGGTTCGTCACGTAGCCGCGGACATTCCCCTCGTGATCGCTGACGGCCAGCACGGTCCCCAGCGGGCCGCCGCCCTTGAGCTGAAGCGTCAGGCTGGCTCCTTGCCCCTTCAGGGCGTCGCCCATCATGGACGCGGCTGCCAGCGTGCGGCCCAGTGCCGCCGTGGCCACCGGCAGCGTCTTATGGATCTGCCGTGCCCGCTCCGTCAGGTTCCGGCTGTAAATGGCCGCCGCCTGCACCATGCCATCGTCGGAGATGGCCCGCACGATCTTGTCTTCCATATTATGTCAACCTCTCTAATTCAGTTTCGTATGCAGCAGAAGTACACCCGCTGCTCGTCCTCCCGCGGATGGCGCAGCTTGGCGTCGCCATAGACACGGATGTCGCCGAAGCCTGCCTCGGTGAGCCACGCCGTCAGCTCCTCCACAGTGTAGGCCCGCTCGCGGTGCAGCTCCTCCCGCCGATCCCAGGCCTTGTCGCCGCGACGCCGGAACAGATCCATGTAATAGGTACAGAGTCCCTTGTGATACTCGGCGCGCCACACGCAGTAGGTATCCTCCGTCTCGTCCAGGAACACCTGTCCGTCCAGTGCCGCCAGCTTGGCTACGGTATTCACGTCGAACACCAGCACGCCTCCCGGAGCCACGAACAGGTGCAGCCGCCGGAACGTGCGGCGCACGTCGGCGGGGTCAGTGAGATAGTTCAGGCTGTCCAGACAGCAGATGGCGGCATCCACGGTGCCGTACAGATCCAGCTGCGGCATGGACTGATGCAGGAAAATGGGCGGCACGCCCTGTACGGTGCCGCCCTTGCTCATGGCCGCAGCCAGCATCTCCTCGGAGCCGTCCACACCGATAAGCTCATACCCGCGCCCCGTCAGCAGCCACGTCATGGTACCGGTGCCGCAGGCCAGATCCAGCACCACCTTCACGGGGATGCGGCTGCGGCGGAACAGCTTTTCCAGAAAGTCCGCCCGCTTTTCGTAGCCCACATCCTCCGTCAGCGCATCGTAGGAGGAGGCCAATGCCTCGTAGCAGCTCATTTTCCCTCTTTCTCCTTCATCTTCTCCAGCACGCTCTCGTACCCGCCGTTTCCGTAGATCAGCGAACGGTTGACGCGGCTGATGGTGGCGCTGGAGGCACCGGTCTTTTCCAGAATGTCGTTATAGATCATGCCGTCGTTCAGCAGGGACGCCACCTCGTAGCGCTGCTCCATGCTGCGCAGCTCCGAGATCGTACACAGGTCCTGGAAGAAGTTGTAGCACTCCTCCTCCGTTTCCAGCGTCAGGATCGCCTGATAGAGCCGGTCGCTCTTCTCCTTTTTTGCGATCTTGGACTTGGCTGCTCTTACCATGTCTTGCTTCTCCTCTTTTCCTCGGGCCCACGGGCCTGTTCGTTGTTTCACATTGTACCATTTTAATCCGTGAAAGTAAACCTCCGCCCACAATTATTTTTTTCTCGGCAAAACAGAAGGCGGAGCGTCCGAACGGACGCTCCGCCGACAGCGGCGCCGTATATAGGATCAGTTCTCGGTCTTGCCGTGCAGCTTCTTCTGCAGCCAGTCCTTGCCGTCCACGTAGCGGGAGACGATGAAGGACACCACATAGTCGCCGGCGGCGTTGACCATGGTGGCGGGAGGGTCCACCAGATTGCCGATGGCCAGTGCGATGGGGTAGGCGACAGCCAGCTGGTCAGGGAAGAAGATGGTGCAGACCACCAGCTCGCCGGTGCCGCCGCCGCCAGGAATGCCGCTCATGGCCACAGAGGAGAACACCGCCACGATGATGGCCAAGATGGCCTTATCCGTGGAGAAATCCAGGCCGAACACGCCGAACAGGAATGCCACCTTGATGATGGCGGACATGGCCGAGCCGTCCATGTGCATGGTGGCGCCCATGGGCAGTACGATCTCGCTGACATCCTTGCTGATGCCGGTCTCCTCCGCCACCTCCATGTTGGTGGGGATGCAGGCCACAGACGAGCAGGTGCCGAAGGACACCGCCGCCGGGCGGAAAAGCTTGGAGAACATGATCTTTGCGCCGCCCTTGCCGCCGCCGAAGCGGGCGTAGATGGGGAAGAAGATGAACATGTAGGCGAAGCTCATGACGTAGTAAATGATGAGGGTACGGCTGTAATCCTTCATCAGCTCGGGTCCATAGGTGGCCACCAGGTCGGCGAAGAAGCCGAAGAAGCCGATGGGCGCGTAGTAGGTGATGAGCTTCACGGTCTTCATGATGCAGCCCGTGACATCCTCCAGAAATTGAGCGGTTCTGGTCTCGGGCCCGCCGTTCATCTGGACGCCGAAGCCGAACAGCACCGCCGCCACGATCAACGGCAGGATGGCCTTACGGCTCAGCAGCTCCATGAAATCCGGCTTGGTAAAGAAGTTCACGATCATGTCGCCGAAGCCCAGGGCCTCGCCGACCTCGCCCTCCACGATGGTGTACTGACCGTCCACCAGCGGGAAGATGCGGCACACGATGTACATCAGGACACCGGCGATGGCGGCTGTCACCAGAAACGTGGCAACGGTGACGCCCATGATCTTGCCGGCGCGCTTGACGCTTTTCATATTGGCGATGGCGGAGGCGATGGAGCAGAACACCATGGGCACCACCACGCAGAACATCATGTTGATGAACAGCGTACCCAGAAACTTGATCTTGCCGCCGAAAGCCGGCGCGAAGGCGCCCACCAGGCAGCCTCCCACGATGCCCGTCAGCATGCACAGGATAAACCAGTAATTTTTCAGGAATTTCTTCATAGCTCTCCTCCTAAGATACTCCAAACAGGATGTTACTGCACTTATTATACGGGCATTTTTCTCATTGTAAATCGCAATTCTTGCCCAGTTCCATGCAAATCGTGCTCTCGCGAACCACATCCGCCGATGGGCCGCGGCCGAACTGCTTCTTGTAGGCACGGGAGAATGTGGAGTAGTCCTGATACCCCACCTGTGCCCCCACCTCCGATGGCGAGGCCCCCTGGGCCAGCAGCCGCTGAGCCAGCAGCAGCCGCTTCTCCGTCACATAGCCGTGGATGGAATAGCCCGTCTCCCGCCGAAACCGCCGCATCATGTGGTACTTGCTGACGTAGAACCGCTCCGACAGCTGGTCGATGGTCAGCTCCTCCGTCAGGTGCAGGTTCAGGTATTGCAGCAGCGCCACCACCTTGCTGTCACCGGAGGCCGCCTGCACCTGGTGACCGCCGCGGCACACGCGGTTCACCTCCACCATCAGCTCCAGAAACTGAGCCCGCTCCAGCAGGGCCGCGCCGTACCCCCCCTGCCGCACCGTCCGGGCCAGCGTCTCGAATAGCTGACGCACGCGGCTGCCTCCCTCGTCGCGGTACACATAGCGGAAGGAGTCCTGGGCCTGCCGGAAGCACTCCTCCAGGTCGCAGTCCTCCGTGCCCAGCGATGCCAGATACTGCGGCGCGATATACAGGATCATTCGCTCGTAGAAGGCGTCCTCCGCCACCTCCGGCCGGTGAATGCTGCCGCGTCCTACCAGCACGAAGTCCCCGGGGCTCAGATCGTACCGCTCGCCCTCGATGGCGTAGCCCGCCTTCCCTGCCAGCAAAATGATGATCTTATGAAACGTATGATAGTGGTATTCGATGTGCTCCCGCCGTCCGTCCGCCAGATGAAACAGCCGGAACGGCTCCCGCAGATAGCCCCTCACCTCGTACTGCAACGGTTCCATACGCGCCACCTCCGCATTTTTTGCATACATTATATCACCAGCTATGCGCTTCGTGCAAGTTTTCTCCAGATTATTACCATTCTGAAAATTTTGTTGCCATTTTGTAATTTTTGTGTAGCTTTTTTGAAAGCGGTGTGGTATGATAGGATGCGTTGGGGGATAGCCCCCATGGAAATCTATGACACGAACGGCAGGTAATACCCATGTATCTGAAACAATTGGCCGCGTTCGGCATGTCCGCCGTCATGATGCTGTCCGGCGGCGTCGTGGCATCCGGTGCGGAGACGAAGAACGACAGCGAGACCACTCTGGTCACACCTTATGAATACAGCGCAGCCGTGGAGACTCTGGCCGCCAGCGGTGTGGCCGCCGGCAGCGCCACCGCCCTTCAGGCTGCCGACGGGCTGCGCCTGGCCCAGGAGTCCGGCGCGCTGGAGGATAGCGAAAGCTCCCTGTCCCTGACGGAGCTGGCCGCTCAGGCCCTGATCCGCGAGACGGAGGAGCTGCAGAAGCAGAACTTCCTGGCGGAGTACGACGGCGTGCTGACCACCTGTGAGAACTACATCACCCTGCGGGCTGAGCCCGATCAGGACGCCGCCGCCCTGCGGACCATCTGGACCGGCAAGGTGGCCCACCTCATCGATGTGGAGAACGACGACTGGTACAAGGTGAGCTACGGCAGCTCCACCGGCTACGTCATGGCCCAGTACTGCGAGCCGGTACACTACGCCGATTATGAAGGCACCTACGCCACCAGCACGCTGGTGGAGGACATCATCGCCTTCAGCTACACCTATCTGGGCACGCCGTACCGCTACGGCGGCACCAGCTACAGCGGCATCGACTGCTCCGGCTTCACCATGAAGGTGTTTGCTCAGTTTGGCATCTCCCTGCCCCACGGCGCCAGCGACCAGTACGCCCTGTGTACCCCCGTTACCACGGCGGAGCGGGCCCCCGGCGACCTGGTGTTCTTCAACACCAGCGGACGCGGCATCGGCCACGTGGGTATCTATCTGGGCGGCGGGCAGTTCATCCACGCCAGCACCAGCCGCGGCGTCGTCATCAGCTCCCTGTACGAGAGCTACTACGCCAATACGTATCTGTACGCCGGCCGCATCATCAGCGGCTGATCATATCGAACCTTCTTCATGTTTCTCCGAAAGGACAGACCGGCCCGCGCCGGTCTGTCCTTTCCTTATATGCGGTATATTTGCATATTTATCCGATTATACACGTCATTTTTCCGTCATCCCGTCACGAATCCGCTTTTATTTTTCTTAATATATGCACATTTTTTACAAAACCGCGCGTTCAATTGAAATTTTATTCATTTAGTGCTTGACATTTATACACCACAGGCGTATGATAGCCACTGTCAGGAGGAACACCTCCTGCTGCATCATCAATATTCCGGCATACCGGAGCCATAAGAAAGAAGAAAGGAAGTACATCCCATGAAAAAGATGATCGCCATGCTGCTGGCGCTGGTCATGGCCATGAGCCTGATGGCCTGCGGCAAGCAGAACGACAGCAATGCCAACGACAACAACGACGCCAATACCGGCGACGACCAGCCTGCGGCCAAGACCACCCTGGTGGTGGGCGTCTCCGCCGACTATGCCCCCTTTGAGTTCATGTATCCCGACGAGAACGGCAACATGGTCTACGGCGGCATCGACATCTCCGTGGCCCAGTACGTGGCCGATGAGCTGGGTCTGACCCTGCAGGTGGAGAACATGAGCTTCAACAACCTGCTGACCTCTCTGGACAAGGGCGACTTCGACATGGTCCTGTCCGCCATGGAGGCCACTCCCGACCGTCTGGAGAACGCCGACTTCTCCACCGGCTATTACAGCGATACCCCTCCCGCCATTCTGGTGAAGGCCGACAAGGCTGACCAGTACAAGACGCTGGCCGACTTCAACGGCAAGGCCATGGGCGCGCAGGCCGCCACCACCAAGCTGGACATGGTCAACGACATCGAGGGCGTCAACGCCGTCTCTCTGGAATCCGTGCTGGATCTGGTGAACGAGCTGGTGTATGACAAGGTGGACGCCATTCTGGTGGACGGCGGCGTGGCCCAGCAGTACGCTGACGCCAACCCCGACCTGGTCATCTGCAGCGCCTCCTCCGAGCTGCCCACCGCCGAGCCTTACTGCATTGCCGTGGCCAAGGGCGACCCCAAGGGCCTGCTGGACGGCATCAACGCCGCGCTGGCCAAGATGGCCTCTGAGAACAAGATCGAGACCTTCATCGCCGATGCTGACGCTCTGGCCAGTGTGGCCGTGGAAGTCTCTGCCGATTAACACCTTCCAAAATTGTGCGCGTAGTGCAAAGCCGTCCGCGACTTTGCACTTTCGCGCGTCTCCGACCAATTATTTACAGAAAGGACTGACCGCGTATGTGGTGGAGCAGCCTGTTCACGGATATGCGCCCCTCCGACTTCTTCAATTTCTCCTTCCTGCCCAAGTACGGCGTGGCCTTCGTCCGCGGCATCGAGTACACACTGCTGCTGGCGGTGGTATCCGTGCTGCTGGCGGTGATCCCCGCCCTGCTGCTGGCTCTGATGCGCCTGAGTAAGGTCAAGCCCGTGAAATGGCTGTCCGGTGCGTATATCGCCGTATTCCGCTCCACCCCCATGCTGGTGCAGCTGTCCATCATCTACTTTGGCCTGTTCTATGCCATCTCCCTGCCCCGCGTCAGCCTGTTCGGCTTTGTAGATATCAGCCGGTTCGTCCCCGGCGTGGTGGCGCTGGCCCTGAACAGCTCTGCTTACGTGGCGGAGATCTTCCGCGCCGGCATCCTGGCGGTGGACAAGGGTCAGACCGAGGCCGCCCGCTCTCTGGGTCTCAGCAGCTGGCAGGCCATGCGCTTGGTGGTGCTGCCCCAGGCCATCAAGAACGTGCTGCCCGCACTGGCCAACGAGCTGGTGACCATGGTGAAGGAGAGCTCCATCTGCTCCATGCTGGGCATGGCGGAGATCATGTTCGCCGCCAAGACCATCGCCGGCTCCACCGGCATCTCTCTGGCGCCCTACACCCTGGCGGCGCTGGTGTATTTCTGCATCAATTATCCGGCCTCCAAGGGCATTGAGGCCATCGAAAGGAGGATGCGCCGTGGCGACAAGCAGTAAGGTCCTGATCTCCGTCCAGCATCTGGTAAAGGAGTACAATCACGGCGCCGTCCACGCCCTGAACGACTGCAATCTGGACATCCACAAGGGCGAGGTGGTGGCCATCATCGGCCCCTCCGGCTCCGGCAAATCCACGCTGCTGCGGAGTCTGAATCTGTTGGAGGAGCCTACCTCCGGCGCCATCTTCTTCGACGGCGCGGATCTGGCGGGCAAGTCTGTGAACATCGACCTGCACCGTCAGAAGATGGGCATGGTGTTCCAGCACTTCAACCTGTTCCCCCACAAGACGGTGCTGCAGAACATCACCATGGCCCCCGTGACCCTGAAGAAAAAGACTGCCGCCGCAGCCAAGGAGCAGGCCATGGCCCTGCTGGAGCGCATCGGCCTTGCCGACAAGGCCGACGAGTTCCCCAATATGCTCTCCGGCGGTCAGAAGCAGCGGATCGCCATCGTCCGCGCTCTGGCCATGGATCCTGAGGTCATGCTGTTCGACGAGCCCACCTCCGCCCTGGACCCCGAGATGGTGGGCGAGGTGCTGGATCTGATGCGGGACCTTGCCAAGGAGGGCATGACCATGGCCGTCGTCACCCACGAGATGGGCTTCGCCCGGGAGGTGGCCGACCGCGTGGTGTTCATGGCTGACGGCAAAATTCTGGAGGAGGGCACCCCCGCAGAGCTTTTCGACCGCCCCAAGGACCCCCGCCTGCAGGACTTCCTCAGCAAGGTATTGTGAGACAACGGAAAACCGCCCCTCCGGCATGGCCGGAGGGGCGGTCTTTCGTTGTTTGTTCAGCTTTTCCCGTGGATCTCGCCGCCGCACTTGGGACACGTGATGACGATCTTGCCCTTGCCCTTGGGCACGCGGCACACCGTGCCGCACTTGGGGCAGGTGAAGTACTTGTGCTCCTTGTCCATCCGCTGCTGCTTATTTCCGGCGGCGCGGCGCTTGATGGGCCACCACACCTTCTCCAGAAAGCGGGCGTTCTCTGCCCGCCGCTTCTGCAGGCTGCGGGAAAACATGCGGTACACAGCGATGACCAGCAGCACCGTGGACAAAAAGCTGATGACCAGATGCACTGTCTGCTGTTTGATGAACATGTTGGCCACATCCAGCAGCAGGGCCGCCCAGATGGTGGTCAGGCCCAGCTGATCTGCGCCGTTGCGGCCATACATAAAGCGTGACAGCGCGTTGCCGATTCTCTGCAGAAAATTCATACGGAAGTCCGTCCCCCTGCTCTTGTGTCATTTCAAAGCGTTATTTTACAGGAAAACTCCGCAAAGGTAAAGGGCTTTTATGTAAAATTCACAGAATGGACAAATTTCCGCCGCGGCCATCGCGTTCTTGCCAACTCCCCGCCCGCCGTGGTATAATAGCATGAGTTTATATCGCCCTCCTCGGGAGGGCCGGTCCCGCCGGATCGGTCCCCCGCCGGAGGAAACGGCAGAGCGCCCCGTCCGCGGGCGGAACCGGCTGCGCTTTCAGGCTGCGCCGCGGCGCTCTGCACGACTTATACTATGCCGCGCCGGCTCTGCCGGTGCCACCGAAAGGAGTCTCCGTATGATAAAAGTCGCTCCGTCTATCCTCTCCGCCGATTTTGCCCATCTGGGCCGCGATATTGAGGCCATCTCCACTGCCGATTACGTCCACGTGGACGTGATGGACGGTCTGTTCGTGCCCAACATCTCCATCGGCATTCCCGTGGTGAAGTCCATTCGCCCCACCACTACCCTGCCGCTGGACGTCCACCTGATGATCGACCGCCCCGTGCGCTATGTGGAGCAGTTCTGCGATGCCGGCGGCGACCTCATCACCTGCCATGTGGAAGCGGACACCGAGGAGAACATCCACGCCGCCATCGACAAGATCCACGCCAAGGGCAAAAAGGCCGGCGTGGTCATCAAGCCCAGAACCCCTGCCAGCGCGGTGCTGCCCTTCATCGACAAGGTGGAGCTGATCCTGGTGATGACGGTGGAGCCGGGCTTCGGCGGCCAGAAGTTCATGGCCGACATGATGCCCAAGGTCCAGACCGTCCGGGGCTATATCGACGCTCTGAACCCCGCCTGCGAGCTGGAGGTGGACGGCGGCGTGGACGCCCAGACCTGCAAGCTCTGCATCGCCGCCGGCGCCAACGTGCTGGTGGCCGGTTCCTCCGTGTATAAGTCCGCCGACATCCCCGCTACCATCGCCGCATTGAGAGGTTGATACCATGGAATACTTCCCCGCACCGCTGGAAAAGCTGGTGGAACAGTTTGCCAAGCTGCCCGGCGTGGGCTACAAATCCGCCCAGCGTCTGGCCTTCCACGTCCTGAGCCTGCCCGCCGAGGAGGCCCAGGCCTTCGCCGATGCCATCACCGACGCCAAGCGCAGCGTCACCCTTTGTCCCACCTGCCAGAACCTCACCGCCGGCGGGCTGTGCCCCATCTGTGCCGACGCCAAGCGGGATGACACCACCATCTGCGTGGTAGCCGACCCCCGGGATGTCATCGCCATCGAGCGCAGCCGCGAGTACCGCGGCCGCTACCACGTGCTCCACGGCGTGCTGTCCCCCATGAACCATGTAGGGCCGGACGATCTGCACATCCGCTCCCTGCTGGACCGTGTGGCCCAGGGCGGCATTACCGAGGTCATCATGGCCACCAACCCCGATACCGAGGGCGAGGCCACGGCACTGTATATCGCCCGGCTGCTGAAGCCCTTCGGCGTAAAGGTCACGCGGCTGGCCTACGGCATCCCCGTGGGCGGTCATCTGGAATTCGCCGACGACGCCACGCTGATGCGGGCACTGGAAGGGCGGCGGGAGCTGTGAAGCGTCTTGCCTGCCTGCTGCTGGCCTGTCTGACGGCGCTGTCCCTCACCGCCTGCGGCGCACCGAAGGCCCAGGAGGTGTCCCTGTTCGCCATGGACACCTACATGACCCTCTCCGCCTACGGCGACAGCGCGGAGGAGGCGCTGGCCGCCGCGTCCCGCGAGATCAACCGGCTGGAGTCCACCCTCTCCCGCACCATCGCCGCCAGCGACGTCAGCCGCCTCAACGCCGGTGAGACCGTGACGGTGCAGAAGGAGACGCGGGAGCTTCTGGAACGGGCGCTGGCCCTGTCCGATGAGACCGGCGGCGCCTTCGATATGACTGTGGCGCCGCTGGTATCCCTGTGGGGCATCACCTCCGACGCGCCCCATGTCCCCTCTCAGGAGGAGATCGACGCCCTGCTGCCGCTGGTGGGCAGCGAGCACGTCCATATGGACGGCAGCATCGTCTCGCTGGATGCGGGCTGCGCCGTGGATCTGGGCGGCATCGCCAAGGGCTACGCCTCTCAGCAGGTGGCGGACATCCTGCAGGCCCACGGCGTCACCTCCGCCGTGGTGTCACTGGGCGGCAACGTCTATGTCTGCGGTGCCAAGCCCGACGGCTCCGCGTGGAACGTGGGCATTCAGGACCCCACCTCCAGCGGCTATGCCGCCACCGTGGCTCTTACCGACTGCTTCGCCGTCACCTCAGGCGGCTACCAGCGCTACTACGTGGCGCAGGACGGCACTGTGTATCAGCACATCATTGACCCCCGTACCGGCCGTCCCGCCGACAGCGATCTGCTGTCCGTCACCGTTATCTCCGACGACGGCACGGCGGCGGACGCCTATTCCACCGCCCTGTACGTCATGGGTGAGCAGGAGGCCGTGTCCTTCTGGCGCGCCCACGGCGGCTTTGAACTGATCCTCATCACCGCCGACGGCCGGCTGCTGTACACGCCGGAGCTGGCGGATACCATTACCGCACCGGAGGGCTGCGCCTATGACTTCCAACCCATCATCGCCCAGCCTGCGGCCTAAGCCGCTGGACGCATTGGTGGCCGCCGCCGTCATCGCCCTGACTGTGGTCACGGCACTGCTGTTCTACGCGCCCAAAACCGGCGCAGGACAGCTTACCGCCGTCATCACCCAGCACGGGCAAACTGTCCGCACCGTGCCCCTCACGAGCCTTGATAAGGAGCTGGTCATCCCGCTGGACGACGGCAATTATCACCTCACCGTCCATGTGGACGGCACCGGCGTGTATGTCGCCGACTCCGACTGTCCGGGGCAGGACTGTGTCCACACCGGGGCTATCTCCCGGGCGGGACAGTCCATCGTGTGCCTGCCGGCGCAGGTGGTCATCTCGCTGGTGGGCGCCGCGTCCGACGTGGACGCGGTGCTGGGTTAGGAGGTGCGCCATGAAGCTGAACGCACGCTCCATCGCCCTGTGCGCCGTGCTGACGGCATTGGCACTGGGTCTGAGCACACTGGAAAACCTGTTTCCCGTAACGCTTATCGTGCCGCTGCCCGGCGTAAAGCTGGGTCTCGCCAACATCGTCACCGTGTTCGCCCTCTACGAGCTGGGCGCCGTCCCCGCGCTGACCATCCTGACGGCCCGGTGCCTGTTGGGCGGCGTATTTGCCGGCAATCTGTCGGCGCTGCTGTTCAGTCTGCTGGGCGGCTTCACCGCCATGCTGGTGATGATCGTCCTCAAGCACTGCAAGGGACTGTCCATCTACGGCGTGTCCATCGGCGGCGCCGCCGCCCACAACATCGGCCAGATGGCGGCAGCTGTCATCACACTGGGCAATACCATGGTGCTGGGGTATCTGCCGTTCCTGCTGGCAGTATCCCTGCTGACAGGCACGCTCACCGGCTTTGTGGCCGGTCTGCTGTTCCGCGCCATGCGCAATATCCACCTATCCCACTGAGGAGGTCACTCTATGGACAAGAAAGACAAGATCATTCTCCAGCAGCTGGACGTGATCCGCTCCATGACGGAGAACAACATGAAGCGCATGAACAGCGACTTCTGGGGCACGCCCTTCGAAAATGTCACCGGCAGTGCGCCCAAGTCCCCCGCCCCCACCGGCAGCAGTTCCAATGGCGGCAGCGCCCCTGCGCCGGAGAAAAAGACGCCCCTTACCGCCACCGCCAAGCCCGGCGACGAAAAGCCCGCCGAGGAGGAGCTGCCGCCGCCTGAGAAGATCGAGGATCTGCTGGCGGAGCTGGACAGCTACATCGGACTGGGCGTGGTGAAGGAGGAGGTACACAACCTCATCAACATGGTGCAGGTCTATAAGCTGCGCCAGCAGCACGATCTGCCCACTACCGACATGTCTTTGCACATGGTGTTCACCGGCAATCCCGGCACCGGCAAGACCATGATGGCCCGCATGATGGCCCGCATCTACCGGAGTTTGGGCATTCTGTCCAAGGGCCAGCTGGTGGAAGTGGATCGCAGCGGCCTGGTGGCCGGCTACGTGGGTCAGACGGCCCTCAAGACCCAGAAGGTCATTGAGAAGGCCATGGGCGGCGTGCTGTTTGTGGACGAGGCCTACGCCCTCAACGGCCGCAGTGAAAACGACTTTGGTCAGGAGGCCATCGACACCCTGCTGAAGGCCATGGAGGATCACCGGGACGATCTGGTGGTCATCGTGGCGGGCTACACCGACCTGATGGAGAAGTTCATCCACTCCAACCCCGGTCTGGAGTCCCGCTTCAACCGTTTCCTGCTATTCGAGGACTACTCGCTGGACGAGCTGATGGCCATCTTTAAGATGCGCTGCGGCAAGGGGTACGTCCTGTCGCCGGAAGCGGAACCGCTGGTACGGGACTACATCGCCGAGGAGAGCGCCGCCGGAGACAGCTTCGGCAACGCCCGCGGCGTCCGGAATATCTTCGAGCATATTCTGGTGGCCCAGAACAACCGCCTTGCCAAGCTGGACAGCGTCACCCGCGATGACCTGATGACCCTCACCGCCGATGATGTGCTCCACGCCCGAGGCATGGTGGACGAGCCGGAAAAGTCCTGAGCCCGCCGCGATAAAAGGAGGTCTCCCCATGCGTGAACTGAAAAATACCTGCCGCGCCGCCATCGTGCAGGCCACTCCCGTCATGTTCGACAAGGCCCGCTCTCTGGAAAAGGCGCTGACGCTTATCGACGAGGCCGCCCGGAACGGAGCGGAGCTCATCGTGTTCCCCGAGCTGTTCCTCCCCGGCTATCCCCTCGGCATGACCTTCGGCTTCACCGTGGGCAGCCGCAAGGCCGCAGGCCGTCAGGACTGGAAGCAGTATTACGACAACTCCCTGCTGGCCGATGGGCCGGAGCTGCGGCAGCTCATGGACAAGGCCCGCGCGCTGGGCATCTACCTGAGTATGGGCTATTCCGAGCGTGACACCGTCACCGGCACGCTGTACAATGCCAACATGATGATCGCGCCGGATGGCCGCGCCATGAATCACCGGAAGCTGAAGCCCACCGGCAGCGAACGGGTGGTCTGGGGCGATGCGGAGCGGGACTATTTCCCCGTCATGGACACCCCCTGGGGCCCTATGGCCAACCTGATCTGCTGGGAGAGCTACATGCCGCTGGCCCGTGTGGCCCTGTACCAGAAGGGCATCAGCCTCTATATCTCCCCTAACACCAACGACAATCCCGAGTGGCAGAACACCATCCGCCACATCGCCATCGAGGGCCACTGCTACTTCCTCAACGCCGACCTGATCTTCCGCCGCAGCGACTACCCCCGGACCGCCGGTGCCGAAGCGGAGATCGCCGCCCTGCCGGACATCGCCTGCCACGGCGGCAGCTGCTTCATCGATCCCTTCGGCCACGAGGCGTCGGAGACGGTGTGGGACCGCGAGGCCATCATCTACGCCGATCTGGACATGCAGAAGGTCCCCGCCAGCCGCATGGAGCTGGACTGCGTGGGCCACTACGCCCGCCCCGATGTTCTGGAGCTGCTGGTCAACGAGAAGTAAAAAAAGACGGACGCCTTCCGCTACTCCTGATAGGGGTACCTTGAAGCGTGTCCTCGGATTAGGCAGGCAG
>ERZ827104.768-NODE-768-length-31951-cov-3.696294_pt1 | contig 31951 bp, 45 predicted proteins | sample MGYA00519781_ERZ827104 | MGnify/ENA primary metagenome ERZ827104 (study PRJEB31778, sample SAMEA3449257) | human gut metagenome | biome: human gut; feature: human-associated habitat; material: faeces | place: United Kingdom | collected 2010/2012 ...
CATATTCCTTTCTCACACAGCGCTGGAATGGGCAGAGGACTTTGTTTCCCTCGGCGTATGCAGGCCACACGCATCCCTCGCATGGATTTTTATTCCGCTTCTTCTCCATCGCTTTCACCGTCCTGTACCGCAAAGGCCACCCGGTAGTCGCTCATTTCCTCCAGAATTTCGTCGATGGCCTGTTTCAGCTCGTCAAATATGCCAGTCTGGTTTCCCCCCATGGTCGCCAGAGTTGGGGAAAGTTTGGCCGGGAGCGCCAGAAAGCGGCTTCTGATATTCAGGAACATGGACTTGATGCCCCGCTCAATGTCCTCTGTCCGGTGGACTTCTCCCTTGCGCAGTTCATTTTCCAGTTCCGCCGCTTCCCGCTTTGCCCTCGTCAGCTTCATTCGCTCGTTGGTCAGCGTCTCTTTCCCCGCTCCGCCGATGTAGGTGATATACCGCGCCACCGTCGGCTGGAGTTCATAAAGGCCCGGCCTCGCCTCCACGATCACGCCCTCGTCCCTGAGCTGCCGCACCCGCCGCTCGGTCAGGCATAACCACTGGGCCACCACTTTGCTTGTGTAGAGTGTCATGCTTCCTCCTCTCCGCCGTCGGCAAAGCTCTCTCCGCCTATTTCCGGGTCTGGTACATCCACCGCGCCGGTGGCCCGCATCCGCAGCAGTGCCAAGCGTTCCCGCTCCAGCTCTATGCGCCGCTCGCTTTCCTCCAGCGCCCGCAGGCTGTCTGCGATCTTGGCAATACGGCCCTGCACCTTGTAAAGCGCCTCCTGCAATTTCAGTGCCCGACTAAATGCGCTGTCCTTGCTGTACATTCCTATGCTCTGCACAGCCCCGTCCTTTTTGTCCTTTCCCCGCCCGCCCGGCACTCTCATGTCCATCAGGCTGGAGATATACAGACTATCTTCCGGGGCGCTTTCATACTCGGCGATCTTCGCCAGTATCTTGTGTTCCCGGAATTTCAGGATTTTCATTTCATGCTCCAGGGCCTCTTTGCTTTTCAGCGGCGTTTGCTCCACAAGCTCCCGCTCGCAGTCCGTCAGCATATCAAAAAAGACGGCGCTGTACGCTCCGTCCTTCTCCGCATTCTTGTTCCCGACCGGTGCGCCCGGATGGCTCCCCGCAGCGTTCTGTTTCCCGGCGCTATTCCGGTTCCCCGGCTGGCCGCCCCGCTTTCTTTTGGGCAGCGCCTCGTCCCACTTGTCCGCCGCTTTCCAGTTACGCAGCGTTTGATAGCCCACGCCTTGCTCTTTTGCCAGCTCCCGCAGGCTTACTTCCTCGCCCCTCGCTTTTCGGGCGATGTATTCAGCCTTGGCGGTGTCGCGCTTTTCGCTCCGCTTCGGCATTTCACACCTCCAAATGATCGTGCGCCCCGGCGCAGCCTACAAAAATACCCCGCGTAGGTACGCAGGGCTTCGGCTTGCGCAGGGCGCATCCAACGGCAAAGCCCGCAGCGTTTCCGCCACGGGCTTTATTGCACACTATGATATTAACACAGAAAACCTGCGAAAGTTGCTAACTCCCTAAAATATTTTCCGCACGGCCACTTCTATTTTTGAGCTTCATGTTATGCCGTGCATTTTCCTCTGCTATGGTTTCTGCCTTGATGATGCTCCACACGCATCTCCCCACCCGAAATAGGATAAGCCCATAAATGGCATAGCGCACAATTACCCAATTATAGAAAATCCAACCCAGGAACCCAAGCCCCAGTGCGCTCATTATTCCTCCAACGATAGCATCCATTCTCACGGCACCGGATGTCTCTGGTCTGCAAGGTTCTTGAGCCTGCGTTTTCTCTTTTCGCGCATTTCCCCCAATCGGTGCCATTTTGGCATCCAGGGCCGCGTCCAGTTCTTCTTCGGCTTGCAGCAGTTCCAGTGTATCTTCCAGCTCCCGCACATCATGCAACAGTCTCCTTTGTTCCGCCGTCCCGTTGTTGACGCGCCGCTTTTTCTGCCCGCCCACCTTCTTTCTGTATGATAGCCCAGTACCATACGCCGATGCCCGAATGTGCGCGCCCGTTGATGGGCTTATCGTAAATCCAGCGTGTTTCCCTCCAAAGCTCATGCTGGCGCTTTTCTTGTTAAAATTAAATTTAACCCCCGGTGCAATCTTAATCGTCTTATGGAAGCGGAACGGCATACACCCACGCCCTTTCATAAAATAAATTCAATGTTTAATCATCTTTTTTATAAGCATATCGCAACAAGGTGGTATCGTCAATATGCGAAAGATGATTAAGCACATCAGAAAGGTGGTGGCAGTGTGCGGCTCTATACCCTCGATGGGAAGAAGTGCAATATATCTGGAGAGCGAATAAGACAATGGCGGCTGAACGCTGGCCTCACACAAGAGGAGTTTGCAATTAAAATGCAGCTCAGTGGTTTGCAGATGGGTCAAATGGCGATCAGCCGCATAGAGACCGGTAAGCGGTTGGTTGCCGACTTTGAATTGAAGATATTTGCTCACGCCCTTGGTGTTACAATGGAATGGCTTACCACTGAAAACGAAAAATGAAGCGCCGTGCTTTTGCATGGCGCTTCATTTTTTATTCTCACTCTTGCACCAGATGGCTCCTTGTCGCATTTTTGACCCCCTGACTATTTCCCGGCCCGGCCCCAGGGAAGCGATTTTTTGACCCCTTACCTAAAAAAATTTTGCGCTTCCGAACCCGCAAGGCTTGGCCTGCGGCCCAGCAGTACCTTTCGCAGGCGCGGGCGTTCCGACTTCGCGCGGGCGGGCGAGGGCGCGGGCGCGTTTGGTGTGATCTTCGGCCTGGCCGCTGGCGTTGGTGCTGGCGTTGGCTGCCTGTTCCGCTCCCGCTGGTGGTGCGCTGTCCCTGCCTGGTGCGGTGGTTGCTGTCCGGTCTCCCGGCTGGCGGCTCCTGGTTGCTGCTTCTGCTGCCCCTCTGCCTGCTGGCGGCTTGCACTGCCCCTGGGCCTGCATGAGTGCGCCCCACCGCCCGCGCCCGCATAGGACGCAGCCACCACGGCGACGATCTGCCGCCCACGGTTCCGGCTCACACCATGCCACCCCCCGGCCCGATCTGCCGCCGCCGTCTCCCGCTGATCTGCCGCCCGTCCTGCCCCGGTTCCTGCCCGCCGCCGTTCTGCCGCCGATCATGCCCAGCCGCCCGGCGGAGGGTTTTATGCGCCCGGTCTGGTATCTTGATAGCCTGGATATATACGCCCCCTATAATCCCCCAAACACAGCATTTTCCACAAAAAATCACCCCGGAAATTTGTGCAAAAAAACTTCCCCAGTCCCCCCTAAAGGGGGACGGGGGAACGGTTTTGGCCCTATTGACGGCCCGAAAAAATGCCGCTATCATCCGAGGCAAGCGGAGGCCACACGGTCCGCCGCCCAGCGAACCACCCAGGGCCACCACGGCCCAGGCGACCAGAAAGGGGAGGTGAACATGACCACGCCAACAGCAAGCGAATTGCTTGTACAGCAGGCACGGGAGGCCGAACGGCTCCGGCTCTTGCTACTCGCCAGCGAGTGCAAAGACCTTGACGAGTTCCGCCAGCGGCTCCGCGATCTGCTGAACAAGTAAAGCGCCGGGCCACCCCACCAAGGCACGGCCCGACGCTCTCAACCACGGCACGGGCTGCGAGTTCGCCGCCGCCCTGCCGCTTGTATTCTACCACCGCCGCCGAGGAAAATCAACGCCCCGGCGTGGCGGTTCAAAAAAATTTCCCCCGTAGGGGGAACCCCCAGCCCCCGAAAAAAATTGCGAAAAAGTGCTTGACAAAACGACACGCAACAGTGTATGCTGAAAGCACAGAACGACACGCAACAGTGAACAGGCCAACGAGCCGGAAAGGAAAAACACCATGACAAACAACGAGATCATCTTCGAGACCGTCCGCGCCAGCTTTACCCCCGCCCAGCTTGCCGAGCTGGTCGCCGCCACCTACACCGCCGAGCAGATCGCCGCCCGCCGGGCGGGCGTGAAAATCACCGTTGCTGAGGGCAGCGACGAGACCCCCGACGCCGTGTTTCATGCCATGCTGGCCGCTGACACTTTCCACACTTTCGCGGAGTGGAAGCGCATGGGGTACAGCGTGAAAAAGGGCCAGCACGCCGCCCTGGTGTGCAACCTCTGGAAGTACACCGACAAGCCCGGCAAGGCCGCCAAGGAAGCCGCCGCCGCTGCCGGGCAGGACGCCCCCGAGACCGACCCCCATTTCTATATGGCAAAGTCCCACCTGTTCAACGCCTTGCAGGTTGAAAAATCCAAGCGCTGACCCAGCCGCCGGACACCTTAGCGGGCCGCACCGGACAAAGCGACCCGACCCCAGCCCGACACCGGGCCACACAAGAAAAAAATAGATGATCTGGAGGTTATCAGCATGAAAAAGTACATGGGCAACTACACCAACGAGGCCGCAAAGGCCCTGAAAGGCTCCGAGCGCATTATCTGCCGCGTGACCGACGACGGCGCGATCTATGTTACCAACGGCTTTATCGCCTACAAGATGAACCCCCCGGAGTATGCCGCCATCGTCCAGCCCGTGACCTGCTGCGAGGCCGGTAACTACACCATGCAGAACGGCGAAAAGGCCGCGGATAACGGCTTTGATCTGGTCAAGCTGTTTAACGAGACCGTGGAGCAGACCGCCAACGCCCCCGCCCTGGAGCGCTGCCCACTGACCCTCCAGGCAGGCAAGGCCCCTGCCGCCAGCTACTACAACCCCGCCGCCGGTGTGGCGTCGTTCTACAACGCAAAATTTATTGCGGCGCTCACCCCCTCCGCAACGCTCCGGGCCACCGGCGCGATCTCCGCCGCCGTTGCCTATGTGGGCGGCGAACCCCTGGCCCTGGTTCTGCCGATCAAACCCGAACCCAAGGCCGCCCGGGCCGTCAAGGCATACTTTGCCGAGTGCGACAACGACGCCACCGCCGAGGCCGACAAACTCCGCGCCGAGCTGGCCCAGGCACAAAACGAGCTTTCCGCCGTGCGCGGCGATCTTAACCGGGCCACTAACAAAATTGCCGAGCTGGAAGCCCAGCAGGCCGCGCCCGCCGCCGAGCAGCCCGAACCCAAAACCGCCGCCGAACTGATTGCCGCCCGCTTTTCCGATCTGGCAGGCGTCACCACCACCATCAAGGGCGCACAGACCGCCGCGCCGGTGGTGTGGCTGGCCGGAGACACCGAGCGCCACGCCGACGCGATCAAGGCCGCCGGGGCCAAGTGGAGCAGCAAAAAATCCGCCTATTATGTCCGCGTCGCCTGACACGGACCCCGGACACCTTAGCGGGCCGCACCGGACAAAGCGACCCGACCCCATGTAAAACCCGCCGCCCAGGGTAAAGGGCAGAAAGGCCAAAAATGAATATGAGATTGACCGATTGGAACGCCTCTCTTGCACACGCCGCTGAGCTGGTAGACAAGTTGAACCAAAACGGTTGCAACGCCCGCGCCATTTCCTACTCCATGTACGATGGGCGCAAAGGTATCGCAATCCAGCTTTTCGATCGGGAAAACAATTTTTCTACCGAGTTCAAAACCGGCATTTTCTCCACATTCGGAGATATGAAAAACGCCCTCAACGCCTGCTATCATCGCGCTATGTCTGCCCAGTTCGGTAGAGTATAAGCCACCCACCAAAGCACAAAACGAGGAGGTTTTCACCATGGCAGCAATCGAGCGCAAAATCAACGGCACTTTTGCCCCCGTCCCCGGCGGCTACGCCCAGCAGATCAACGAGCAGACAACGCTTTTTGTCCCGGAGTTTACAGTTGCCCGCTACGACACCGAAACCGGTGAGCTTTTCGGCCACGCTCCCGACTATGAAGCACTGGAGGCGGCAAAGTCCCCCGCCGTTCACGCAGACAAACCCGGCGAATATTCCTATTGCTACGAAATGGAAAAGGCCCCGACAGGCTGCGACTTCTCCGCCAGTCTTTCATACTACGGCAAGCATTATTATCTCCGTCCGCTCCGCGACGATCTCCCGCAGCTCCGCGGGCGCGGTATATCCTACGACGAGCAGCGCAGCACATACACCGTCACCCGCCGCGCCTATGACAAGCTCAAAGAGCAGTACCGCATGAGCTTTGAAACCTGTCTTGACTGACCACAACCCCCGGACACCTTCGCGGGCCGCACCGGACAAAGCGACCCGGCCCCAGGCCACAAGGCCAAACCACAAACCCCAAAAAGGAGCTGATACCATGCGCAAAGAGCCGTTCCCCATCAAAAATATTCTGGATAGTCTGCGCGAGGATGTCCAGAACGGCACGATCACCCTTTCCCAAGCCGCCGAGGAGCTTCACCGTGCCGGATGGTCAAACTACATCGACGAGGACACCGCCCGGCGGCTTCTAAAACTGTAAGCCCGCAAGGCCGACGCAAACGCGCCGCCGGTGTAAGCCCGGCCTCGCTCCCACCAGGGCGGGGGCGCTCATGGGCCAAAACCCAAATCCAAAACAGGGAGGTTTCTACCATGCCGCAACCCAAAATCTATGCCGCAGTCCTGAACCACTTCGGCAGCCTGTCCGACCTTGCCGCCACGCTGGGGGCAACGGTTGTTGACGAGACCCTTTGCTTCTCCGGCCTGACGGGTCAGGCGGTTTCCGATCTCATGGAGCAGCACGGGCTTGATTACAACTATTCCGGCACCCCGGAGGCGGCCAAGGAAGCCGACCAATAACCCCACCACCCAAAACCAAGGAGGAAAAGCCATGTACGAACAGCAAAGCCTATTGACCGCCGATCTGGACGAGATCATTGACGCCACCGGCCACAACGACGCACAGCCCCAGGAGCAAGCCCAGAAAGCCCCCGCCGTCAAATATTACCCCATCGACGAGGAGACGGCCCGCCGGGCGCACGAGATGATGTCCATGCGAGACTACCCCGCAGGCCGCGCCACAAACGAATACCGGGCCAGCGTGGACAAAGCCGCCGCCCTGGTTGAGCGCTGCAAGGCCGCCACAAGTCCCTATTACCACGGCAAGCTGGACGCCCTACTTGACCGCTACGCCCGCCGCCTCGCCCAGTGGACGAACGACTACAACCGCAACGGCGCAAGCTGTCCCAGTATCCTTGTTTCCGGCGGCTCTAACTTCCCGGTGAAGAAAAAGCAGCGCCAGAACGCCCGCGAGGACAGCTTGTGGCAGGAGTACAAAGAGATCGAGGCCATCTTGCACAAAATCAAAACCGTCGGCTCCGGCCCCGTCGATCTGGCCGACCCCCACGCCCGTGAAATGCTCACCGATCAGCTCCAGCAGTTACAAAACAGGTTGGACACCGGCAAGGCCATGAACGCCTACTACCGCAAGCACAAGACCTTGAAGGGCTTCCCTGGTATGAGCGATGAAACCGCCGCCCAAAATGACGCCGCCATCCAAAGCGCCTATTCCTGGGCGCAAAAGCCCATGCCCGACTATGAGCTTTCCAGCCTGCGGGGCAAGATCAAGCGGGTGGAGGCCCGCCTTGCCGAGCTGGACGCCCGTACCGCCCAGCAGGCACAGCCCGCCGAAAACACCAAATTTGACGGCGGCGAGATCGTCCGCAACCTGGAGGCCGACCGGCTCCAAATCCTCTTTGACGAAAAGCCCGACGAGGAGACCCGCGCCGCACTCAAATCCAACGGCTTCCGCTGGTCTCCCCGATACAGCGCATGGCAGCGGCAGTTGACACCCAACGCAGAGCAGGCCGCCCGCCGCGCCCTTGGCCTTGATTGACAACCATTTTCGTGACCCCACGAAAATGATACCCGGACACCTTGGAGCCGCCGCACCGGCACAAAGCGACGGCACCCCATACAAAACCCGCCGCCCAGGGTAAAGGGCAGAAAGGCCGCAAATATGTATGTTCTGGAATACAAGCAGCTTCATATCGTCCGTGAGGAGCAGACTAAAAATCGAACCTGCCAAAGCTACCGTTGGAAACAGGCCGCCATCTGCGAGAGCAGGGAACCCCTTGAAGCAATCCGTTCCGCCAAAACTCGCCCCGAAGAATGGCGCGTTGTCCCCATGGGCGACAGCTCAGCAGAGAATTGAAGGAGATTGCCCCATGTCAATTCTGTATGAAAAGTTCAAAAAATACCAGGTTCCCGCATCCTCTGTTGAGGACTTCCGCCGCCGCTACACAAAGCCCGACCGCTTTGCACAGCGCGGCCCGGAATATCAGGCCGCCGTCCTCCAGGCTGCCCGCGACGATCTTGCACAGTTCGGCTATACCATCATCAGCCGCCACGACAGCGTGACCGGTGAAGTCTTGGCCTACTACGAGCCAAACGAACAGGAGGTATCCCAATGATTGACCACAAGAACCACTATGCCCGCTACTGTGAACTCATATCCCTGGCCGCCAGCTCCGCCCCCGCTCGCCAGCGGGACGGCGGATACATGGCCGCCGTCTATATCCTTTCCGCCGACAAAACGCTGTGTGACATCGCCCGACGCAAAATTTGCCCCGACGGTATCAGTTTCCCCGGTATTTTGTCCGTCGCCCGCCGGGCGGAACTGTCTGACAGTCAATTTACAGCCATCCGCTCCGCTCACAATCTATTCAATGGCGGCTCCAGTTCCTCTGTTACCCCCTATGATCTCGCCCTCTGCGATTATCTGACTTTGGACATCATCACGCAGGCCATGTATATCTGGAAGTGCGGCTGCACCATTTCCGCCGGTCAAGACGGCAGCATACAGCTTGACCGCACCGGCGAGTGCCAGCGCCGCGGGATTGAACAGGCCCTTTTCCAGCATTTATCCGAGTTTGAATAGACCTGCGCACTATTTCGTGTTATAATGCAACAAGACAGGAGGCACCCCATGGACAACACACAGCAGATTTTCCCGGCGTTCCGCCTTGTGGCTCAGTTTGCCGACGGCCAGCGCCTCACCTTTGACGGCCTGACCGAGCAGCAGGCGCGGCAAAGCATGGAGGCCGCCCAGGCTCAGCATGGAGATATTACCTGGTTCGACGGCGTAACCGACCAGCACTACGAAAACGGGCGCTATTACAAACTCACCCCGCAGCCCCCGGAGATCACCATGATCGACCTGACGGGCTATAACGAACCCCAGGAGGAGGAATGACCTATGCCAGTTCCAGAATACAGGCGGCGCGGCAACGACCGTTATAACGCCAAGTGCGACTATATCAGCGTCCGCCCGATCAAGTCCATCGGCGCAGCCATCCGTGCCGCCGCCAAGGCCGCCGATCAGAGCGTCCAGGGCTATGTGATACAGGCTTGTATTGAGCGCATGAAGCGGGAGGGCCAGCCCCTCGAACTCAATACGCCAGACGAACCCCCGGAACCCTGACACCGTTATCAGAATGGAAAAAGCGTTATCAAAACCTCAAAAATCGAAACAAAACCCCGGCAGACCGTAACAAAACGGCCCGCCGGGGTTCTTTCATCTTTTCCCGCTCCTGTACAGGTATCTATACCGGCTCCGCAGCGCCCGTATCCGCCGCCGCCGAGCTAAGTACCTACCCACGCTTCCCGCTATCGTTCTCACAAAACCCACGGGCTTTTCCTCCATTCGCAAATTGTTTTTCCACAGCCTTTCCCCGCTTTGTGGAAACTTGAACACGCCGCGCATATAGTCGGTTCAGAAAACTTCCTTTAGGGCTGGTTTCCGGCGGCTCGCCCCTGCGAAAATCCGTCCCGGTGGGCGGCAGACACAGCCCCAAAATCATCCTGCTCCCCGCACAAAATTTTTCGGCGCTTATTATGTACGCGCGCGCGCGGCGCGGGCGGCCAGCTCCGCCGCCCCCGGCAGTTCCTCCAGGGCCTCGCCAAAACGCTCCATAGCCCGCTCGTGCCAGTTTCTCACGGTGCTGTCCGGTGCGTTCATTCTGACACCCGTTTTTGCCCAACTGTAACCACGCACATAGCGCATCAAGATCACCTGCTTGTACCTACCGTTTACGGCGTCCAGGCAGCCCCGGATGGCCGCTGCGTCCGCGCTCAAAACCATCTCGTTCGCCTTGATCTCTGCCAGCCGGTCGCCCACACCGCTTTCCAGCGCCCGCAGGCCCGCTTCTTCCGTCGGTTTCCCCGGCGACGAGCTGTGCGGCGTCCCGTCATACGCCAGCCCACGCAGCCCATAGTAATTGCCCTCCAGCTCCTCCCGCTCCTGCTGTAACAAGCGCAGCATACCCGGAATGGCCTTGTAATACTGGGCTATGTGTTTCACGCTCTCAAACTGCATCGTCGCCTCCCGTTCCCGGCTTTCTGTTCGCCGTCTCCCTCTAACACCCTCAGTCCAGCGTTCTGCTGAAAATCGGCTCGTCAGCCTTGCTTTCGTCCACTTCCACCGGCTCACCGAGAATTTCCGTCAGCCGTCTTGCCAGCATGGCGTACCCGAAGTAGTCCCCGCCCTTTGCCCACTCTCCAAACTCCCGGAACACAGCTTCCGTGGCTTTGATCGTCTCCTCCAGGCGCTCCCGGCCAAAGCCCAGCGCCTTGTGTGTGCCCAGTGCGTAGCACTTGACCACGATCTCCGCCGCTTCCCGCTGTTCTCCCAGCATGGCCCAGTCTCTTGCTTTTTTGGGTGGCTTCGTGATGGGCAGCACAAAATTCCCGTCGTACAAGCCCGCCAGCGTCTCGTTGAGCAGTTTCTTTGCCCGCTCCATACCCACGGCCCTCTGGTTGATTGCAAAGCGCTCCAGCTCCCCATTGGCCGCGTCCGTCACTCTCTGCAAGCGGCCCTCTCCAATGCCGTACCGGTCATTCAGCGCCACCATGAAGCACAAACAGATCACATGGCCTGCCGCCTCCCGGTTTTCCTGTACCCGCTCGCTTTCCGGCTTCTTGGTGCGCAGATACCGCGTCTGGGCCTGCCGGGCCACATTCCCGGCGAAAACAGGTGGCTTTCTTTTATGCTTCCCCATGGTTTTCCTCCATTTCCACAATGTTTTCACATCTCCGCCCGCAGATGGGGCAGAACTGCACACAAAGCACATTCAGCCCGCCACCTGTGGTCGTGCTGTCCATGCACAGGCGCGGCCTGCCGTTTTCGTCCCACTCAATCCAAAAGGCCATCCCGTCCACGGTCTCCAGCTTTTGGTGCCGCTGGCACAGCCCGCACACGGGTTTCTGCTTCTCGTCCATCGCTACTTTGCCCCCTTAGTCAGTTCTGTCCATCGGTCAATTTCCTCTTTGCTATCCGCTGTTATGATCTCCATGAATTTCCATCCAGCCGGGCGGGCCACCTGTTCCAGGAATACCCGCCGCCGCAGGGCATAATCCCGCTGCATCCGCCGGACAAACTTGCTCTTGATCTCCACGATCTCCACGGTTCCGTCTGCATAAACCAACCGGAAGTCCGCAGTATACCGAACCGGGCGCAGCTTCAAAGCCCCGTATTGTCCCGCCGGGAACAGGGGAAAGCATGGGTGGGCCTCCCACTCCACGATCTCACCCCGCGCCACCTTTGGGGCCACGGTGCCGATGTAATATTCATACTCGCCCAGGCTGTCAAACTCCTTGCCGGTGATCTTCGCGGCCCGTGCCGCCTCCGCCAGCGGGTCGCTCCGCTTTTTTCTTCCCTTGGCGAGCTGCGCTTCCGCCTGCGCCCGGTAGCGCGGCGGCAGGTCGGACAGCTCCAGACGGAACGCCATCACAAAATGCCCTCCCGCCGTTTTTCTTCCTGTGTCGCCTGCATATCAGCGTGGTGCAGGGCCAGCACAAGGGCGCATTTGTCCTGTGCTTCGTTCAGCGCCCGGCTCCCGCCCCGGAAAGCATCGTCATAAGCCCCCATGTGCCAGCGGATAGCAAGAGCCTCCTCGTCGGTCAAGTCCATGAACTTCATCACCAGATACACAGACTTTTCCCCATGCCCCATCGGCAGCCGGTCTTTCACGCTGTACTTTCCGTCCCGCTCCCTGCGGTAATAGCCGGTTTTGCAGACATCATGCAGCAGCGCCACGACGGCGACACTCTCCCCGCCGTACTCCCGGATGGTAGACTGTCCGAGCAGGGCATAATATACATTCAGGCTGTGTTCCACCAGCCCGCCGGGGTATGCCCCGTGAAAGCGTGTGCTGGCCGGTGCCTCGAAAAAGTCCGTGGTTCCAAGCTAGGCCAGCAGGTCTGCCGCCCCTGGCCTCGTCACCTGGGATATGAAAATTTCCTTGAACCGTTCCTTGTTTGTCATACAGGTCTCCTCCTCGTCTGTTTGATATTCCCACGCCCATGCCAGCATTCGGCACGGCGCAAGATCACGATTGTGTGGCGCATACCCCCGTCGCTCACTTTGGTTTCCACCCGGTTCAGGGTGTACCCCGGATACTTCTTCTCCCAAAATTCCGTGTCGTCTATGTACAGGGTGCTGGCCTCGTCCAGCTTCCGGCGGCTCCACTTGCTGTCATTGGGCGGAGGTGTCTTTGGTTTCTCCAGGCCCCGGCTCTGTCTCCAGCTCCGGGCGCACCGCTTGTTCTTGCTGATGTATCGCACAAGACTTTCCACGCTGCCATGGTCAACATCCAGGTATTCCCCGCGCGTCAAGCCTATTCTTTTCCCGTTTACGCTCCACAGTTCTTCCAACACATCCCTGGTCAAGCCCTCCGTGTGCTGGATGATCGCGTGGTGATGATGGCGACCACAAACTTTCCCGTCCTCCGTGATCGTGGTGTACTCCGTCGCCGCCACCCACTTGGGGCGCTGCACTCCGTTCCTGTCACACCACCGGTAAAGCCGCTTGATGTAGTTCGTAAAATCCAGGTCGGCCCTGTGTGTGTCCCCCGGCTCCGGCAGATGATCGTCGTCGTATGTCCCAGTCCAGGAGAAATCCCCTTTTCCGAAGTTGGTGTTGACGAGCTGCACATGGTATCGCTTGGCCCGTTTGTCGTTGTAGGTCTGCTGTGCCAGAGAGGATGCTTCTTTTTTCTTTGCCCGGCGTGACGCCTTATGCTTCTTGGCTGATACAGGGTATAGATCGACCTCCATGTATGGGGCTGTGTCGTAGTCCTTGCCGCAGATATGCTTTTGTTCTCGGTAATACAGGCCCACAACCTCACCCCTCCCCATAGCACCCGCTCCGTCTGTGTCAAGGCCGGGTCGTATTTCCTGCCGGAAATCTCCACCCTTTCCCTTGACCCAGCCTGCGCTTTGTGCTGATTGCTGATTACCGGAAGCAAGGGCGGGCCTTGCTTCCGCTCAACAACATTCTCTTTCCTGTCCGGCCAACCTTTTGGCCTGTCCCTTCTGGGCTTCCACCTCTCCCGGTGGCCTGTCCCTTAACTTAACGCTGATATACCAGCCCATTGTCGGCCCTCGCCGACTTTATTTTTTGCCCGCCGTCAGGCAGGCACAGGAGTTTTCTCAACCGGCAAGACCGCGCCGATCACCGGCGCGACCGCTGCCGCTCGCTGAATTGTCAGGTGCTTTTTTCTCGTCGCCGTCCCCGGCTGCAATAATCATCCGGGCGCACAATGCCCAGGTAGCCACGGCCACATTCCCCGTAACAGCCAGTGATCTCCAGGTGGCAGCACTCTTTGCACCGCACCAGCTCCTCTGTATCCCGCTTGTCCGCTGGCTTCCTGGTCTTTTTCTCTTTGGGCCATACCCGCCAGCGGGATGGGTTATCTTTTCTCCGGCTCATTCCCCCGCCTCTCTTTCCACTGTCCTCTCGAACCGAATTTTCATCTGCGCCGGATATAGGTCTACCTCCGGCCTGCGCTTACCTGTCCAGCGAAAGCCCCCAGCTTTCCCCACACACTTCCACCCGCTCGCCCGCAGGCTCGCTCCATTTTCTGTGTCAAGGATGTATGTCACCAGACGCTTATATCCCATCGCGCGGGCCGCCCTCCATGCTGCTGAGTAAAGCATTGAACAGGCATTGCGTGTGCCGTCCGTGCATAAGCGATTGACTTCCAGTGTCCACCCATCGTCAAGGTGGCGAGCCACAGGACGACCCACAATAGCAACGCCCACGATCTTCTCCCCATCAGAAAGTCCGATTGAAAACTTGTGCCCGACCACTGGCCCGTGGTGCCGGTGGTGTTGTTCAACATAGGCATTTGCTTCTTTCAGTGTCATAGGACACAGTTCAATCATCAAAGTTCCCTCCGTCTACTCCGCACGGCTGAACCGTCCCAAAATCCAGCCCCATTGTTTTTCCGTTAGCTCTGATGTTTCATCCGCAATCACGATTTCCCGCCCGCAGGCAGGGCAGAAGCGCCACCCGTTTTCCTCCGGGCCGTCTGCCTCAAAGTTCTCTATGTATCCGCACTTCCCGCACACCCAGGCGTCATGCTCCTGGTCTGTGCAGGTATAAACTGTTTTCTCATTCATTTCTGTTCCTCGCTTTCCTCTGGCTTTCCATGCTGGCACTCCTCGCACTCCAATTCCTCGTTCAGGTTGTCACAGGGCCGCTCCTCATATTCCGGGCAGTTACACCGGTATCCCATATCTGTTTCCCCTTTCTTTCCCCAGGCATCAGAGCGTCCGTATGCAGGGAGATCATTTTTTCTCTGGTCAGCTTGTCCACGACCATCCCGATTTCTCGGTATCCGCACATGGACGCCAGCCGTTCCAGGTTCTTTGCCGTCTGTGCCGTTACCAGAATAGAGATACGGCGCATATTCTTTTTGCTCATGCCACAACCGCCTCCCGTCATACGCTCACATACCGGTTCCGGCAGTTCACATTGTTGCAGAACCGTTCCCGCCCGATCTCTCGCAGCGGCTGACCGCAATACTGGCAAAAGCCCCCGACCTGACGGGGCGGCGCATCGTCCGCGTGTGTGCCTCCATACCTCATACGGTTCACCAAGCACATCATCGACCCCGGCTGCGCCGCTGCCATGCAGTATTTCTTTGCTTTGCAGTAATAGCAGTCCATCAAATCGCCTCCATTGTTGCAGTTCTCGTCATTCCGTCACAGCCTTTTCCAGCTCCTCCATGGTCGTGATCGTCCGGCTACACCACTCCGGCAGGTTCGCCCGTACAAGGGCCGTTGCCATGGGAGGGCATACCGCGTTCCCGCACCGGGCCACCTGCTTTGTTTTCCCGTACTCGTTGCCCAGGTAATCCCGGTCGATGATGTAATCTGGTGGAAAACCCATGGCGTTATAGAGTTCCCGCGGCGTCAGCATCCGCAGAAGGATGTCCGCGATAAAGTAAAGCCCTCCGCCGATCTCCAGCAGCAGGATTTCATCGTCTGCCATCTCATACCCACAATGGCGGTTGAGCAGGTCGCGGACTTCCGGCCAGTGCATCAGGTCTTGGCTTCCCGCCTCCATCAGCTCTGCCCGGCAGTCTGCAAATTCCCCGGCGGATGCCGTGATCGTGCGCAGTGGCCGATCTGCGTCCTGCCCAATATCCCGCCCTTTGAACTCAACAATATGGGCCGCCGCTACCGCATTGTGGTCAACCGCCGTCACTGTCGGCAGCGGCTCTTGCGCTTCCGCCCCTATCACGCCTCCGTAATACTTGCAGATGTGGGCGCAGACTATCGCCTCCCGGTCGTGGCTCGTTACCGTGTGCATTGGCTTTCTCACATCAATCGGCTGCCCATTCCCAAAATATTCCACAAGCTGCGCCGTGGTCAGCCCGTACCGGTTGGAGGCGTCCACCGTCGGCAGCGGCATCCTCAGCCCGTTTGCACGAACATTTTCCGTCTGCTCTGTGTGGTACTGAATAATGTTCGCCGCCACAACACACGCCTCTTGTTTTGTTACCCCAGTGGGTGCAGGGTCTCTGGCATCTCTGACACGATCTCCGCCGCCGGTCTGCCCTATGCTCATGATATTCGCTGCCGTTCCACTTTCGTGGTTGCACTCCACGATGAACGGGTGACCGCTTCGGATGGTAAACTTGTCCACGCCCCGGATAACCCGCCGCATGGTGTTATCCGCCAGTGGCCGGACGGCGTTCACACCATATTTTTCTTTCAGCTCCCGCTTACTGGCAAATACAGAGTAGCAAGGTACGCTCCAGTCGATGATCTCCGCGGCGCTTTTCCATGGCATCAGCCGCCCATCTCGTACCTCCTCGCTGTCTCTCGGCCCATGCGTCCGTTCCGGCCACACGATAGGCCGCCCGTCGCAGCGAGCAACCAGCACAAAGCGTTTTCTTGTGGTCGGCGCTCCCAGGTCTGCCGCAACGATCTCCCGGTGTTCAACCTGATACCCCAGCTCCAGAAGCTGCCGCTTCCATTTTTGAAAGGTCTGTCCGGCTTTTTTCTTCACCGGTTTTCCTTTTCGTACAGGCCCCCAGGTAACGAACTCCTCCACATTTTCCAGGATAATCACCCGCGGGCGGACAGTCCCGGCCCATCGCAGCACAATCCACGCAAGGCCCCGGATATTCCGGTCTACCAGCGCCGCGCCTTTGGCTTTGGAGAAGTGCTTACAGTCCGGCGAGAACCACGCAAGCCCCACAGGGCGGCCCCGGCAAACCTCTCTCGGGTCTACATCCCACACGCTCGCTTGCAGGTGTTCCGTGTATGGGTGGTTTGTCCGGTGCATTAGGATTGCATCAGGGTCATGGTTGATGGCGATTGCCACCGGACGCCCTGTTGCCAGCTCCATGCCTGTGGAGGCCCCGCCGCCCCCCGCAAAGTTGTCCACTATGATCTCGTCAAGAAAATTGAGCTGGCTCCCGCCCCTCTTTTTCTCAAAATTCTTCATGGCTTATCTCCATTCGATAGCCTGCCCACACTGCCCGCAGAAGTTCTGCTCATTCCCGTCCTCATTGTGCAGGTATTCGCCGCTCCCGCAGCGGGGGCAGGCCATGATATTTTTATCGCCGTCAGGATAGGGGCGCAGCGGCACCAGTTTCCCCAGCGCATCCCGCCCCATCCGGCAAGCCTCATTTACAGCCTCCATGCCGTCGTAGTTCTCCCGATGTTCCGGGTCGAGAATTTCCCGTGCTCTTTCAACATTCATGCTTCATTTTCCCCTCTCTGATTAGCTCCACTTTCGCCTTGGTCAGCAGCCATGAATGGATGCACCGCTCGCAGATTTCCGTAGTCGCATATACCCTGCGGCACTTGTCCACATCATCGTAACGGCAAAGTCCATCTGCCTGCATAATTTTCGCGGCAATCTTTACTGCCCGAGCTTCCACGGTTTCAGTTTTCATTTTCCGGTGCATCCTCCATCCCGATCTGCTCCGCGTCCGGCTCCTCGGTCTCCTGGGCCGCAAACTCACCCCGCGCCCGCTCGCGGTAAAACTGCTCGGTGCATAGCGCCTGAAACTCCGACAGGTCTGCCAGATACTTTTCGGTCACAATCCGCACCGGCATGATCGCCGCCAGCACCTCGAACCCGTCATGCACCACCAAATACCGCTGGCCGCTCTCCATTTTTCTGACCGTGTACCTGATGTAGTCGCTTTCCTTGATCTGCTCCGCCAGGGGAGAGAGCATCGCCTCGCGGTAAAAAATCAGCTCACCATCATCCATGCTCCGGCGGCAATCGCACCAAAGCCCATCCGGCGCTGCCATCACTTTCAGTTTTTCGGTGTCCTGCTCGCCGTCCGCATAGTCAGAAAGGTTCATCCCAAAGATGCTTTTAACTGTGCCCTCCCAGCGCTCGTCAAAATGAACTTTCTCCCATGCCTTTTCCGGCATATCCAGAACCGTGCGCACCTGTTCTTCTCCCACCATGTCCGGCAGCTCGGTTGCTCGGAAGATTGCCGATCTGGTTCCCAGCCAAATCCCGCTATCTTCCACATGGGCGACCATGCAATATCCGCCGCCCTTGACCAGCTTCACATACTTTGACAGCTTCATGTCTGCCCCTCCTTATCCAAACAGGTACAGAATACAGAGTTTCAGCAGTGCAGGCCCGGCCAGAATAAGGGCTGCGGCCCAAGTTACCGTCACCGCTAAGAACAACGCAGCAGACAAGATTTCAAAAAACTTTTTCATGCTTGCCCCTTTCTCACTCCAACAGTCACATACGCGTTACCTTTGCTGTTCAGCTCCATGTCCACCGGTGCCTTGCAATTCAGGCAGGTGTGGGTGATGGTCTGTGCCGTGACATTGGTTTTGTATCGGAAGCTCTTTCCGCATTTGCAGTGCATGAACAGCGGGCGCAGATTTTCCAGCGGGGTTTCATGCCCACAGGAACACTTAAAGGCGTAGGTCTCTCGCTTTGCGCAGAACGCTTTGACTGCTCCGCACTCCTCGCACTCGATCAGCAAGAACCCCTTATACGGCCCCTGTCCATCGTCCGCCGCCGGTGTAGCCCAGCTATCACGGCTCCCAAACATCCGCTCGACCCGGCTCATTCTCTGGCCCGGCATTTCCTGCGGCTGTCTGCTCTCGGTCATACCCGCCCGCTCTCCGGTGCTTCCGTATCCGCCCCGGTTTTCGTTTCCCAGGCTCTCCACCTGCACAAACTCAACAGGCGGCGCTTTCTCCACAAGCCGGAACTGACAAATGCGTGTTCCCTTTGGAATGGTTGTCCCGTCCTTGCGCAGGCACACCGCCGGGAAGCCCCACACATCCCCGTCGCCGCAGTAATCGTTCTCGATCACACCCATGCTGTTGGCAAGAAGGATGCCCCACTTCCCGAATGTGGACGACCTCGGCACGATATGGGCATAGTAGCCCGCCGGAATTTCAATAGAAATGCCCAGGGAAACGATCTTGTACTCCAGAAAGCTCAGTGTGGTGTCCTCTGCTGTGCAAAGGTCAATCCATTCTCCGTGAGCCTCCGGCAAGGCGTTTCCATGGGCGTTAATTCTCACTTTCATATTCAGTTCCTCCGATCATCTCAAATCACTTGCAACCAGGTTGCAAAACTCTTTCGGTTTCACTGCCGGGCCGTCTCCTGGTTTTGCCACCATGACCGACGCGCCGGTGATCTCCGACCAGTCGCAGTCCCAGTATTCCGCCGCATTCATCAAGGCCGCGAGGTTGGAGCTGTGCGGCACCACCACAGAACCGTACTTAGGATGGGTGACACAGGCCCGGCCTTTTGCGTTCCAGCGGTTTTCCCGCTCTCTTTCGATTGCCCGCCGGTGGATGGCCTCTCGTTCCTCGGTCATTCCACTTCTCCCCGTTCCCGCATCCGGCGCAGCCACTCTGCATTTTCCTCCTGGCCGTAGAACGCATGGCCCAGCCAGCCGCCCAGCACCATCAACACCAGCCCGGCGGCCCCGGTCATGATAATCGTGGAAATTTCCTCAGTTCCTCCCGCACAGAGAAGCAGCAGAAATCCCAGCATACCAACGCCCGCCCCGATGTTCTCCCTAATTCTGTTCAGCCTGCGCCGCTTTGCCGCATACGCCTCCCGGCGCTCCCGCTCCAGCTTGCGGCAGCCCAGCTCCAGGCCGTATCCCTCCTTAGAATAGTAATTGACCGTCACGCAGTTCCGGCCCCGTTTGATTTCGCAGTATGCGGCTTTCATATATGTACCCCTCTCCCTGGTCAGGCTCTCGCCGTTCTTCTCTGGCGGTAATTTTCAAGAAGTCTCTGCTGCGCCAGCTCCGCGCTATACCCAAACCGCCCATTTTCGTCCATCTCTCCGGTGTCTCCGCGCTTCAACTCGTTGTACACAGTGGAGCGATGGACTTTCAGCTTCGTTGCGATCTCCGCCGCACCGAACCCTATTCCATACAATCTTTCAAGTTCCATGCGGTCTTTCAGCATGAGATGTCTTTTACTCAACCTGCCCGCCTCCTTTTCTGCTGGCTTTTTGACAAAAAAATAAATGCGGGAAAACTCTTGTCGAGTTCTCTCGCATTTATTCTAATTATTCAGCTTTCCACAAACCAAAAGCGGCAGGAAATCCTGCCGCTTTTTTTGCATAGAGAGACGCTGCTCCGGAGAGAATTTCTGAATCCGTGCCGCCTGCGGCACACCGAAACTCTTCGTTTTTCTCTATTCCCTTTTCACTTGCCGTTAAGCAGGCAGGCGCTTGAGGGTTTCGAGCAGGACAGTGCCGGCAATCTCAGCGGCAATGGCCTCATTCTCCTTGTAGGTGTTGGTAGCCTCATCATCGGCATTGTCCGAGATGCTGCGGATATTGGCAATCGGCACACCATAGATTTTGGCGATCTGTGCCATAGCCTGGGCTTCCATATCGATGCAGGCTGCATCCGGGAAGGGCGAAAGCAGCTTTTCCTTGAGCATGGAATCGGTGATGAACATATCGCCGGTGATGGTGGGACGCACTACATACTTCCAGCTGCGGTCGGTGATGGATTCACAGGCAGCCTTGGCAGCTTCGATAACCTCGGGGTCATACTCATAGTTGGATACAAAGGGGAAGTACCGTCCCATAATGGAGGGGCCTACATCATAAGTGGTGGAGCTCACGCCGATCACCACATCGCCCACATGGACATCGGGCTGAATACCGCCCGCTACACCCACATTGATCACCTTGTCCACAGCGAACTTGTCGATGAGCAGCTGTGCGGTATGTCCGGCATTGACCTTGCCTACACCGCAGGTCACCAGAACGATCTGACGGCCCTCATAGCTGCCCTCATAGAAGTGAATCTCATGGAGGACAGTTTCCTTCTCAATGGTCATATTCTGCTTGATTTTTTCGATCTCCACCGGCATGGCGCCGATAATTCCGTAACGCATACGCACAGTCCTTTCTGTCATTCAGTTGTATATGTTCAGTATACCCCATAAAAGACCTCCGGCGCAAGTATTCCCCGGACGGAAATTTCCCGGGAAAAGCCTCTCCCCGCCGCTTCATTCCCGTGATAGAATAGGAGTGGATATTTTACCAGTAAGGGAGATTCTGCGCTATGAAACATCTTGCCCCTGCCTATTATGGAGCGTTCACCTGTCTGGCGGACCGCTGCCGGGATAACTGCTGTATCGGCTGGGAGATCGGCATCGATCCCGATACCGCCGCCTTCTATGACAGCTTCCCCGGCGAAACCGGCGACTGGCTGCGCAGCGGCATCACTCCGCCGGGCACTGACCGCTGTTTCCTGCCCGATGCCCAGGGACGCTGCCGGTTCCTCAATGAAAAAAACCTCTGTACCGCCTATCTCCGGGTGGGGGAACAGGCCATGGCGGAGATCTGCCGGGAACACCCCCGCTTCCATAACTGGTACGCCGATGTGCTGGAAACCGGTCTGGGGCTCTGCTGTGAGGAAACAGCCCGGCTGATCCTCACCACCCCGGAGCCGTTTACCCTGACCGAACTCCCCGACTGCCCGGACGAAGCCGAGGAGCCCGACCCCTTCCTCACGGTACTCCGGACGGTGCGGGAGATGGTGTTCCGGTTCCTGGAGGACCCGGCGCTTCCCCTTGCCGAACGGCTCCGGCGGCTCACCGGCCTGGGCTGGACACTGCAGCATCACCTTGCCGACCCCGCCGGACTGCCGGCGCTCTGCCGGGAAACCCTCGCAAAGCCCGCTGCCCTCTCCCCTCTCACCGAAGCGGACGGACGGGAACTGCTCGCCGCCGCCCGGGAACTGGAACGGCTCTCGGACGAATGGGAGGCACTTCTCACCCTCGGGGAATCCACCCCGTCCGCCTTCCTGTCCCCCAGCGCCAGCCCGGAGGAGGAAGCGGAACTTGCACGCATCGGCGTGTATCTCATCTACCGGTACTTCCTGCCCCTGGCACTGGACGGCGACCTCTGCTCTCCCCTCTGCTTCCCCGAAGCGGCTCTGCGGCTGATCCGGGGACTCTGGCAGTGCGGCGGCGCCGCCGAACCAGCAGAGCGGCAGCGCATTGCCCAGCTCTTTTCCAAGGAGATCGAATACAGTGAAGAAAACCGGGAGGAGTTCTGTCAGGCAGCGCTGAGCTGGTGCGCCCGGCAGAGCCGTCCCCATCAGGAGGTATGACCCATGGCAAATCCCAAACGACCGCCCAGCCGGGAAGTCCGGCGGCTGCGGGAGGAACTGCGCCGGCTGATGGAGCGCTGGGACGCGGTGATCCGGCGGGGCACTGAACTGGAGCGTGATCTGGCTCAGGGGCTTGCCCAGCTCCGGGAGAGCCGGGCGGCGGAGACCCTGCGGGAGATCCCGGTCACCCAGGCGGAACACCCGGACGGCGCCATCCGCACGACCGCCCTGGAAAAGGCGGGCATTCACACCATGGCGGAGGTGCTGGGCTATTCCCGGAAGGAGCTGGTGGAGATCCCCGGCTTCGGGGAGACCAGCGCCGAACGGATTCTTGATGCCGCCGACCGGATGCTGGAAGCGGCCCGGCAATCGGTGCGGCTGCATCTGGGTCAGGACGACCCCGCTACCCTGCCGGTACTGCGCACCGTCTACCGGGCTCTGCGGGAGCGTCCCATGGCGGCGCAGGCTGCGGAACAGGCCGAGGAACTCCGCAGCCGCGCCAAGGTGCTGGAACAGGAATCCCTGCCTGCCAGCGGATTTTTCCGGTGGCTGTTTGCCTCCCGTCCCCAGCGGGAACGGGCCGCGGCGGCAGTGGAGGACATCCGGGCCCTGCTGGAGAGTGAAACCGCCCGGCAGCTTGCCCGGTGGGAACAGGAGTCGGCTCAGGCCGATGCCGCCGGGGAGAGCGAAATCCTCCGGGAGTTTGAAGAACAGGCGGCAGCCTACTATACAGCGGTGGAGGACATCACCGGCGCCAGTCTGCCGGACACCGCTGCCCATGGCGCCCTGAGCGACGAACTCATCGAGACGGTGGAATCCTTCCCGCTGGACACCTCCCGGCTCCGGGTGACCCTGCGCCGGTACCAGACCTTCGGCGCCAAATATGCCCTCTGCCAGAAACGCACCCTCATCGGGGACGAGATGGGTCTCGGCAAGACCATCGAAGCCATTGCGGTGATGGCGCATCTCGCCGCCCGGGGCAGCGGGAAATTCCTCATTGTCTGCCCGGCGGGAGTGCTCATCAACTGGTGCCGGGAGATCGAAAAACACAGCTCGGTGCCGGTGCTGCGGCTCTATGGCGATGACCGGGAGGAGCTCTGTACCCGGTGGCTCTCCGAGGGCGGCGCCGGTGTGACCACCTATGAGACCCTTCAGCGTCTGCCGCTGGAAGGACTGGAACACCTTGACCTGCTCATTGCCGACGAGGCCCACTATGTCAAGAACCCCGAAGCCCGGCGCACTGCCGCCCTCACCGCCCTGGCACAGAAGGCGGAACGGGTGCTCTACCTCACCGGTACCCCGCTGGAAAACCGGGTGGAGGAGATGTGCTTCCTGCTCTCCACCCTCTCGCCTGAAACAGCTGCCAAGGCCCGGGAGCTCTCGGATATGGCGGGAGCGGAGCCGTTCCGGCAGGCCATTGCGCCGGTGTATCTGCGCCGGCGGCGGGAAGATGTGCTCACCGAACTGCCTGAACTCACCGAAGTGGAGGACTGGTGCGAACAGACCCCAGCCGAAGCGGAAGTCTACCGGCAGGCGGTACAGGCGGGCAGTTTCATGGCAATGCGTCAGGCAGGCTGGAGCAGTACCGATACCGGCAAGGCCCGGCGTCTGCTGGAGCTCTGCGAGGACGCCGAAGAGGACGGACGCCGGGTGCTGATCTTCACCTTCTTCCGGGATACCATGTCCCAGGTGCGCCGTCTGCTCGGCGACCGCTGTCCCGGCGAGATCCATGGCGGTGTTTCCCCGGAGGAACGCCAGCGGATTCTGGACGAGTTCGCCCACAGCCCCGCGGGAACGGCTCTGTGCTGTCAGGTGACTGCCGGCGGTGTGGGGCTCAATATCCAGGCCGCCAGTCTGGTGATCTTCTGCGAACCCCAGCTCAAGCCCTCCACCGAAACCCAGGCCATCTCCCGTGCCTACCGCATGGGACAGACCCGGTCGGTGCTGGTGCACCGGCTGCTCACCGAGGACACGGTGGACGAGGCCATCACCGCACTGCTGCGGCAGAAACAGGCGCTCTTTGATGAGTATGCCGACCGTTCTGCCGCCGGCGATGCCCAGACCCGCACCGAACAGGAGTGGATCACCCGGACGGTCGCCGGGGAACAGGCACGGCTGGGGCTGGTCCCCGCGCCGGAATCCCCTTCCCCTTCCAACTGACCCAACATACAGAAATCCCCCGGAGTTTTTGTGTTCCGGGGGATTTTTTGACGCGGAGTTTTCCACCAGAGGCCGGGGAAAGAGTGGAAAACTGCCGGAGACTGAGCCCTCTGCCGCAGGGCCCGGAAAAAAACGGAAATTTCCCTCTTGCAATTCGGCAGAGAAATTGTTATAATCGACTTAAAATTTTAGCGCTGTAATGCGTGAATAAATGAAGGAGGTAATAACACATGAGCGAACTGCTGAACCAGGCGAAAGCCCTTGCTCCGGAGATCGTGCGGTGGAGAAGACACATTCACGAAAATCCGGAGGTCAGTGCTGTCCTGCCCAATACCTGCGCCTATGTCACCGCCGAGCTCCGCAAAATGGGGTATGAACCCTATGAAGTGGGCGGCGGTGTTGTAGCGATGCTGGATGGGCAGCCGGATGGCAAAGTGATCCTGCTGCGTGCCGATATGGACGCGCTTCCCATGGCGGAGGAGTCAGGCGAGCCTTTTGCAAGCAAGAATCCCCATGCGGCGCACACCTGTGGACATGATACCCACACGGCTATGCTGCTGGGTGCCGCCAAGCTGCTGATGGACAATAAAGAGAAAGTCAAGGGCCGGGTAAAGTTTATGTTCCAGCCTGGTGAAGAAGGTTACAACGGCTGCAAGAATATGATTGCCGATGGTCTGCTCGAATCGCCTCATGTGGATGTTGCCTTTGGTATGCATTCCGCTTCGGCTTCGGATTACAAGACCGGAACAGTCCTGTATTCCCCCGGCAGCTATGCCGCTTCGGCAGATGCCTTCAAGGTGACGGTCCATGGCAAGGGCTGTCATGGCGCCCGTCCCGAAGAGGGTATTGACCCCATCAATATCATCACCCATATCCATCTGGCGCTCCAGACCATCAACAGCCGGGAACGCAATCAGAAGGAACCGCTGATCCTCACCATCGGACAGATCATTGCCGGTGATGCCTGCAATATCATTCCGGAACGGGGGTATTTCACCGGTACTATCCGCACCTTCAATCAGCAGGTACGGGAACATGCCAAGCGCCGGTTCATTGAAATCGTCAACGGCATGTGTGCCACCTTCGGCGGTCACGCGGATATTGAGTGGACCACTGAAATGGCGCCCACCATCAATGATCCGGCTGTGACTCCGGAACTGCTCGGCTATATCCGGGAACTGGTGGGTGAAGAGAATATGGCGGAAGTTCCGGCTTCCATGGGTTCGGAGGACTTCTCGGAGGTACTGCTCAATGTACCGGGCAGCTATCTGAACCTGTCCTTCGGCTCAAAGGAGGAAGGATACCTGTTCGGCGGACATCACCCCAAGATCCGTCACAATGAGGACGCTCTGCCCATTGGTTCTGCCATCTATGCGCAGGTAGCCATCGAATGGCTCCAGCACAATAACTGAGTGGGATTTTTCCCCTTGAATTCCCCTGGTACTCCTGCTATAATAAAGTAGCTGACGCAGAGCATCGGAACCTGTTCCGGTGCTCTGACTATGGGCCTGTAGCTCAGATGGGAGAGCGTACGGTTCGCATCCGTAAGGTCGCCGGTTCGATCCCGGTCAGGTCCACCAAAAATCCCGAATGCGTATGCGTTCGGGGTTTTTCCTTATTCACTCTTCACTCTTCACTTTTCACTGAATCCGATCTCCCAGCCGGGATTTTTGGAAGTGAATAACGAATAGTGAACAGTGAAGAAGTTTGGTAAGCCGCTCTGCGGCATAGTTTTTATATTCGGGGTGATACGCCATGTCCAGTCCCCTACAGGATAAATCCAAAGCCTTTGCCTTGGAAATCATCAAAGTATGCAATGAAATCAAGCTTTCCAAACGGGAGAGTGTCCTCACCAACCAGTTGATTCGCTCAGGTACCAGTGTAGGAGCCAATATCCGGGAAGCTATCTATGCTCACGGCAAGGCAGATTTTATTGCCAAGCTGCAGATTGCATTGAAAGAATGTTCAGAAAGCGAATACTGGCTGGAACTGCTGGAGGAAAGCGGCTATTGGGCAGACCCTGCCATTCTGGAACAGTGCAGGGAGGTCAAGCGGCTGCTCATTGCTTCCATCAATACTGCCAAGAAGAATATGAACTGACGGCACCCGTAAGGGTGCCTTTTTGTTTAGCTATGACTGAACAATCCTCTGTCCGGTTCAGTCTTCCCCATGCCCTGCGGAGTGCGAAGCTATGCGCACAAATCCCTCTGTCCAGAGGCGCTGGCCTACCTGATAGCAGTCCAGGCTCCACTCCTGCCTGGGCAGACGCTGCCGGGCTGCTTCCAGTTCCGCCCGGGCCTGTATGGGATCGGTACAGCACTCGCTGCACCAGATCTTCTCCTCCCTGCCGTCCGGGGCCTCGTCCCAGCCCCAGATCAGGTATACCCGATGATCCGGGCCCGGTTCTCCCAGTACCCGCTTTTCGGTCACCTCACAGGTGCAGGGATAGTCCCGGAATCCCGGCACGTCCCGCAGGTACTCCTGCCCCACCTGCTCCGCCTGCCCGCGCGATGCGAACAGGCCGATGAAAAAGCCCTCCTGCCATTCATTGTACATAATCAGGCTGTAAAGATGCCCTGTATCCATATCCGGTCCCTCCCTGGTCTGGTTTCTGATTGCTGTGATTATAGCGTAAAAAGCCGCCCGATTCATCAATAGTCCATGAATATTTCCCCTGGTACACCCCATCTATTCACTATTCACTCTTCCCTATTCCCTTTTCACTTGCCTCACCTGGCGGCATACCGCACCCCGGCAAACCCACCTCACTTTCCGGGATTGCCTAGGAACTGCTCCCCGCAGGGGCACACCGCTTCCCGGGAACGCCAGAGAACTGCTCCCCGCCAGGGGCACACCCTACCTCTTCACTTTTCACTCTTCCCTATTCACTCGCCCCGCAGGGGCGCAGGGGGGTTGCGTCTTGTCCGCTTTTTACTATAATAAAAGTATCAGTCGTTTGATCCATTGTATTTTCACAGGAGAGCTCGATATGGCCTATATTTCCCTCAATCATGTAGTCAAGCGGTATCAGATGGGCGAAGTCACCATCACTGCCGCCGATGACATCACCTTTGATATTCACAAGGGACAGTTTGTGGTGATCGTCGGCCCTTCCGGCGCCGGCAAAACCACCGTCCTCAATATCCTGGGCGGCATGGATTCCTGTGACGGCGGCGAAATCTGGGTGGACGGACGGGAGATCAGTCAGTATACCCCCCGGCAGCTCACCGAATACCGCCGGCATGACATCGGCTTTGTATTCCAGTTCTATAACCTGATTCAGAACCTCACTGCCCTGGAAAATGTGGAACTGGCTGCCCAGATCTGCCGCAATCCCCTCCCCGCTGATGAAGTGCTCCGGCATGTGGGACTCGGCGACCGGCTGGGCAATTTCCCGGCCCAGCTCTCGGGCGGTGAACAGCAGCGGGTCGCCATTGCCCGTGCCCTGGCAAAGAATCCCAAACTGCTGCTCTGTGATGAGCCCACCGGTGCCCTGGATTATGTCACCGGCAAGGCGATCCTGGGGCTGCTTCAGAACACCTGCCGGCAGCAGGGTATGACGGTTGTGGTCATCACCCACAATTCTGCCATTGCCCCTATGGCGGATCAGGTGATCCATATCAAGAATGGTCGGGTAGATCATATCGAGGAAAATCCTGTCCCCCGTCCGGTGGAAGAGATCGAATGGTAATTTCCGTTCTGTACGGAAAGGAGGTGCGTCCATGAAGCTGTTTTCCCGGTTCACCCACAACCGGCTGATTACCGATGCCCTGCGGGAAATCCGTGCCACCCGCAGCCGGTTCCTGTCCATTCTGGTGCTGTCTGCCCTGGCGGTGTGTTTTCTGGCGGGACTGCGTGCCACTGAACCGGATATGAAAAACAGCGCTGACCGCTATCTGGACAGTCTGCGGCTCATGGATCTGCGGGTGGCTGCCACCCTGGGACTCACCGATGAGGATATCGCCCTATTGTCCGAACAGCCGGGAGTCCGGCTCTGTCAGGGCGCCTATACCATTGACGCCATGGTGAAAACCGGCGAAAAGGATTCCAATGCCAAGGTGCTCTCCTATACCGAAGAGATCAACTGTCCCGAACTGCTGGAAGGCCGCCTGCCCCAGACCCCGGAAGAGTGTCTGGCAGAACCCCGGTTTTTGCAGGAAACCGGGCTTTCCATCGGGGATACCATCACACTGGATACCGGCACCGGCGACTATGAGGACGCCCTCACCGGCACACAGTTCACCATTGTGGGCACTGCCAATTCCCCGCTCTACATCGGCGTGGAACGGGGCTCGTCCACTCTGGGCACCGGCAAGGCGGAATATTTCCTGCTGCTGCCCATGGAATCCTTTGCCATGGAGAGCTATACCGATGCCTATCTGCTGGTGGACGGCGCGGCGGAGCTGATGACCTATTCGGACGAATATGACCAGCTGATCCAGTCGATGACCGACCAGCTCGAACCTCTGGGAGAAGAGCGGGCGGCCCTGCGTGCCCAGACGGTACGGCAGGAGGGTCAGGAGAAGATTGACGAAGCCCGGCAGGAGCTGGCGGATGCCGAACAGGAACTGGCGGACGCCGAGCAGGAACTGGCAGATGCCCGGCAGGAACTGGACGACGGCTGGGCGGACTATGCCCAGGGCCAGCTGGATTATGAGGACGGCCTGCAGGAGTACCGGGACGGCGAACAGGAGTACCAGGACGGCCTGGAGGAATACAAAGACGGAAAAGAGGAACTCAAGGACGGCGAAGAGGAGCTGGAATACGGCTGGGACCAGCTGCAGGACGGAGTCCGGCAGTACAACGACGCCCTTGCGAAGTTTGAGGCGGGCAAGGCGGAACTGGAAGCCCGGGAAGCCGACTGGGAAGCGGGGCTCACCCGCCTGCGGGAAGAACTGATTCCGGCGCTGGAACAGCTCCTCCCGGGAACCGACCTGCCCGACTACCCGGACAATGCCGCCCTGCTGGCGGGACTGGCGGGAAGTGACGGCGCTGTCATCGACAGTGCCCTGGACAGTGCCCGGGATCAGATCTCGGCGGGGATTGCCGCCCTGGAAGCCCAGCTCGGGGAACTGGCCGAGAGCGATTCCCAGACGGTACAGCAGCAGCTGGACGCTCTGACAGCGCAGATTGACGAACTGAATGCCCAGCTTGCCGCCCTGGACCCTGCTTCTCCGGAATATGCGGAGCTCTTCGCTCAGATCACCGAACTCACCGGACAGGCGGCGGCCCTGGAAGAGGCACTTCCCTGGCTGCGGCAGCTGGAAGGCCTCCGCAGTCAGCTGGAACAGCTCTATACCACCGATCCCGAGGGCAATTCCGTGCCCATCTCCTCGGCGGTGATCCTCACCGGGGACGCGGCGCTCACCGCGGCCCGGCAGGAACTGGCAGCCGGTGAAGCCGAGCTGGCAGCTGCCAAGGAAAAGCTGGACAAATCCTATGACAAACTCATCGAAGGCGAAGAGGAGCTGGAACTGGGCAAGGAAGAACTCAAGGACGCCTGGGATCAGCTTCAGGACGCGGAACAGGAGCTCATGGACGGCTGGGCGGAACTGGAGGACGGACGGCTGGAACTGGAGGACGCCAATCAGGAGCTCCTGGACGGCGAAGCGGAATACGCCGATGGTCTGGCGGAATATCTGGACAAGAAGGCCGACGCGGAAACCGAGATCGCCGATGCCAGAGCCGAACTGGAGGACGCCCAGTATGAACTGGACCATCTCCGGGAGAGCGAGTGGTATATCCTTGACCGGGATACCAATATGGGCTTTGTAAGCTTCTCCATGGACGCCGACCGCATGGGCAATCTTGCCAGCGTCTTTCCGCTCATCTTCTTCCTGGTGGCAGCCCTGGTCTGCCTTACCACCATGACCCGTATGGTGGAGGAACAGCGCATTGCCATCGGCAGTCTCAAGGCACTGGGCTATTCCAAGGGCGCCATCGCCATCAAGTATGTGGGCTATGGCTTCCTTGCCAGCACCCTGGGATCACTGCTGGGTCTGGCAGTGGGCCTCACCCTGCTGCCCTGGATTATCTGCACCGCCTGGAAGATCATCTATAACTTCGGCCCCATCTATTACGGACTGGAACCGGCTTCCTCCATCACGGCCTGTCTGGCGGCGGTGGGTACCGTCACCCTGTCGGCCCTGGGAGCCTGCTTCAGTACCCTTGCCGCTGTGCCGGCCCAGCTCATGCGTCCCAAAGCCCCACCCATGGGACGGCGCATTCTGCTGGAACGCATCACCCCCCTCTGGCGGCGGCTCTCCTTCAACTACAAGATCACCCTGCGCAACCTCTTCCGCTATCAGAAACGCTTCTGGATGACAGTAGCCGGTATCGGCGGCTGCGCGGCGCTCATTGTCACTGCCTTCGGCCTGCGGGATTCCATCATGTCCATCATGGAACTGCAGTACAATGAGATCTATCATTACGATGCCATTGCCGGACTGGATCACCCCACCGGGGAACAGTGGGACGAGATCTCTGCCCTGCTGGACAGCCATCCGCTGGTTTCCGACTGGACTTCGGAGCACACTGAAACGGTCACCGCCGAATCGGACGCCTATACTGCCGATGCCTCCCTGGAAGTGGTAGCGGACAGCGAAACCCTGGAACGGTTTGTGGATCTCCGGCACCGCACCGATTCCGATCCGGTCACCCTGCCGGACAGCGGAGCGGTCATCACTGAAAAACTGGCTCAGCTGCTGGATGTGGAGCCGGGGGATACCATTATCCTGGACGGCGACAGCCGGGTGGAAGTACAGGTGGCAGACATCACTGAGCACTATATCCAGCACTATGTGTATCTTTCGGAGTCGGCCTATGAGGAGGTATTCGGACAGGAGCCGGAACAGAATGCCCTGCTGATCCGCTATGCCGGGGACGATGCCTCCGAACTGGATCAGGAACTGGTGGCGCTGGACGGCATCTCCTCCCTGACCCGCACCGAGGATACCCGCCGCACCTTCGGCACCAGCCTGGAAAGTGTGGACTATGCTGTGGCACTGATTATTGTCTGCGCGGCGGCCCTGGCCTTTGTGGTGCTCTATAACCTCACCAATATCAATATCACCGAGCGGCTCCGGGAGCTGGCTACCCTCAAGGTGCTGGGCTTCTTTGACGACGAACTCTCGGCCTATATCTACCGGGAGAATGTGATCCTCACGGTGCTGGGTACTCTGCTTGGCATGGTGCTGGGCAAACTGCTGCACCAGTGGCTGATCCTCACCGTGGAGATCGACCTGCTCATGTTCGGACGCACCATCTCTCCCACCAGTTATCTGTGGGCAGCCCTGCTCACAGCAGTCTTTTCCCTGACGGTGAACCTCTTTGCCCACCGCAAACTCAAGAAACTGGATATGGTGGAGTCGCTCAAAACGGTGGAATAATCCCCATTCAGATTGCCCAGATACGGAGGAACCTGCCATGACAGTATCAGAATATCCCATTGCCTTTGCCGGGGCGGAGGACTATACCCCGGAGATTATTTTCCCGGCGCTGACCCGTGCGGTGGAGGCAAGCGGCTTCACCCGGGAGATGGTCGCCGGACGGCGGGTGCTCCTAAAACCCAATCTCCTGATGAAGCGCCGTCCCGAGGAGGCCACCACCACTCACCCCCTGGTGGTGGAAGCTGCAGCCCGTCTGCTGCTTGACTGGGGGGCCGGTGAAGTGACCATTGCGGACAGCCCCGGCGGGCCCTATACCCGTCCGCTGCTGCACAGCATCTACGAAACCTGCGGCATGACCGCGGCAGCCCGGCAGAGCGGCGCCCGGCTCAATGAGGACACCGGCTTTACCACCCTGCGCCGGGAGGAAAACCGGCTGGTGCGGGAATTTTCCATCATCAACCCGGTGATGGAGGCGGATCTGGTGGTGTCGGTGTGCAAGCTCAAAACCCACAGCATGACCACCCTGTCCGGCGGTGTGAAGAACCTGTTCGGGTGCATTCCCGGCCTGCAGAAACCGGAACTGCATCTGCGCTTCCCGGAAAAGGCCGACTTCGGCGAAATGCTGGTGGATCTGGCCCTCACAGTGAAACCGGCCCTCACCA
>ERZ827104.778-NODE-778-length-31800-cov-4.827059_pt1 | contig 31800 bp, 45 predicted proteins | sample MGYA00519781_ERZ827104 | MGnify/ENA primary metagenome ERZ827104 (study PRJEB31778, sample SAMEA3449257) | human gut metagenome | biome: human gut; feature: human-associated habitat; material: faeces | place: United Kingdom | collected 2010/2012 ...
TTCCGGTTTCTTCGTAGTGGTTCCACACCAGCCGGGGCTCCGACTTTACCGCCACGGCGGCAGCGATCTTGTCATTGAGCGTTTTGGCGCTGAGGGTGCCGTCCGGGGCGATGTCCAGCGCTTCGCCCACTTTCACGCCGCCCAGCTGGTCCGCCGTAGCGGGCGGCAGGCTGTAAGGCGTGCCGAATTTTTGGTCGGCCTCGGCCTTGGTGTAGAAGCTGCCGCTCTCCACCGCTGCGATGGCGGCGTCCAGCGCATCGAGTTTGGTGTGCAGCTCGGTGGACAGCTGGGTCATCATGGCCAGCGCCTGCGCCTGCAGCTGGGCCGTGGGGATGCCGGTGACGCTGTCTCGCATGAGGCCGCACACGTCCTCGTCCGCGCGGGTGTCGGTGATGTCGGCGGCAGTGATCACCGAGGAGCCTGCGGGCACGCTCACCGTGCACAGGCCCAGCTCGTACTGGTTGTGGTTCTGCAGGATGGCGGGCGGCTCCGGGGCGGCGGCAGGGGTGCCGGGTTTGAGCTTGACGGCGGTCAGGTTGGCTGCGGTGTCGAACTTCAGCACCACCCGGTCGATGCGGGGCAGGGTGCTGTCGGCGTCCGGGACGATCAGGTTGACCGCCTCCCGGCTGCAGGCCGAGACGCCCTTGAAGTCGTCGTAGTTGATCCATGCAAGGCCGGGGGCTACGGTGATCTGCCGCGCGCCGGTGACGCTGACGGCGTAGTTCGTGTCCTTAGAGTAGACGCCGGAGGTGCGGGTACACAGATAGGTGCTCACGTCCTCGGCGTCGTAGGTCACGCCGTTCAGCGGGTAAGTGATAATGCTCATTGTTTCCTCCTGAGGATCGGTGTGCCGATCTCGGTGGTGACCGTGTTCTCGCCCTTCTGGGAACTCAGGGTCACGCTGGTGATGCGGGCGGCCGCCTGGATGTCGGTGCCGGGCAGGCTGGCTGCCACCACCTTGCCCACCGTGACGCTGCCCGTTGGCGTGAAGCGGAAGTTTTCGATGCGGGTGTGCTTGGCGAGTTCCTGCTCGCCCAGCGCCCGCAGGGCGGCCAGATATTCCTCCTGCGTCTGGCCGTCCTCCTTCTTTTTGCTGGAGGCGTCCAGATACAGTTCCCGCCGGGCAGAGCCGGTGTTGCCGGTGGCACCCACGGTGACGGTGCCGTCCGCGCCCGCCACGGTCACGATGTTCTTGTAGTCGGTGATGCTCTCAGTGTAGGTCAGGCCGGTCAGGTTGCCGTACTGGGGCGCATACCGGGCGTTGGGGTCCAGCTTGGGCCGGTACAGCTCAAACAGCAGCTTCTTGGCCTGCTGGTCGAACCGCACCCGGAAGCCGATGTCCAGTTCCTGGCACACCTGTTCGGCGATGCTGAGCAGGCTGCCGGGCTTGACCTCGCCGGTGTAGGCGTCAGCAAGATCTGCAAGCACGCCCAGCTCCAGCCCCGGCCATGCAGCCGCACCGGACACAAGGCTGCGCAGGGTACTTTCCACCGCAAAACCGCTCAGGGTCTGGGTGCTGATGCGCTCGTCCAGGATGCAGGCGGCGTCCCTGGCCGAGATCACGAGCTTGTGTTCGGAGCGGTCGGTCTGCGCCGAGCAGATGCGCATGATGCGGTCGGAGCCGGTGAGCCAGAGGTACCGGTCCGGGCGGCACAGCGCCTGCAGGTCGGTGGAGGCGTGCAGCTCCAGCTGCGCACCCTGCACCCCGCTGTACACGTTGTAGCGCTCCGGCCAGACCAGCGACACCCAGCTTGCCAGCCGGCCCAGAAGTTCCAGCTGGCCGTCATAGACGCAGATGCTCTTGTGGCCGCCTGCGGTCAGGGTACTTGTCCGTTCAGCCATTGCCGCCCACCTCCAGGACCACGGTGGAGAACGCCGTGCTGCAGGTCAGGGTCAGGAACAGCCATTCCGTGCCGGAATCCGCTGTGCGCTGCCATGCCTGCGTCCCGTGGCGCAAAGTCCACAGGGTGCTGCTCCCGTCCAGCGTGGACATGATGTTGTAGCCGGTGCCGTCGATGATCTGTTCCAGTTTCAGCTGGCCGCTCTCGCGGTACAGCCGGAGCTTGTCGCCGTCCTGCAGGGTGGTGACAAAGCGCAGGAACTCGCCGGTCTCCGGGTCCTTGACGCCGGGGTTGACCACTGGGCCGCGGGCTTCCAGCGTCAGAGCCCAGTCCTGGGTGGCCAGCCCGGTGTTGGCGATACGCAAATAGTTGGCCTGTTCCCGCACGCCGTAGCTGTGCACATCGTAGCACACCGGCAGGCGGAAGGTGGGTGTTACGCTCAAGGTCGAGACGGTGAGCTCCTTCACGCTGTGCCAGTAAGGGTCCGGGCAGTAGAGCTGAAACGAGAAGGTGGGCCACAGGCCGGACACGCTGATGTCCGGGGTGCGCTGCACCTCGGCGTCGCACCAGTAGGCCCCGGCCACGGTTAAACGGCCGGTGACGTAGGGGGCAAACACATCCCGCAATTGTCGCTTGCAGTAGTCCTGATTGCGCAGGATGCGCCCGGTGACCGTGCGGGTCACGCCGGAAATGCTCCGGCTCTCCACGGTGGCACCCACCTGCTGGTAACCCTGGCTGGTCTCCAGATCCACGGGCAGGTCACCCAGCGGGGTGATGCTCCACAGCACGCCCGCCTTGTAGCCAAAGGAAAAGGTCAGGCCGTTGCTGGCCTTGAAGATCGCGTCAAACACCCTGCAGCACCGCCCTTTCCTGCTCGTACTGTGCCTCGCGCATCAGGTCAGCAGCCGTCTGCGCTTTGCTGTAAATGTACTGGTTGACCTCGATGTTGGGCCGCTGGGTGCGCTGCGGCAGCGGGGCGCGCTTCTCGTAATCCCACAGGGAGCCGGATGCCGTGGAGGTCGTGCTGCTGCCGGAAGTGCCGCCGGAGATGCCGGGCGTGGTCTTGCGCTTGAACGCGCCGCCGACGCCGGCCACGATGGCCGCAATGGCAGCGGTCAGGGCCACGCCTGCCGCGATCATGAGCAGCGCCTGCGGGGCACCGAATCCGGTGGGGAACAGTGCCGCCGCGACGGCTTCCAGCATCCCCACAAAGGCGCTGCCGATGGAGCCGATCAGGGTGCCCATGGAGGCCAAAATCTCCGGGAAGCTGGAGATCAGTCCACCCTTCAGGCCGGTGCTGATGGCAGCGGCAGCCGCAGTGAGCGGGCCTTTCAGCCCCTGAAAGATGCCGGTGAGGGTGGTGCCAAGGCCCTGCGCCTGCGTGAGCACGTCCGCAAAACCGCTGGTCAGGCCCTTGGCAAGGTCGCCGCCCATATCCCACAGGCCGTTGGAGACGGCACTGACCCCCTTGCCCAGCAAGCCGTTGACCTGCTGGATCAGGTTCTTGCCGAAGTCGTCAATGAGCTGCTTTGCCTGCGGGGCAAGGCCGTTGTACAGGGTGGACAGCACCCATTCGCCGACAGACTGCCAGTCCTGCTTCTTCACAGCAGTCACCAGCGTGCTGAAGGTACCCACCACGCCCTTGTCGGCTTCGTCCTGCCAGCCCTTGACAAGGCCGTCAAAGCTATTGGCAGAGGCTTTCTTGATCTCCTCGGTGATCTGCGGGACACCATCGGCGGCAATGGTCTTGACCCGCTGCACTGTGACAAGCGCTCCGTCCACGATGTCGTTGTAGGTCTCGGTGAGGACCTGCTTCTGGGTCGTGGTTTTGTCGGTCAGGGTCTCGGTGATGGTCTTGGTGCTGGTGGCAATGCCGTTGACGACGGAATCCGTTGTAGACGTAACGGTCTTGGCTACAGTGGCGGCAATTTCCTCGTAGACCTTCTGGGTCTGGGCCGTGGTCTTGCCGTGGTCGGTGACATACTTGGTGACAGTCTTGTAGTTTTTCACTACGCCGTTCACCATCTCCTTGCCGGATTCGGTCACGGTGCGGGTCAGCCGGTCATACTCCTCGCTGCCCTTGCGCAGGTGCTCGGTGAGCTCGGTGGTCTGGATGGTCACCTTGCCCAGGGCGTTGGTGGTGTCGGTGTGGCCTGCGTCCTGCAGGGACCACAGCAGGGTCTCGGCGGCCTGTGCGGCGGCTTTGGTCTTTTTGGCCGCCTTGGTGGCGGCGTCCCCGGACTTGGTATAGGCCGGGACGACCACCTCCGCCATGGACTGGGCGCTGTCGGCCACGTCGGCGTTGGCGTCCGCCCAGACGGAGGACCAGTCGTTCCCGCTGGCGGTTTTAGCAATGGTGGCACCGGCGGTGGCTGCGATGGCTCCTGCACCAACCGCACCGCCTTTGCCGGTGAGGCCGTTGATGAAGCTCTGGATCAGGTTCTTGCCCCACTGCACGGCCTGCGAGGGCAGGCTCTTGATCCAGTTCAGTGCGCTGGAAAATCCGCCCTTGAAGGCATTCAGCATGCTGGAACCCATGCTCTTGACGCCGTTTGCCACACCAGTGAGGATGTTTTTGCCGATGTTCAGCCAGTTGATGGCCGAGATCACCGACAACACGGCCTGCAGGATCTTCTTCCAGTTGGCCAGCAGATCCGGCACCGCCTTGACGATGCCCACGACCAGCTGCACGATGATGGAAACACCTTCAGCCAGGATCTTGGGCATGTTGTCGTTGATGATGCCGCAGATGTTGATGATGATATCCGGCACATAGGCGATCAGGTCCGGCAGACCGGCGATCAGACCGTTGAGCAGCTGGGTGATAAGGTTCAGACCGGCGTCCACAAAGCTGGCCGCGTTGTCCCGCAGCTGGTCCGTAAAGGCCAGCAGCTGCGGCAGAGCAGTGGAGAAGAACTCCGGGATGCCCTCGGTGAAGCCCTGTGCCAGGGAGCTTAGCAGCTCGGTGCCGGTCTGCAGGAGCTCCGGCACAAGGCTGTAAACGATTTCCGGAATGCCTGCCAGTACATTGCCGATCATGGGCAGCAGGTTATCCACAAGAAAGGTCTGTGCCGTGTCGGCCAGCGCCTGCAGCGGCTCGGTGAGGTCTGCGCCGGTGGACCAGTTGCCCATCACGTTTTCCGCAGCCGCCTTCATGGCGGCAAAGCTGCCGGTCAGGGTGGTGGCTGCTTCCCTTGCGGTAGTGCCGGTGATGTCCATTTCCTGCTGGATGATGTGGATGGCGCTGTACATGTCGGCCAGATTTCCGAGGTCATACTTCACGCCGGAGATCTTGGTGGCGTCGTTCAACAGCCGCTGCATCTCGGCCTGTGTGCCGCCGTAGCCGAGCTTGAGGTTATCCAGCATGGTGTAATTCTGCTTGGCAAAGCCCTGATAGGCGTTCTGGATATCCTGCATATCCGTGCCCATCTTGTTGGCGTTGTCGGCCATATCCACCATGGCCATGTTGGACAGTTGGGCAGCAGCGTCGGTGTCCTGGCTGACGCTGGACAGCAGGCTGGCCGCAAAGCTGGTGGTCTGCTCCATGTAGTCGTTGGCCGAAAGCCCCACGGTCCGGTATGCCTGCGCGGCGTACTCCTTGACCGTGTCGGCACTGTCCTTGAACAGCGTTTCCACACCGCCCAGGCTTTGCTGCAGCGCGCCGCCCAGGTTGATGGATTCCGAGATGATCTTGCCGATGCCGGCAGCCGCGATCACCTTTTTCAGGGTGCCCACCAGCTGGGCACCGAGGGACTGTCCGGCGGCGTCACCGGCTGCCGCAGGCTCCCCGCCCAGGGCTTCGGTGATCTTGCCCTGGATGCCCTCTGCCGAGGGCACGATCTGCACATACGCTTTTGCCAGCTCAATGCCGTCCGGCATGGTCATCCACCTCCTTTCAGGGCCGCAAGGGCGGCCTCAAACTCTTCCGGGCTGTCGTAGCTCTGCACGTCGGTATCGCTGTCCGCGGACAGGCCGTGCAGGTCTGCCAGCACAGAGGGCACCGTCCGGGTGTCGTTGCTCAGGCCCCACAGGATCTGCGTCAGGCGGTCGGCGGTGTAGGCTTGCAGCTCGATGTGCAGCGGCACGGTCTTGCCGCTGGCCTTCATCATGCTGCGGCTGTCCTCCGGCAGGCCGGCAGCAAGGGTAGCCGCCAGACGCAGCGGCAGGCTGCGCCAGTCCAGCACATGGTAATATTGCGCGAAATCGCAGATGAGCGCATCCTCGTCCGACGCGATCAGTTCGGCGAGGATGCAGAGTTTTTTCCGGCAGAAAAGCTGGTCAGCAGTTCATTCAGAGCCTGCGCCACCGCCTGGGGCGGCACACGGCCCTTGTCGTTGCGCAGGTGGTCATAGAGCTTCTTGCGGCCCTCGGTGCCCAGCAGGCGCTCGGTCAGGTGGCTCATGCTGAACACGTTGCCGTCCTGCATGCCGGAAATGGCGTCGAACAGTTCCTGGTCCTCCAGAGCGTCGTCCTCCAGCGCGATGGAAAAGCCGGATTCAGTCTTTGCAGTGATCATGCCTGCACCTCCTTGGTCTTGGCAGCGGCCTGGGCGGCAGCAGTGCCGCCCAGAATGTACTCGTAATGGGTGTTGCCCTGGGCATCCGGCACGGCGGTCAGGGTGGTGTTGTAACCCACGGCGCTCTTGGCGTAGGTGATATCGCCCACGGCGGTGACGGCGGCATCCGGGATGACGATGCGCTTGACCGCCTTGTTCTTCATCACCATCTCAATGACCCAGCTGCAGTCGGCCTGCTCCTGGCTGTTGGCCTTCACGGTGATGCCGGTCTCCAGCGTGCCGGTGACGTTGCTGTCGCCATACACGGACTTGAGCACCTCCACGTTCAGGGCCTCCAGCAGGGTGTACTGGAAGGTGTCGGGCTTCTCGGTCTGCTGGGTCAGCACGGTGTCGCCGCCCCAGGCGGTGGTGTTCTCGCTGGAGGGCGAGTTGCTGTTGGTCACGCCGTCCTCGGAGGCGTAGCCCAGGCACTTAAAAGCCTTGTCCAGTTCGGTCTTGGCGTCGGTGGGCAGTGGGGTGCCCAGCGGGGCACGCCAGATGGCACCGCCCACTTTGGGCTTGGCGGCGGTTACTTTGGTTGCGTTTGCCATGTGTAGTTCTCCTTTCACAGGTCAGTAATGAGTGATAGAAAAAACGGCCTGATAGCGGGGCCGTTTGCGGGTGGTGTCCGGGAAATTGTAGTCGGTGACAAGGTCGCAGGAGACCACTTCCGGCAGGGTGTCGGCAGCCTGCATGGCGGCCTTGATCTGCTCGTTGAGCTGGGCAGCACCTAAGGTGCCGTCATGGTCGCAGGCATTGTGGCCGTAGGACTGCACCGCCAGTGTGGCCGTGTAAATGCCCTCGTCGCAGTCGGAGCCGGTCTTTTCCAGGACACAAAAATTGCCGGAGGGGTTCTCCGGCACGGACATAAAGCAGGGAAAACCGTTTTCCCGCAGGTAATTCAGGATGATTTCTTCGATCATTTCAGGGCCTTTAAAATGGAATTGGTGTCGGCGTTCTCCTTGCGGGCGGCATAGCTTTCCGCCCGGACTTCCGCCACGGCACGGGTGGGTGCGGTGTAGTACACGGCTTCGTACCCGTCGCCCAAGCGGCTCTGGGCCGCAAAGGCAAGGCGGTTCAGGCCGTCGGCCAGTTCCTTGCTTTTCAGCAGCTTGCCGACGCCTTTCTTGTTCAGCCTGACCTTGACGTTATTCAATCCGTTCCACCTGCACTTTCTTGTTCCAGGCCAGAGGCACCATGGATCCGATGCCCTGCACGGCCCCGCCCACGGTGCAGAAAGTCTGGCCCCAGAACGCCACCCGGACATTGTTCCAGTCGTGGGCGTCGCCCTTGGGGAGGGCCAGCGTGTAGGCGATGCGCCGCCCGGTGAGCTGCAGTTCGGTGACCACCGCCTCGGAAGAGGGCTCGCCCACCAGCACATTGTGCACGGTGACGGGCGTTTCCTCATAGATCGGGGCATGGAAACGGTCCTCACCGGTCTGGGTCTTGGTGTACAGGGTGATGTCAATTCCTTTCAGCATAAGTCCTCCAGCGGGCTGCGGGCTCCGATCTTGCTCCCGACGCCCAGCAGTTTCTTTTCCAGCTTGGAAAGATACAGTTCTCCGGAAGAGCCGCCGCTCATGGTCCAGCTCTGGCTGTAGCCCAGGGCGGTGGCGGTGCCCTGCGTGGCCCCCATAGGGAAACTCACGCCGTCCTCACCGTCACCCAGCGGGCGGCGCACCATCCGGCAGGACACCACACGCTTGGTGTCGGCATCCGCGTCCGGGTTGTAGTGGTCGATGATCACGGCCGCTTCGCTCAGCAGGGCAACGCAGCGGGTCTGTTCCTCTTTGGAGAGAGCACGGAAGCCGGCCTCCACATCCTGCACTTCAGCGTAAAGCATGGGAAGCACCTCACTTTGCTCTGGTCTTGCGGGCCGCCTTGGGCTTTTCTGCCGCAGGGGCAGCGGGAGGGTCCCGCGCCACCTGCTTATGGCCTGCAGCGGCGTATTCTGCCGCGCGCTCCTCCGCAACGTACATGATCGTACCGGTCAGCTGATTGATAAACTCCACCATCAGCCCGCCGCCTTAGTCAGCTTGTTGAACACGGTGGTATCGCAGCGGAAGCCCACCTCAATCTCGGCACGCACGGCAAACATGTTCTGCTGGAACAGGTTGATGGAGGTGCCGCCGTCATCCAGGGTAGCCTGGTCTGCAATGGCGATCTGTACGCCCTCCACGGTGCCATACACCGCCTGGGTCCAGTCGCCGGCAAAACCGACCACATCCGGCGCGCCGGAAACATACGCGCCCTTGCTCTGCACGGTCTTGGAGCCCAGGATCATAGGCACGGCACCCTCGGCCACGCTGTTGATGAACAGCGGGCGCTTGTTGCCGTCCACAGCATTCAGCAGCAGGGCCTTGCCCTTGGGGGACAGCACCCAGCCGTTCAGGATGCCGTTGTGGTCGGCAATGTCGGCGTCAGCGGCCACCAGACCGGCGTAGGCGTCGGTGCCGATCTCCTGCGCGGTGCAGGCTTTCAGGGTGTCGAAGTTGGAGCCGGGGGCCGTCACGCCGCCGAACACGGTGGCGTCGAACTTCTGAGCCAGCGCCAGCGGCAGGCGCTTCACCAGCTCGTCGTACAGGGCCGGCACATCGCGGCGGAACTGGTTGGAAAAGGGCACGATCACGGCCAGCGTGTAGGGCTGCATGACCTTGGTGGCCAGAGTGCCGCGCTTGACCGGCTTTTTCTCGGTCTCACCCACCCAGGCGGCCTCGGGGTCACCGGTGATGATGGGGATGGTCGTGCCCAGGCCCGGCAGCTTGATGGAGCGGGCCAGTGCCATGACGGCAGAGCTCTCCTGGGTCTTCTGCAGGATCTCGCTGGACACCTCGCCGGGCAGGGTGATGGTGGTCGTGCGGTTGATATCGGTTGCTGCCATTGTAAATAATCTCTCCTTTACAGGTTACTTGGTCACCTGCTCAAACCAGTCGGCAAACTGCTGGCGGGTGGAGCCGGTGGGGGTGTGGTGAGGGTCACCGCCGTCCCGGACGTTGGGGTAGCCGGGCTTTGCAAACTTGAGGATGGCCTGTGCCTGTGCGGTGCAGGCTTCCTCGGTGTCGCCGCTGAGCAGGTCAGCGGGCACGCCGGTGGCAGCGGACACCTTGGCGCGGACTTCCCGCAGGGTGTTGGCGCTGTTCAGGGCGTCCAGCTGCTGCTGGAGCTTTGCGGCCTTCTCGTTTGCTTTCTGCAGCTCAGTCTTGCCTGCCTCCTGGGCGGCATCGAACTGGGCTGCCTTGGCTTTCAGGTCGTTGTAGTCGGCGTATTTGGAGCGCTCACGGGTCAGCCGGTCGGAGATGATGGCGTTCATCTCCGCCTGGGTAAAGGTGCGCTCGGTCTGCTGCTCTCCGGCAGCGGGGGTGTTTTCCTGATGCACAGTTTCTGCCATAATGGATTCTCCTTTCCGGCTTTACCGCAGCCGTGGCGTTGTGAATGATAGGCCGGCAAAAACACCGGCACATGGCACCGTCTGCAGGGTTCGGGCCTGCGGCATCCGGTTTTGGAGACCGGCGCTCTGCCTCTGAGCTAAGACGGCATGAAAAAAGCACCGTGCATTTTTTGCACAGTGCTTAAAGAAAAAGGACGAGATCAGCGGTCAATTGCGGTAACGATCAGAACCAGCACGATCCAGATGGCAAGGCTGATCCAGAGTGGTGACAGCACCCAAAGCCATGACCAGTGAATAAAACCAGTCAACTTTAAGGCGATAAAGAGAATACTCAGCAGGCCGCAAAAGCCGATGCCAGAGTTGGAACCAGAGTGCTTATCCATAGAGTGCCTCCTAAAAATGGGCAAAAGAAAACCACGGTGCGTGTGCATCGTGGTTCAGCGGATGGGGAGAATCAAATACGCCCCTGCTCTTTTAATTTTGCAATTTCCTCAGGCGTCAATTTCCGAAATTTGACAGGCTCTTTTGCCCATGTTTCCTGACGCTCCTGCCAAGCAAGTTCGCCTTCCGTCATATGTTTGTTATCTTTCATGGCAAAATCACCTCCAACACAACTTCTTTCTCTTTTGATAATAATACTCTATACAGGGTGTCTTTGTCAAATAAAAGTTCTCGTTGCTCCTTGAATTTGCTTAACGGTTCAACATATCCAGCCAGAGAACCAGACCTCGCACAAATTGTAATGCGAAAGTCCTTTTTCAAAGAGCCGCTTTTCACTACGGATGTGCTGTAAAATTGTCCGGGGCAAACAATATCTCCCACCTGCATCCCGTCGAAAGGATTGAATTCCATTGCCCGATAGCACAAAACATCATGCTCCAAGGGACTGCGTTTTAGTGCATCAGAGATTCGCTCAGCATACATGCGCAGATGGGCATCTTCTTCTGAATCGCCGCGCAGCATTCGGTTGATGCGTTCAAAGAAACGGTTCGGCCTTTGATCTCCGGGGTTATATGTATACTTTTGTATGGCGTCTTGTTCGGCAGCAGAGAGCTTATCAATCCACGGCTGGGCCTCTTTACGGAGAACATCGACCACCTGATTTTCAGGAAGCGGATTAAAGTTTTGGATTTTGGGTAAGGCATTTTTCACGGCATACGCCGCCCGCTTCTGGGCATTGATGGCATCCTTCCGGGCAGCATAATCAATGCGGCGCATGGCGTTGATGTCGCCGCCGGCGGCATTGTACTGCGCCAGATATTTTTCAGGATCATACCCGGCCACGGTGGTGCGGTGGTCGAACCGGATGGCAAACTCGCAGTCGCAGTTGGCGTGGATGTGCTGGGCATGACCGCCCTTCAACACTTTATCGCTGGCTTTCTGCCAGCCGTTGGACGCCAGCGTGATGCAGAACGGGCAGGTGTCCCCATGGGGCACCCAGGCCCACTCAGCACCGTCCCGGGCGGCATTGCGCAGGGAGGTGTCGGCCCCGGCACGCTTCACCAGACGGCTGACGCCGTTTGGCAGGTTGGCGGGGTTCTGGTCCTTGGTGGCGTTCACCATGCGGGCCACCTCGTTGTAACTGGCGGTCTCGGCAGGCTCTGCCGCGGGCACCAGAGCACCCTGTGCCTCGGCCAGGGCATCGTACATCTGGCAGGCCAGCTCCGCACTGCCCTCACCGTACTTTGTCACAAGGCCGTAGGCGTAGGCGATCAGGTCCGCCGTGTCTGCGGTGCCGTGCCGGTCGATGTATTCCCGCATGAGCTGCCCGGCTTTCTGGTTCAGCCGGGACAGGCGGGTGATGTACTCATTCCACGTTTTCGCTGAGATCTGCATCTTCCATCTCCATCAGCAGTTTCTGTCCGCGCTGGCGCTGCTCCTGCGCCTTGATGCGCCGGATGTCCGCCTGGTCAAAGCCAATCATCTCCAGGAAGGTGTCCGTGCCGGCAAACTCCTGCCGGGAGGATGCGATCTTGATGGCAGCGTCCGCCGTCACCGCCACGCTGGGCATGGCTGGGTTCTTGAAATGGGCCACAATGCCGGTCTCTTCCTCGGTCAGGTCGGCAAGAGAGCACTCCCGGGCCACCGCCTGCGCCATGCGGGCGATGGTGCACAGGGCGTCCCCGTTGCCGGTGTTGAGCTGCTGCGCCAGCAGCACCAGCGTCTGGCTCTGGGCCAGAATGGCGTCGCTGCTGGTGGGGTTGGCGTCGTTCACCACGCCCACATCGGTGACGGTCAGGCCGGTGGCCGCTGCAAACTGGGTAGCCGTCATGCGCATCTTTTCCACATGGGGCGTCAGGCTGCCCTGTGCCAGCTGACCCAGAACCGGGTTCTCGCCGGTCTCGGGGTTCGAGGTGGCCGCAATAATCGACCCGATGTAGGTCTTGAATTTGTTGCTCACAATGGCGTCATACTGCTCATCGGTCACACCCAGAATGTATTTCTGCGGGGTGGTGTCGAACTCCAACGCAATGGTGGCGTTGGCTGCCGTGCGCACATAGTCGTCGATCAGTGCCCGGATGGGGCGCTTGAGGCGGCTGCGGCCAAAGGGCTTGGAGTTGGTGGCGTTCCAGATCAGGGGCTCCATCAGCGGGCGGCCCATGGGGTGGGGCTTGCGTTCCGCCGTCCAGAAGCTGCCGTTGCCGCGCAGCACGATGAGGTCCGTGTCGGTGTAGAAATACACCAGCGTGGGCCGCCAGACGTCCTCGAAGTGTTCATCCTTCACGGTGTCGATGATGGCCATGCCGCAGTCGATGCGGCCCTTCTCGCCGCTCCAGAGGGCCGAAGCCATGGCGGGCGAGTGGAACCGGACACGGCAGCCAATGTCTGCATCAGCGGAAAGGGTGGCAAACACGCAGCCGTATTTCAGCTCGTCCCGACAGGCCTTGGCGTACTCGGCCACCAGACGGTTATCGGCCACCAGCTTCGCCAGGCCGTCCAGGCTGCCGCCGGTGCCCACAAAGCCGTCAAACATGCTGCGTGCAGCCAGCACATCCACGGCCTTCTGGCCCCAGCTGCAACCGACTTCCAGATTGCGCAGGCCCTGCGGCAGGGCAATGCCGAGGTTCACATCCCGTAGGGAGATGTGCCCCTCATAATACTTGTCTTTGGTGGCGTTGCGGCTCTGGTGGTAGTTGTAGGCCGCGGCCAGGTCCTGCAGCTGTTTCTGCTCTTCCTGCGTCAGCCCCGGCACATGGCCAAAATTCAAAGTTTGCATTGCGTTCCTCTTAACCGATCTTCATCTTGCGGGTGGGGTTCCGGCGGCTGGTCTTGGCACCCCAGAGGGCCAGGGCACAGGCTTCCACCGGCAGGCTGTCGTCGCCACCAAAACCATAGCCCCCGCCGATGGGCCGCTTGACGGCGGTCACGGCGCTCGCATCCAGCGTGGTCTGGGGTTTGTACCAGGTCAGCGCTCCCTCGTTGACGCTGTTGGTGAAGCCGCTCACGGCGGCAATGATGTCCCGGGCGGCAGGGCGGATGACGGAGTTCTTTGCCCGCCATACCTCCTTGATGCGCTCCACCAGCACGTCCACGCCGTTGCGGCCGTCAATGACCACACAGCTGGCTTTGCCGTACCGGTCGTTCAGCCAGTCGGCCAGCCAGGCAAGGCCCTGGCCGGAGGGCCGCAGCTCGATGAGGGACACCCGGGCGGGGCCCTCTTTGGGGATCACGGCACCGCACAAGCAGACGGCGCTGCCGTCCGCTGCAAACTTGACGCCGTAGGCGGTCTTGCCCTCGGGCTTCGGATCCTCGCTGGCACAGGCTGCCCAGGCGGTGCGGTCGATGGCGTAGTCCAGATGCTCCGTGGTTTCCGGGCTCCACCAGCCCAGACGTTCCCGGGCAAAGGTGTCCGGGTCCAGCTGTTCAGCCTCGCCCTCAATGGTAGAAAACTGGATGCGCCGCCCGAGGGCTGGGTTTGCGGCTGCCCAGCGCTCCGGGTCCTTCACGTTGCCGATCTCCGGCACCGAGAACTCGAACCAGGCGGCTTTTTGGGCGTCGCCGTCCAGCGCGCGCCGACGCAGCGCACGGAACACGGTGCCCACGGCATCCGGCCCGGGCGGCGTTCCCACATAGATGGTCTGGGGGTTCAGGCTGGCTGAAATGGCCGGCAGGAAAGAGCCCTGGGCGGTCTCGTCCAGCTCCTGCGCCTCGTCGAAGATGAGCAGGTCGCCGTGCTGGCCGCGTCCGCCGTTGCGGGTGCGGGCCAGAAACTTGATACGGGCACCGCTTTTCAGGATGATCTGCTCCCGGCCCAGCGCCGTCTTGATCTCAGCCACATGGCGGCGCAGCTTGGGGCTCTCGAAAAAGGCCCGCATTTCCTCAAAAGTCTCGGTAGCGGTCTTTTGCAGGTGGGCCGTGTAGATGACGGTCTCGTTGAACAGCAGCATGCCGGCCTCCGCGCGGCCCTGCACCAGCAGGCTCTTGCCATTCTGGCGGGGCACGCTGCCGCCCGCAGTGGGGGCAGACCATTTGCCGGACACCGTGCGGCCCATCCAGTCGTCCAGAATGTCGCTCTGCCACGGATCCAGCACCGTGCCGCCAGCACACAGGATGCGCACGGCGTCCTGCCCGTCGGTGGCGTTATACGGCGGTGCGATGTGTGCGGACGGCTCCTGGCTTCCCATCACTTTCCCGCTGTGCGAGGATCTCGCTGATCTCGTCCGTGTCATCTGCTGCTCCTTCGATCTCTTCAATTTCCCGGATAGTTTCTCGGTACTGTTTGGTAAGCTGCGGCAGGGCACGGCAGTCCTCACAGGCGTCGATGCCGCTTGCCAGCACCTTGGCCAACTGCTTGAGCTGTTCCAGCCGGGTGCCCCGGGCCGTGATGCTTTTCATGGTCGCCATGGCCTGACACCCCTTTCAGAATTTTCCTGTGTGTAAATCGGCGCTGACGGCCCTGGGTCGCCGGGGTCACGGGAGGGGGGACCCTCCCCACCTACCACTCGCCGTCCTGGATCCGCGGCGCACTGATGCGTTTTCCGGGCTTTTTCGGCTCGGTTTGCACCACTTTGTTGCCCTTCTGGGCATTGCACCAGTAATGTGCTGGCTGGAGATTCGTCCAGTCCTCAGCCGCGGCCCGTGCGGAGGGGTAGCCAAACTGCCGCCAGCGGGACACTGGCTTGATCTCATCCACAACAAAGGACAGGGGATGCTGTGCGTCGGAAGGCTCATCATAATGGATCGGCCCGAAACGCCCGTGACAGATGCCGCATTCGCCGCCCATCGCCCGGAGCCGGGCCCGGTTGCGCCGCCGCAGCTGGCCGTTGGCATAGCGCGGGTTGCCCATGCGGTTCACCTCCTGACAGACAAAAAGCCTGCACATGGCAGGCAGGCTTGCACCCCGCCAGGCACTCTCCGGGGGCCTTTGCAGGGGCGGGGGTGCTTTGCGGAGGGGGGCAGGGTACAAAATGACCCCCTGGGTATAGACCGGGGGGTGGGTACAAAAAAGCCGCCCCGGAATGGGACGGCTGAGAATGTTCAAGATTGCCCGGCTGGTACATTCAGGCTGTTGGTCGGTAAGGTGTTCCCCTGTCGCAGCCGGGCAGCACAAAGCCCGCAGGATTGAAGGGAGTAAACCTTTCCTGCGGGCTTCGGCATTCTAATTATACTTCGGATTCAGGGTGTTGGATAGATGCTGTTTGGTGCTGTTCAGTGCTGTCTTTGATCTCCAGCTTTTCGATGGCCGCACGATGGCGGGTAAAGATCCAGCGCTTTGCCAGTCGGACATGCACAGCGATTTTGTCCCAGTTTTCCAGCAGGATATACCGGCGGAACAGGATCATGAAGTCCACCTCATCGTCCAGCTGGCTGAACACGTCCATGATCTCGGCCCGGATGGCGTCGCACACAGTGGACTGCGCTTCGGCAGCCTGCCGGGCTTCCTCGATGCGCTCCACGGCTCTGGGCAGCGCCTGCCCGTCCCCGCCGCCGCCCGGTGTGGCGGAATAGCGCTGGGTGGTGTGCATGGCTTCCGCTTCCAGCGTAGCCAGCTCGTCCAGACGCAGCCGCTCGAACCGTTTGGCCGACCTGTACCGCCAGAGCCTGGCCTTTTTCTCTTCGTAGGTCATGCCAGCTCCTCCACCCGGACAAACACCCCGCAGGGGTCCGACCAGAACTTCTCCACAATCTCGCTGCACACCTGGGCATCGTCGTCCCAGAAGTGCAGGCGGGTCATCTCGTCCTTGAGAGCCTTTTCCAGGTTGTCGGTGTCGGGTTTGCTGGTGCGCCACGCACCGTTCCTGCGCCCCTCGGAGGGGAAGCACCACTTGACCAGCAGGCGCACCGGTCTGCCGGCAGGGATGGGCTTTGCCGGGGCGTGGGGTGCCAGATGGGCATGGAGCTTGGCACGGGTGGCTTTGAGTTCCGGGCTGTCGTGCAGCACGGCGCAGGGCTTGCCGCCCTTCATGTAGGCGTGCAGCTGCTTTGCGTTGTGGGTGGTGGTGGGCGGCTGCATGGGGACGAAGAATTGCATGTACATGGGGTTCACCTCGTTTTTCTTTTTTTCAGTTCAGGCCAACGTGATGGGGAGGGTTCCCCGGATGGATGGGGCTGTGTACGCCCATCCTCCGGGATCCCCATCACACACGGACGGATTATGCTATTATATATAGGCATTTTCCGTCCCGGATCCGTAGGAAAATGCGGCATTTTCCGAAATCCGGAAGCCGGACGCGGACGGATTATGCGGGCATTTTACTGTTTTTGTACGTTGCGTAAAACAAAATATTGCAATTTGTAATCATCCGTTGGAACCGGGTTCTTTGCGTCCCACGTCCGCGCCATCTACCCAGTAACCGCCGTCCGCTTTCAGGCGGCGGCGCACGGTGTCCGGCTTCAGGCCCATATACTCGGCCATGGCGTAGACAGTGACCTTGCCGTCCATCGTGCAGGATTCGTAGGCGGTGGACAGCTCCACGGATTTGTTCTTGGCCAGCTTCTCCCGGCTGCCCCAGCGTTTTTCCGCGCCGCGTGCCGCAAAGCCTTTAACGTCGCCGTCCGGCTGCAGGTCCTCCAGCAGGCCGGTGTCCAGCTTGTGCACGGGGTAGTCGAACCAGAGGTTGACCGGGTCGAACCGGGCAAACTCGCGCAGGGTGCCCTCGATGCGCCAGGCGGTCATGCCGTCGGCCTTTTTCTCAGCGGCGGCCACCTCTGCGTCGATGGCGCGCAGGTCGGCAAGGCCGAGTTTTTCCTTAGCAATGGCCAGCATCCGGGTGCGGCTGAGGGCATCGTCCGGGCCGTAGGCATCGGCATGGCCGCGCTTATCCAGCATGGCCTTGATGACCCGGCAGGCGGCCTTGTTGTGCAGCTGCTGGCGGATAGCATCGGTTGGCACCAGCTCGGTCATGTCCAGCATGGCGTCCGGGTCACGGGCGAACACGCCGGAACCGGACGCACGGTCCATGCTGCGCTTGCCGCCCTGGGCACCTTTGCTGTGGTGATGGCAGTAGATCACGGCGCAGTCCAGTGCGCGGCACACAAGGTCAAACTGGTTGCAGAACTTGGCCATCTGGTCGGCGCTGTTCTCGTCGCCGGTGATTACCTTATAAATGGGGTCCAGCACCACGGCCATGTAGCCCTTTTTCTGGGCCCGGCGGATGAGCTTGGGGGCCAGCTTGTCCATGGGCACGGACGCACCGCGCAGGTTCCAGATGTCAATGTTTTTCAGGTGCTCCGGCGGCAGGCCCATGGCGGTGTACACATCCTTGAAGCGGTGCAGGCAGGAGGCCCGATCCAGCTCCAGATTGATGTACAGCACCTTGCCCTGGGCGCAGGAGAACTGGCCCAGCCACGGCTTGCCCTCGGCAATGGCGATGCACAGCTCGATGAGGGCAAAGCTCTTGCCGGCCTTGCTGGGGCCCGCCAGAAGCATCTTGTGCCCTTTGCGCAGCACCCCGAAGATGAGCGGGTCTGCCAGCGGGGGCAGGTGCTCCCAGTCGGCGGCGAGGTTCTCGGTGTCCGGTAGGTCGTCGGTCTCGGCTTCCAGCCAGTCCACCCACTCGTCCCAGCAGCTCTTGCCGAAATTGGTCTCCAGAAGCACCTGCCGCTTGTCGCCGCGCAGGATGCCGGGCATCCGGCTCAGGCGGCTGGGGTTGCGGTTCTGCTGGTCGAGGGTCAGGCCGTTTTTCTGGCAGGCAGCGTAGAGGTAATCCACCCGCTTGCGGTACTCGGCATAGTCCGGGGCGTCCACCTTGACGATGGCGTGGACGCTCTTGCCGCCGGAGTACACCAGCGCGGCGCAGGGCAGCTCCAGCTGCTTGATGATGGCCTGCTGCTTGCCCAGCTCCATGTTATCGCACTCCACAAGGGCGTAGCGGTAGGCGGTGACGTTGGCGTCCTTGCGGCCTGTGCCGTCCACGGGGTTGAAGCAGATCCAGGCACCCACCTCCGGGTCCCAGTCGCCTAGCACCTTGCCGAGATCCCCGCCGCAGGTGCCCAGTTCGGCAAGGAGCTGCCCGGCGGTGCGGGTCCAGCTGCCCTTGGCCGGGCGGCGTTTGTCGTCGGCCATGAAACTCTCGGTGACATAGGCCACATACTCGTCCTCTTCAAACAGGGCCTGCAGGTAGCGCCTGAGCTGGTCCACAGGGTCCCACTGTTCCGGCAGGGCGAGATCGTGGGCTTCCACCCAACGGGGGTCTACCAGCTGGCCGTCTGTGTGGTTCGTCCCGGCGGAGATGTCGTCGTTCCAGTCCAGTGCATGGCCGGCAGGGCCTCTCCATCCGCTGGAATAGGCCAGCTGAAAGATACTGCTGGCCGTGACGGGGCTGCCCCCGCCGCCGTGGAAACTGGCCCACTTCTTGGCGCACTCGCCTTTGTGGTAGCGGCCCCCGTCCCGGGCGCTCCACTGCTCCCATGCTTCCACGGGCAGGCCGGCTTCCTTCAGGCCCATGCCCACCAGGATCCATTCGTCGTAGGTCAGGGCGGACGGGCTGAGAAAATCCAGCGCTTCTTTGAGTTCATTCGCATTGTCCATTCACGTTACCATCCAAAATCAAAAGGACTGTCTGCAGCAGGCGGCTCCGCAGCGGGGGTATAGGTGCGGGGGTTCACGCCCTTGGGCACGCCGCGCCAGCCCTGAGCCGCTATGCGATCGATCATGTGGCGGGCGGCCTCAAAGCTCCAGGTGCCCACATGCTGGAACCCGTACTTTTCCAGACAGCGGATCTGTTTGGGCGTGGTCAGGCCCTCGTCCCGGCGCTTGTTCAGGCGGTCCAGCAGCAGGGCGGCCTTGCCGGCGGATTCCACTGCGTCCGGCAGGATGCCCAGCTTTTCCAGCGCGGCGGTCTGTTGCTCGCTGGGCGGACCGGCCTCCCAGCCAAAGGCGGGCACATACCCGGCCAGATCTTCGGCCTGAATGCTCATTTCGTACTGCAGCGGGTCCACCAGTTTTGCCTTTTTACGGCGCTGCTCTTCCAGCTGCTTGGCAAGGGCTTCTTCCCGCTGGGCCACCACGTCCTCGCTGGCCTGGGCGGCGGCCTCCTCGATGTCCTCCGGGCAGCCGGTCTCGGCCAGATGCTCGGTCATCTGGCGGGCCACAGTGCGGTCCTCACAGACCAGGTCTGCCGGGCGGCACAGCTCGTGCTTGTCGGTCATCCACAGGAAATCCAGCAACAGCAGGTCGGTCTTGCCCGGGGAAAGGCGGGTGCCGCGCCCCACCATCTGGCTGTACAGGCTGCGCACCTTGGTGGGCCGCAGCACCACCACGCAGTCCACGGAGGGGCAGTCCCAGCCCTCGGTGAGCAGCATGGAGTTGCACAGCACATTGTATTTGCCGGCGTCGAAGTCGGCCAGCACCTGCCTGCGGTCGTCGCTCTGGCCGTTGACCTCGGCAGCCCGGAAGCCGTAGGTGTTCAGCAGGTCCCGGAACTTCTGGCTGGTCTTGATCAGCGGCAGGAACACCACCGTTTTGCGGCTCTTGCAGCGCCGAGCCATTTCGGCGGCGATCTGCTCCAAATACGGATCAAGGGCTGTGCCTAGGTCGCCCACGGCGTAGTCGCCGCCGCTCATGGTCACGGATGTAATATCCAGCTGCAGCGGGATGGTCTGGGCCATGATCTTGCACAGATAGCCCTCCTTGATGGCGTCGGTCAGCTTGTACTCAAAGGCCAGGCTGTCGAACACCTCGCCCAGATTGCGCATGTCGCCGCGGTCCGGCGTGGCGGTGACGCCAAGCACCTTGGCCCCGCTGAAGTAGTCCAGGATGCGGCGGTAACCGTCGGTGATGGCGTGGTGGGCCTCGTCGATGATGATGGTGCCGAAATAATCCTGCGGGAAGCGTTCCAGCCGGGTGGTGCGCTGCAGGGTCTGCACGCTGCCCACCACCACCCGGAACCAGCTGTCCAGGCAGGTGGATTCGGCCTTTTCCACGGCGCTGACAAGGCCGGTGGAACGCTGCAGCTTGTCGGCAGCCTGTTCCAGCAGCTCGCCCCGGTGCGCCAGAATGAGCACCCGGTCGCCGGCACGCACCTGATCGGCAGCCACCGACGCAAACACAATGGTTTTGCCGGTGCCGGTGGGCAGCACCAGCAGGGTGCGGGTGTGGCCGGCGTCCCACTCGGCGTGGATGCGGTCACGGGCCTGCTGCTGGTAGGGTCTCAGTTCCTGCCCCATCAGAATGCCCCCTGCGTCCAGCCCTGCGAGGGTGCCGCCTTGGGTGCCGGGGGCGGCAGGAAGCGCTGCACCTCGTTGCTCTGGCCGGTCTCACCGGCGTGAGGGCCGCTCTGTTTGGTGTACTCCCGGACGCCCAGCTTGCAGATGCCCTTGGCACCTACCACCTCGTTCCAGCGGGGGCGGAAGGTTTCGCCCCGCTTGCACTGGCCGATGCTCTCAAAGAACGCGCCCAGCAGACCCTGGGTCTTGGTATGCAGGTACAGGCGGTGGGTCACGGTGGTGTCGCCCTTGGCCCCGCCATAAATGCGCAGGGTCAGTTTTGCCATGGAGCAGGGCGGCAGCTTGGCCCCGCCCTCATAGCGGGCACGCTCCATCTGGGTCACTTCAAAGGGGTACTCGCCCTCCGGCAGCAGCACGAATTCCTGCTGCTCGTTGGTAAACTCGTCATCCCAACCCAAAGCGAAACCTTCGTTGTTCATCTCGTTCATAATGCTTCTCCTTTATTTAATGTACGTTAAAACGGCAGGTCACGGCTGTCCAGAACCATCTGCAGCACCTGCGGCCATGCGGCCACCAGACAGCCCTCTACGAAATCGGCCGGATAGTCCCGGATGGGCATATCCTCGGGGAAATAGCCCCGCTTGCCCACCACAGCCTGCAGCTCCTCCGGGGTCACGTTGTTGGCGCTCATGAGCGGGGCCAGCTTTTCCGGCACGCCCAGGGCGACCAGATCCGGCGTGAGCAGGGCCTTAGGAACCTCTTCACGGGGCGGTTCCGGCTGCGGTGCGGGGCTGGGCAGGATGTCGGCTTCCGGCTGATGTTTGGGCTGCGGGGCAGGAGCCGGGGCGTGCTGCACCGGCGTCTGGGTAGCTGCCGGTGCGCTGCCGCCGGGCAGGCAGTGGGCAATGCTGGCGTAATCAAAGGGCACCTCCTCCGGCAGGTCAAAGCGGTTCTTGGCGTCCCAGCAGGCGTGGTGGGTGGTGTACAGCACCCGCTTGCCGCCGCTGGCCTTGTTCTTGGCGTTTGGGCCGCTGCCGGCCTTTTCCACCACCGTTTTGTAGTTGGCGAACAGCAGCATATCGCACCACTCCTGCAGCAGCGGGGCCACCTGCTTGCTGGTTTTCATGCCCCAGCGGTCGTAGTTGCCCACGGCGTCCGGCTGCTCAAACTTGGTGATGGCGGCATGGGCCAGCACCACCACATTGTGGCCGGCGTTCAGCACCTCTTCCAGGGAATCCAGCAGCTTGCTGAACTCCTCCTTGACGTAGGTGTAGCCCTTGCCGTAGCCAAAATCTTCGATGCCGTTGACCTTGGCACGGGCGCACACCGCCTGGATGCACAGGCGCTCGGCCCAGTCGGCTGTGTCGATGACCAGCGTGCTGCAGGGCACATTGCCTTTGCGCACCTCGGCCACCTCGTCCAGCAGCATGGCCCAGCTGGTGGGCTGGGGCAGGCGGGCCACGTTCAGGCGCTTGGTGCCGCCCTCGGTGTCGATGAACACAGGGCTCGGGAAGTGGGAGGCAAAGGTGCTTTTGCCGATGCCCTCCGGGCCGTACAGCACGGTTTTGACGGGGGCGGTCTGGATGCCGCTGGTGACTGCATACTTGCTCATTTAAAACGCTCCTTTCGTCCAGCTCCGGGGCTGGGGCTTCTCTTCGGGCGGCACGGCGTCCTTGACCATGCCGTCCTCAATGATGATCTGGCACTCACTGCCGGTGGAAACGCGGGTAGCAATGGCCTGCAGGCCCTCGGCTTCCAGCCAGGCGGAAAACTCCTGCAGGGTGGTCATGTCCATCTGCTCCAGCTTGTCCAGCAGAACAAAGCCGCAGTCCGGGTTCAGCCGGCGCACGATGGCGGCGGCCACCCGCAGCTGGTCACTGCCGGACATATCCCGCCAGCGCTTGCCGTTGTAAGTAAGGACACCGTCCTCCACGCTGAGGCCCGGCAGGGGCAGGTCGGCCCCGTTCAGCAGGGCCATGCGGTCGGCACGCTTCTGCTGGATGGATTCGGTCAGGCGGTCGTACTCGCTGGCGTACTGGGCGGCTTCGTCCTCAGCCCGGGATTTTTCCAGGTTGGCCCGCACCTTGCGGTTGGTCTCCTCAATGTCCCGGATGGAGGCTTCCAGCTCGGCGGTGGATTCGTCTTGCAGCTGGGAGACGGTCTTTCTTGCAGTTTCCCGCTGATTGAACAACTTGGTGTGCTTGGCGTCCAGTTCATCTGCCAGCTGCTGCAGTGTGGCAATGCGTTCCCGGGTGCGCTTCAGCTCGTCCACACACTGCTGCACCTGCTGTTCAAGCTCTGCATACTGGGCCCGCAGGCGCTGGTTCTCGCCATTCCGGGCCAGAATGTCCTGCTGCTGGCGGATGAGCTCGGAGGCGCTCACCGGCTCGTCCGGGGCTTCCGGGTAGGAGATCATTTCCTCGGCAAAGTGCTTTTTCTGGGCGGCCAGCTGACCGGTGAAGGTGCGCTTGTCGTACAGGCCCTTGATCTCCAGATCCCGGGTGTGCAGCTCGGCCCCAATGCCGATGATGCGCAGCAGGATGTCAGCCTTTTCCTTGTCGCTGGCGTCCATGAAGCGGGGCAGATCGAGGGCCAGCGGCTCCACAAAGGCGTTGAGCAGCTGCTGGCCGCTGCGGCGGCCCGTGGGGTCGGTGACGGTCAGGCTGGCATTTTTGCCCTTGCGCTCCACCACCACGCCGTTGGACAGTGTGACCTTGAGGTGAGCAGGGGCGACCGCCCCGTCCCGCTGTGCGGCAGTGGGGCGGAAGCGCTCCCCGCCCAGCGCCCACGCTAGCGCGTCCAGCACGCTGGTCTTGCCCTGATTGTTGTTGCCGCCCACGAGGGTGAGCCCGGTGGGCGACGGGGTGAGCGCAACGGCCTTGATGCGCTTGACGTTCTCGGCTTCCAGCGCCGTGATCTTTACAGACATTGTGATACCTCCCCTTGAATTTGTCCCAGTGTACGGATGAGCTGATTGGCGACGGCTTCCCGCTGCTCCTGCGGCAGCTTGCAGAACTGCGGCTTTACCATCTGCCAGGTGTTCAGCATGGAGCGGCTGGCTAGCAGGACGCTGTCGTAAGCGTTCCGGACGTCCTGCTCTGCGTCCCCGGTGACGGCGTCCAGCTTTGCCTGCAACTCGGCGGTCATCTCGGCGGCCATCTGGTACGCCTTTTCTCCGGCACGCCTGTCCACCTCTTCTTCGTCCACCACCGCGGTGATGGGCTGACTTTTCAGCGCGTCGTTCTCGGCCTTGAGTTTGTCGCCCCGCAGCTTTGCCGCTTCGGCCACCTGCCGGGAGCCCTCCAGCTGCTTTTCGGCCTCCTGGGCCCGGGCCTCGGCCTCTGCACGGGCCTGCTTTGCCGCCTCACACTCCCGCAGCAGCTGCCCCTTTTCTTCGTGCAGGGCGTCGTTCTGGCTGACCTCGTAGTCAAGATTTTCTTGTGCCGCCTTTGCTTCGTCCTGTGCCTTGCTCACCATGCTCCATGCTTCTTCCTCCCGGGCTTCGGCGGCGGTAGCACGGTCCTTCAGGCCGGAGATGTCGGCGTGAGCGGCTTCCAGTTGGGCGTCTTTGCTCTTGATCTGGGCCAGAAGGTCCTGGACACGCTGGCTGTCTCCGGCGGCGGCCACCACCTGGTCCGCACAGCCGGACCGGGTAATGAGGTTCAGGTCCTTCCGGGTCAGGTTGGGCAGCTGTTTTAATTCCGCAACAGTTGCGGAATTAAAAGCATCACCGTTTTTGACCATCGTTCTGGCACTGCCCTCGCTCAGCCCCTTGCTCTCGTACCACTTGGTCCAGGTGCCGCCGCCATAGCGACCTGCCTTGGCCGTCAGGGCGTGGATCCGGGCCAGGTAGATGCAGGAAACCAGATACTCGTCCTGGGCGGTGCCGTAGTGCAGGTCAAACTGCTGGTCTGCATCGGCGGCAGCTCCTGCCAGGTCCCCCAGAGGGGAAAAGTCAAAGCCGGGGGCTGAAGGCATCGACACAGAAGAACCGTCCGCCGATGCGGCAGGGGCCGATTCGCAGTTCTGCAGGGATGTCACGGGGGTCAATGCGCTTGCATCCTCCTCGCTCTCCGAGGTGGTCAACGTTTCCGTTGCGGCATTCGGGGCAGCAGTCTCTGCCGTAGTCACAGCAGCATCCGCATTCTGGACAGGTGTACATGAGAGAATCTCCTTTGCTTTTTTGATGTCAGCAAGGATCTTTTCCATTTCCTGCTGCGGTGTCATACCCTTGCGGCTTCCATCCGGATTGAAAAACTGACCAAACAGCTCTCTTTTTGCGGCAACACCTTTCAGATTCTGAGTGCATGTGATTGTCAGGCAATAGCGCCCGTCAGACCCATAGTCCGATGCACGAATATCTTTGGAAAATGAGCCGAAAATCTCTCTGTCTGGATAAGTGTCTTTGATCCATGCGGAGACCTGAGACAGAAAGTCAAAGTCCAGACTATGCACTCGACAGGTGCATTTATCCTTGATAGAGCCAGCGAACTCTGACGCATAAGTGAGGGTCTTGCTCATCCGGCACTCGTAGCCCCGAGTCTCCCGGACGACAGTTCCAGCACCTTCGTCCCATTGAAAGTTTCCGTATGGCGTGGCATAGGGGCATCCAAAGCATTCATGGCCGGGCCCATAGTCAGTCAGGCGGTTGCCGGTGGTAGCAGCATCGGTGGATTTCTTCACCCGGCGGCCGCATTTGCAGATATAGGTAGTCACGCTCTCACCTCCATCTCCTTCAGGCGGTCGAGCATCTCGGCCTGCAGGTCTTTGCTCATGGGCACGAGGCTGTTGTTCTTCCACCCGTAGCACAGGATGGTGCCGTAGATGTTCTGCCCGCGGTAGATGCGGTTCAGCCCCTTGCCGAGGATGCCGTACACCAGCACCGCCGGGGTGCGGGGCAGCACCTTCTGCGTGCAATCGCAGCCCAGCATGGCTTCGATGCCCTGCAGCGTGTCCGGCAGGGTGGTGACGACCGGGGCTTTGCCCGGCTCGATCAGGATTCCTTTCATTGTAAAACCTCCGAAAATGTGATATCATCGGGGAGATGTGATTGGGAAAATCCATCATCCCTTACAGCTCGTCGGTGCGCCAACACCGGCGGGCTTTTTGCTTGCCTTTCGGGCCATGTACTGGCCGTAGCTCAGATCGGCGGCGTCGGCGGCCCGGACGTCAGCCCGGAAAGCGATATCCCGGGCCTCGGCCTGGAGCAGACGGCTGGCAGCACTGGAAGGCCGGGGCGTGAGAGACCGGATCTCCTCCTTGTGCCGAGCCTGCCACTGGGCGTGCAGCAGCCGTTTGCGCTGGGCGGCACACTCCGGGCACCGCATCTTTGTCTGGTACACCTGTTGCATCACCTTGCCGCAGTCCACACAGATGCGGGTGTAGGTCTTGCTGTTGCTGGCCATCAGGCGTCCCTCCGGTTCTGCCGGTACTCCGGCTCCTCGGTGCGGGCGTGGCGGCGGTCAATCCTGCCGTAACGGTTGCGGCGGGCGGCCTGTTCCCGTGTCTCTGCGGCAAAGCCCAGCCGCATCAGGAAAAGCGCCAGCAGAATCAGCACCATGGCTGTGATGAACTGGCTGTCCGAGATGGTGCCGCCCACCTGCGCGGTGCCCTCAATGCCCAGGGCGTACAGCAGGCCCGCGCCGAAACTCCCGGCGGCCAGCACCTGCCAGACGGTGGATTTAATCTTCATCGTCGTCCTCCTCTTTCAGCTCGCGGATCGTGTTGTAGAGCAGTCCAGACACCCAGCCCAGCTGCCGCTCAAAATCGTCCGGGAAATAGCTCTTCAGAATCTGGGCGATTGCGCACACCAGAAGATGCAGCACGTCGCTGGGACCACCTTCGATCTTGATGGTCGAGTCCTCACTGTCGATGTAAAGTTTTGCCTTCATGTTCATGCTCCTTTCTCAACCTTCGGGAAGAAATACTCTCCGATCTGTTCCTGTGGAATGTGCAGCTCCCTGCAAATGGCGGTGATTTCGTAATGGCGCCACTCATTGTTCTTTTGCTCCGGCTTCGGGTTCAGGCGGGTGGACAGGGTGCTTTCACCCATGCCGACCAGCTTGGCGAACTCCCGGTGCTCAAACCCTTCGTCCTCGATGAGGCGGGCCAGCTTCAGGTAAGGGCTTCTTGGCTTTCTCATGGCTTTTCATCCTCCTTCTTTTTGCGGATGTGTTCCAGCCGCTCCGGCTGGCGTTTGTCCCAGCGCTGTTCTGCCCAGCGCTTGTTGTGGCCGTTCACGCTTCCAGTTCCAGCGCCCAGAACTCGGCCAAGGTCTGGCACACCGGCAGGGAAAAGCCGATCAGCTCCTCCCCGCCGGGTTTGAGCAAAATCATGTAACGTTCCATGGCTGTGTGTCTCCTCTTTTTAGTCCGGGCTGAAAGTCTGGAACCGGTCATCGTGCCGGCTCTTGAATTCTTTCAACTCTCGGATATCTTCCGGCGTACAGCCGGTGTTTTCATAAGCTGCCAGCCGCTGCACAAGCTCTTCTTTCTTGGCTGGGCTCCAGTAGCCCTCTTTGATGCCGCTGCACCGGGGGTTCGTCAGTCGGTTCATAGTGTGTACCTCCTTGTTGGTGGCTCCCTTCTGCGGTATACTTAAGAGGAAGGGAGGCGTGTTGTATGGGTCTTTACGATAATCTTAACAGTGCCTGGCAGGTTCATGATGTCATGAGGCAGTTTGCGGAACAACAAGAGCAAGAAAATCGAATGATACAAAATTCGATTGCTCGCAAGGAAAAATTGGCAAACGCCCAACTTGGTTCCGCGGAAGATATTCGCAAAATGTTAGAGATGATGGAAGCTGACCAAAAAGAGCAAACCGAGGAAAACAAGAAGAATAGAGAGCTCGCTCTCAAAAGCTATAAGGTTTCCCTTGCGGCCGCGTTTTTTGGCGGTGCGTCCTTTTTGGCTGCGCTCATAACGCTAATCTTACAATTGTTAGGATGAGTGCGGCAATTTGAAAAACCAGTGCGATGCACTGGAAGAAAAGTGCAAGCCTCATCAACTCTGCCGTTGTCCAGTTGGAAAGCCGTTCTTTCCAGCCGGGCTTTTTGTTGTCCTTCATCTTCTTCACCTCCTTGTTGATTATGGTGATGTCTGTCATGTGGTTTCTCCTTTCATGCCACGGGGCGGCTGTCCAGCTTCTTCAGGCTGGCCACCAGATTGATGGATGCCGCAGCGGTCTCCATCTGCTCGAATGCGTCCTCGTCCATGTCCTTGCACATGGTGTGGATGCGGATCACACGCTCCACGTCCTGCTGCGTCAGACCATACATGGCGGGGTTCATGGAATTGCTCTTGCGTGCCATAATAAGCACTCCTTTCTGTGGGTGGCTCCCACGACCATCCCGGCGGCGTCACCGGAATGGTTTCGGCCGCTGCCATGCGGCCATCATCGGGTGGGTTGTGGCGTGCTCCCTTCTGCGGTATACTTGAGCGGAAGGGAGTGTAAAAAATGCTGGATGTGAAAACATTGAAGGTTCTGGAATTCCTGAACGAGCATCAGGATGAAGCTCTTTCCATTTATCAGATGGGAAAGTACGGTATGACCGTCAATTTTGAAACCATGCAATGGCTGACGGATAAGAATATGGTCTTTCGATATGAAGATGAGGATGCGTTCCGGTATGAGTACGAAGAACCGGAATATACCTACCAGATCAATGCTGGTGGCCGTGTTGCTCTGGAAGAACAAAAGCATTTCACAAAAACGGAAAGGCGTGCCAACATTGCTCTTAGTTTGTCGGTTTTGAGCCTGCTTGTTGCCATTGCTACAGCCTTAAAAGGTTGATGACGTTGATGAGCAGCGCAATGATGGACAGAGCGAAAGCAATACCGTATTTCAGGTCAAGGCGTGCGTAGTATCGCTCGGTTTCTTCCAGCATCTTCTGGTCGAGTTCCTGCATCTTCTTGTCGAGCTGTTCCTGTTCTTCCGGTGTGCGGGGATAGTGATTCATCCTCTTCACCTCCCTTCGTTTAAGTGCGGCATGACGGTCGCTTGGCTACTGTGATTGGTAGCTCTGCTCACAATATAGCACGGTTTTGCTATCATGTCAAGCAAAAAAGCAAATGCTCAGCTAACTTTTTTCTTGACATCGTTGTTGACAGGTGTTACAATGCCAAGTAGAGAGGAGGTGAAAACCAATGAACGAACGCATCAAAAAAATCCTTGAAGAACTTGGCTTGAAAAAAGTTGAGTTCGCGGAACGTCTGCATATTTCCAGGCCGTATGCGTCTGAGCTTTGCTCTGGTGCAAAAGCCCCCAGCGACCGCACGATCAGCGACATCTGCCGGGAGTTCGGTGTCCGGGAAGCGTGGCTGCGCACCGGCGAGGGCGAAATGTTCGTGCAGGACACCCAGTCCGAGCAGGTAGCGGCCTTCCTGGCTGACCTGACCAAGGATGACAGCGACACCTTTAAAAAGCGTTTTATCGAAATGCTGGCAGGCCTGAGCCCGGCGGACTGGGAGCTGCTGGAACGCATGGCCGAAAAATTGACGCAAAAAAAAGAGGAAAGCCCGTAAAGGCTTCCCTCGCATGTTGGCTGGCGGCTCATCCGATCAGGTGGCTTGCGTACACCCACACAAGCCGCAGCTGGCGGAAATCGGCTTTTTCCAGCAGTTTCAAAATGGCATTGATGTAATCTTGTCGTGTCATGTGGCAATCCTCCGATTCGGTTTTATGTTCAAGAATATTATACAACCGTTTGGCGTTAATTGCAACAACTTTTGACAACTGAAAACAAACGAAAAAATCGCAGAAAACTGGGATTTTTTCAACAGAAAAAAGGAGAGAATCATGAAAAAGTCAGCAAAAAGGCTTTTAGGCGTTGTTTTTACACTGGCGCTGATGACGATTCTCGCATGCGGTGCCTTTGCGGCAAAGCCTGCGGTCGAGCTCACCGACGTCTATTTTACGGTCGACGCTTTTGACGGCGTCAGCCCCACGGTCTGCTTCCGGAATAATTCAAACAAAACCATTAAATACGTTACGTTCACGTTGGTTCCTCTTAATGCGGTCGGTGATAGAACTTCCTGTACAATCAGCGGCCGCTCGACGGTGACGGCCCAGGTAGTAGGGCCGATTGCTCCGACAAGATTCGACCGAACGGTCGCAAACACGGTGACTTCTCCCGCGTCCATGGGGGATTTTGGGCCGTTCCAGGCACAGCAGCAGCTTGCAACGGATTATTACTTTGGCGCAGAAGAGCGCAACGGGCATAGAATCTTTTTGGACAAGGACGGTAATGCCTATTATGCTGATTCCTACACTCCGTCCTCCGTTCTGTCTGTGATCGACCATTCCAAGACGCGGGGTCAGCTGGATTCTACTACTTATCTGACAGATGACGAACTCCAGAATGCAATTTACAATGCAGCAGTGGAATGGGATTGCCTTTGGTACAACAGCACGATCGACGAGATTGCCGTGACCAAGGCGGATATCATCTATATGGATGGAAGTAAAGAGACTGTCAATCAAAAAGCCCTGTATTCTGGTCACTTCAGAAGCGACCCGACGAATCAGCCTTACTATGTGCTGACCAGCAAATACGCCCCTGTTTACGATTATCAGTATTACAAAGAGCACAACGCCGATCTGGCTGCCCTGTTCGGGGATAACCAGTGGAAGTATCTGGAGCATTTCGTAAACAGCGGCATGAAGGAAGGCCGTCAGGGCAGCAGTGCATTTAACCTTGCTGCCTACAAAGCAAACAATCCTGATCTGGTTGCCGCTTTTGGCGAAGATAACCAGAAATACTATGAGCACTATATCTCTTCCGGCAAGAGCGAAGGCCGGAAGGCATCCTGATTATTGAATAAACAAAAACGCCCCCGGTGCTACCAACACCGAGGGAGTCAAGATAAGCGGCTCACCCTTGCGGGGTCATCGCACACCTAAGCAATGCGATTATACCTCTTTTGGGCGGGCTTGTCAAAGTGTACCCATGGAGGTGCATTTTATGGGAAAACGGACCAACACGGCAGCCTGGCTGCCGAATCAGCAGCGCTGGCAGATCAACGTCCAAAAGAATGGTGTGCGCAGATCCTTTACCAGCTCAAAGCCCGGCCGCACCGGCCAGCGTGAAGCCAATGCAAAGGCGGACGCATGGCTGGATGACGGCATCAGCAATACTCGGATGCTGGTAGAAGCAGCCTATCCGCAGTGGATCGGCGAGCTGAAATTGACCACCAGCCGCTCCAACTGGGAACCGATCCAGAGCCGGTGGAACGTCTGGGTGCGTCCAGTCATTGGCCGGAGGCGTGTGGGAGACCTGACGGAACAACAGCTGCAAGCCATCATCAACAAAGGATTTGCAGGAGGACTGAGCAAAAAATACCTTTCCAACATGTGCACGGATTTGACCATGTTCTGCAAATGGCTGCGCCTGAGCAAAATGTCCACTCTGCGGCCGGAAGAACTGCATGTGCCAAAGGGTGCACGCTCCAAGGAAAAAGAAATATTGCAGCCGGAGGATCTGCGTACACTTTTTGAGGTGGACACTACGATCCTAGACGGCAAACTGATCGAGGATCCTTATGTCAATGCGTACAGGTTTAGCGTTGTGACTGGCCTTCGTCCGGGCGAGCTGATCGGACTGAGCTGGAAGGACGTTAAGGGTGGCCGGGTGAAGATCCGGCGAGCTATAAACACCCGTGGCGAGGAAACCCGCGGCAAGAACGACAACGCTGTGCGCGCCTTTGCACTCACCGATAGTGCGGCCGCTATTCTGCAGGCACAGAAAAAGCTGACAGGCGGGCAGGAGAGCGTGTTTGGCATCTCCTGTGAGGACACATATAGAAAATATTGGCGGCGCTACTGCGAGGCCAACGGACTGCACTATGTCCCGCCGTATAATCTCCGGCACACGTTCGTATCACTGGCAAAAACGCTGCCAGAGGGACAAGTCAAGCCCTTGGTTGGCCACTCCCGCCAGATGGATACGTTCGGGATATACGCGCATCTTATTCATGGCGAGGATGTGCAGACTGCCGCAGACCTGGACAACGTTCTCAGCAGGGTTCTTGATCCGGAAAGTCTTGAGAAGTAACACATTTTGTAACACGTTTCTATTTCTCGCACCGTGTTTACGGTTTCCTTCCCGGAGAAGTGGATTTCGGAATTTAACGGAAGTACGTTGGATATGTATGCCGGGTTTTCGCCGGAAAAGTTCTGGACCGGGTTCGACCCCCGTCGGCGGCATGAAGAAAAGCACCTGAGAACGATGGTTCTTGGGTGCTTTTTTTTTCATGCTTGTATTCCGGAAAGGGGATGATATGCACATGCTGCGGTCGAGCGGATGGAGAGGCTTTGCGGTCTGTTCACAGTTCAGTCGGAAAAAGTGCTTTTTCTTTCCATGGTTTCATGCTATAATAAAAAACGATACGATCCGTGATCGTAACGGGGCA
>ERZ827104.779-NODE-779-length-31791-cov-6.986167_pt1 | contig 31791 bp, 27 predicted proteins | sample MGYA00519781_ERZ827104 | MGnify/ENA primary metagenome ERZ827104 (study PRJEB31778, sample SAMEA3449257) | human gut metagenome | biome: human gut; feature: human-associated habitat; material: faeces | place: United Kingdom | collected 2010/2012 ...
TCGTGTAGGTGGAACCTACGTCGCATCCGCCAAAGTATTTCATAGTATTTACTTCCTCCTGAATGTTTTTTATGTCCGATATACGTTCAAATGATCCGAATTACCAGGTGACCTCGTCATCGATGTCAATGAGCGTCGGGTCGACCGGCTCCGCGTGCATGACGTTGACCATGTAGTTGTTCACACGGCCGCGCATGTCCTTACGGGAAACGGTACGCGGATCCATCAGGTCGTGCTCGACCCAGATCAGGTGGATGCCGAGCTCACGTGCCTGATCGTCGAACAGACCCTGCAGGCCGGCCATCGTCTTGCAGCAGACGTGCTGATACATAATGACGACGTTCGCGTTGAAGTTCTCGCACTGTCTCCACAGCTCGCCCAGAACGTGATCGTGGCCGCCGTTGGTGTGGCGACGCATGACCATGCGCTCGTACAGACGGCAGAGGTCGTTGATGGCCTCGTCCTTGTCGGTGGTGTTGAGCATCTTGGTCATGTTCAGCGCTTCCATCTCGGTCAGCGCGTAAATGCCCCAGCAGTTGGCCAGCCAGTTGGAGAAGTTGGCGTAGAAGTGCGCCGGGCAGCTCCAGATGAGCGCACGGTACTTCTCATAGCCGCCGACGTAAGCGGGCAGCTTCTTCTCGTAGGTCTCCATCATGGTCTTGCAGATCTTGCGCTGCGTCTTCAGGCCTTCGGGGAACAGGCCGCCGTCCATCTCGTAGTTCCACTTACGGAACAGCTCGAAGGAGGAACCGACCAGCTGCGGATAATGGGTCTTGTTGATCTCCCACTTCTCCATCTCGAGTCTGGTGCACTCGTTCATCTTCTCCATGGTGGCGAAGTAAGTGTCCCAGTTCCAGGTCTCGCCGGTGAGACCCTCGACCCAGTGGATGCAGTCCTTCATGTCGGCAGCCGCCATCTCGGTGGTGTCCTCGTCGTCGTAACGGACGGGCATGCACAGCGGGTAGCTCGGCATGAACTTGCTGAAGCGGCGATCCTGGAAGGACGTCGCCATGACGGAACCGTCGCACGGCATGGAGGAGGCGATGAAGCCCTGGCCGCACATCGGGTACTCGTCCTTGACCGCGCAGCCGCACTCAGCCGTCGGCAGCGGGCAGGTATCGGACGGGAGGCCGTAGCTCTCGATGGCGTCGATGTACGGGATGAGGGTCAGCTGGTCCATTTCGGAGACCATGAAGACCGGGATCATCTGGTACGGGATGCCGAGCAGGTTCGGGAAGCCGGCCATCATCTGCGCCATCGTCATTTCGTCGAACATGATGATGCGCTTGTTGATCTTCTCATTGCCGCCGATCTTCGCGTCCGCCATGATGAGGTTGGCGATCAGATCCTCGGCCCAGTGGGTAATGGCGACCCACATATCAAAGTCAGCCTGCAGCAGCTTGCCGCGGCGGCCGAACACGCTGCGGTCGACCACAGCCGGGGTGGCCAGGTAGGAAGCGAACCAGTGATACTCGAACACGGCCAGCATAATGGACATGGGGTCCTTCATGACCATGTTGAGCATGCCGCCCCAGATCTTCAGCCAGCCGACAAAGTCGTAGCCGACGCTCTTGAGGCCCTTCCACTCACGGCGGGCAAACGCGATGGCGTCTTTCTTATACAGGTAACCGAGGTGACGGTCGCCGTTCATGAGCCAGTCGATCTTGGCGCTGGTGTCCATCGCGGCAAATTCCTTGAACTCGGCCGTGATGCGATCCTTGTCGCGCTGAAGGCTCAGCTTGGTCTTCGCTGCGACCTGGCTCCAGTCGATATCCTGGATCATGCCCTTCCAGACCTTCAGGTCGGAGGGGACATTTTTCTTCATCCATGCAATGTTACTTTTCAGCATTTATTTGTCCTCCTTCGCAGCCTTATGAATCTGCTTGATCTCAAGGCTCTCGACAAAGGCCTGCAATCTCGTGCGGAGCTGACCGGAGGAGCGAGCCATGTACGGGCGGTCGATGGACAGAACCGGCCAGCCATACTCTTCGTTCATGATGTGGCTTGCCAGCGCGCGCTCGAATGCCCAGAAATCGCAGAACTTCATGGATTCGTAGATGATGCCTTCGGCACCGTTCTCGGTGGCGAGACGGTTGATCGTGTCGCGGCGCTCCTGGATCTTCTCCTGGCTCATGTAACGCGGGCACTGAGTGGTCTTCAGGTAGTGGGCGCAGATCTGCGTGAGGACGTCGTCCGTGTCGTTGAGCTCGATGACTTCACGGCCCGGAGTGCTGCCGAAGCAGAAACGGTCGGCGACGATCATCGCGCCGGCGTCTTCGACCATGCGGGTCATGTCGAGGTCGTCGATCTCGGAGCCGATGAGGGCCACGCGGCAGCGGTACCACGGCTTGGCGTCGACTTTTCTCTTCTTGATCTCTGCCAGCGTCTCCTTCAGGTACGGGAGGATCTTGCTCTTCGGGCAGCAGTAAGTAACCAAGTTGAGGACATGGAACTCATAACCGGTGATGGGCGGATTCTCGAGCTTGCGCATGTCGCCGATCTCGGTGATGATCTTGCAGACCTCATTGTGCTCGGCAACAGCCTTGCGCAGCGCCTCGTCGGACGTATCAACGCCGTAGGTCTCGGCCAGAACGTTCAGGAAGCGGTTGCGGATCTGCTTGACGTAGTGCTTGAGGGTGTAGTCCTTGACTTTGTACGGGATGTCGCAGTGGGTGACGAACATCTTCTTGTTGGGCATGTCGGGGGCAGCGACCAGCTCGATGTTCTCCATGCAGCGGTTCATCTCCGCGCAGGCGTCCACACCCGCGATGGCGTCGAGGAAGTTATAGCCGCCCTCGATTGCACGCTCCACGAGTGCTCTGCAGTACTCGCAGGTGTAGTTGGACATGTAGTAGGATGCGATGTCGAACGAACCTGTCTTCGGCGCACGAAGTCTGACCGAGAAACAGTTGTCTACGTTGAGGACCACTTCGGGCATGTGATAGCAAGTGTAAGCGATGGGGTGCATACCCTCATCCTTGGCCTGCTGCACGAGCTCGTTGTTGGCGCTGTCAAGAAGGTTCTCAAAGTAGATCAGATGCTTTAAATCCTTCAAATGTTACACCTCTTCTTCCCTTTTTTATGGTTTCGTTTGATTAGGCTCGCCGGGGGCGTTCCCCCATGGTGGTCACGGACATGGGAAGCAATCGCTGTTAATTCCGGCCGAAACGTGCGGTTCTCCGAAGCGTACCACCCTTATGTAACACTTCAAAGCATTCCGCCCGGAAACGCAAGGATAGCTTCCGTTATCACGTCAACAGATTAACATATTCACGCGCAATTTACAAGTCTTTTATCACATATGGCGGCAAAAAATTGTTGATTCTCACAAAATTATGTGATAAAATTTCAATAATCCATACTGGGCAGGTATATTTTGCCCTGCGGCATCCTGCCCCGCTTCAGAAAGGAGTGTTTCCCATGCACGAACATGAACACGATCACGATCATGCGCATCACTGCCATCCGCACAGCCATGAGCACACCGGCGACAAGCCGATGAGCCCCGAGGAAGTGCTGGCGCTGCTGAACTATATGCTCGACCACAACCGCCATCACGCCGACGAGCTGCACGACATCTGCCACGCGCTGGAAGATGAGGGCAAGGCCGAGGCCGCCGCAATGCTGGCCGAGGCGCTGCATGCATTTGACCACGGCAACGACAAGCTCGAAAAAGCCCTCGAGCTTGCCAAACAGGCATAACGGGCAAAAAGGAGCGAACGGCCATGTGTCTTTCTGATGCATATGAAATTAAGGACGGCAAACAGAACCTCGTCTGCTCGCGCGTGTGCAACGTGTCCGCCGACGGCGAGAACGTCACGCTGACCGACCTGATGGGGATCCGCAAGATCGTCCCCGGCAAACTCAAGAAAGTGGACCTGATGAGCAACGTTATCCTCATTGAGCCCTGCTGAAACAGTGCTGCCAGCCGGCGCCCGGAAAACCGGGCGCCGGTTTTTTTCTGTTCGGAATGCAAGTTTTCCTTGCATTTTCCATTCCTTTCCTATATAGTGTAAAGAATCTGCACAAAGGGGATGTGAAGATATGGGGCTTTGGGAACTGGTCGTGCTGGCCATCGGCCTGTCGATGGATGCGTTTGCGGTGTCGATCTGCAAGGGGCTGGCGCTGCGGCGCGTATCGTGGAAGGAATGCTGCATCGCCGGAGCGTGGTTCGGCGGCTTTCAGGCGCTCATGCCGCTGCTGGGCTATCTGCTCGGCACACAGTTTGAGCAGTTTGTCACCTCCGTCGACCACTGGATCGCGTTCGTGCTGCTGGGCATAATCGGCGGCAACATGATCCGCGAGGCGCTCTCGAAAGACGAGGATAAGCTCGACGGCTCCATGGCGTTTAAGACCATGTTCCTGCTCGCCGTCGCCACGAGCATCGACGCGCTCGCCGTCGGCATCACGTTCGCATTCCTGCCCGGCACACGCATCGTGCCGGCCGTGGCGCTCATCGGTTCGATCACCTTCGTCTTTTCCGCGGCGGGCATCCGGCTCGGCAACGTGTTCGGCCTGCGCTACAAGAGCAAGGCGGAGTTCGCCGGCGGTGTGATCCTCATTCTGCTGGGCACGAAGATCCTGCTCGAGCACCTCGGCGTTTTGTAAAAAATGGTCGTTTTTACTCCACAATCTCGCCCGGATTGTGGAGTTTTTTCGCACTTTGTGCCTTTGGGCACAAGTTTTCACACCCGCACGAATATGTTAAACCAGCAGCAAAAATCCTCCAAATTAGAAACGCAGAAAACGGAAAATCTGCACAACAATCCCTTTCACATTTGTTGAAAAAGACAATTTTTTTACGTGTGGAAAAGATTTGATCGGTTTCTCTTGCGATTTTGTGAAATTTAAGATATAGTTTAGATCAAGCGTTCGGTATTAGACTGAAAAATGCTTAAATGAGTGGAGGAACGACATGAAAAAAGTATTACTCACGATCATCAGCGTCTGCCTGATCGCTGCGAGTATCTTCGGCCTGTTCGCCGGAGTGACCAGCATCAGCGACATCATGAATGTCAAAGAGTACAAGGAAAAGGACGCGGAAGAGGGTCTGGAATCCATCGACACGCTCGATGACGGTCTGGATCAGCTTCAGGCAAATGAGGGTACGTACCTTGCCGGTGTGGACACCTACACCGCCGGTGTGATCTCCTACTCCGAAGGCAAGGCAACGCTCTCCGCGGGCTATGCCGCTTACTACGCCGGCAAGAAGCAGCTCGAGGAAGGCAAGGCTGCCTACGCCGCAGGCAAGAAGCAGATCGAGGACAACACCCAGGCTTACAATGAAGGCAAGGCGCAGCTCGCCAAGATCGAGCCGCTCATGCCGTACGTCAACCAGTACGTGGAGTTCCGCAACGGCACCATCGCCAACCTCGCCGGTTTCTCGACCGCACAGGCATGGTTCATCGCCGTTGTGCGTCCGATCGCGGCCAACATGGGTCTGGCCATTCCGGACGATGTGACCGACCTGCCGGCTTACGTCCAGCAGATGGTCGCTGACGGCAAAGCGCAGCTCAAGCAGTATGAGGACGGCCTGGCACAGCTCGCCGAGGCCGAAAAGACCATCGCTGCCGGCGAGGCGCAGCTCAGAGACGCTGAGAAGCAGCTCGCGCAGGGCGAAGTGGATCTCGCCAACGGCGGTGCTCAGCTTGCCGACGGCAAGAAGCAGCTCAACACATTTGAAGACGGCTGCGCGCAGGTCGCTGCCGGCTGCGAGCTCCTGATGAGCCAGCCCGCTTACATGAACGACGAAGGCAACGGCGACAAGAAAATGTGCCCGAGCGTTGCCGACATCCTCAAAGAGCGCTACGGCGACAACTTCTCCATCTGGGAGCTCGACGACAACGGTGAGATCCGCGTCGTCAACGGCTGCCAGTACCTGAACCTCGAAAACTGCCGCGCCGTTGGTCAGGCCGGCCGTGACTACATCTCCGTCTACCAGACCGCTGCCGTCACGAAGGAAGTCATGAGCAGACTCGGCGTCGTCGCCGCGATGCTCATCGCGTCCGTCCTCGGCCTCATCGCCGGCCTGTTCGGCATCCTGTCCGTGATCCGCATCAGCAAGGGCAAGATCGTGACCGCCTCCGTCTGCGGCATCATCTCCGCCGCCATCGCCGCTACCGGCAACGTGCTCGGCATGCTCACCGGCTACACCGGCTACACGTTCGCCTGCCGCTACGGCGACGCCGGTGCCTACACCTATGAATTCACGGGTCACACGCAGTTCGTTGCGATCGTCATTCTGGTCATCGTTGCGATCCTGTTTGCGATCATCGCGTGTGTCGTCTCCGGCGCCTATAAGCGCTCCCAGAAGGCCGTCGCCGCGCAGGCGGACGCCGCTGCCGCCCCCGTGGCCGCTCCGGTCGCCGAGCCTGCCGCTCCCGCTGCGGACGACAAGACCGCCGAGTAAAACACGGCATCAGCAAAAAAATCTCCGGAGTCAGACTCCGGAGATTTTTTCTATCTTTCCGTGCAGGCCGCGCCGGTGCCCGGCGCGGCCGTTTCTTTTCTCTGCAAAGGCGGCTCACTGCCAGAGCTCCGCCGTGACGAACTGCCGCCCCTTGCGCGACTGGCCGCCGACTTCCGTGACGCTGCCCTTGCCCGCACCGCGCAGCGACAGCACGTCGCCGGGCGCGACCGGGGCGTCCGGCCGCAGGCACTCGGCATAGTTCAGATGCACCGCGCCCGCGCGGATCTGCGCCGCGGCGCTCGTGCGCGAGAGGCGAAACATCCCGCTCACAACGGCATCCAGCCGCGCCGACTGCACCGTGAACGTCACGGGGCGCACCTTCCGCTCCGGCACCGGCACAGCGGACAGCTCCACGGCCGCCGCCTTCACACCCGTGCGGCCGACCTGCTCCAGCTCCAGCAGCGCCGGAGCCACGCTCGGCAGGCAAAACACATACGCCCCATGCGCCTGCACGAGGATGTCCCCGACCCACTCGCGCCGGATGCCGAGGCCGAGGATCGCGCCGAGATAGTCCCGATGGCCGGGCGCGCCGAACGGCGCCGAAAAGTGCACGGCGCGCAGATATTCCGCGGGATCAAAGTCCTCGGCCGCGAGGTAAAACGGCAGGAAAAACGCCGCCCGCCGCTCGCAGGCTTCCCCGCCGCCGTGCAGCACGAGCGTGCAGCCGCGGTGGTTGGCCCAGTTTGTGAGCGCATACTGCTCCGCCGGCGTCAGAAACGCCGTGGACGTGACCGTCGCCGTGCGCTCGCAGCGCTCAGCCAGATCGGCCGCGCGGCGCAGAAGATCTTCCTCCATTGCCCTCACCTCCCGTTGATGTCGCGGATGGCGGCCTCGAGCTGCTGCGCCACCTGCGCCAGCTCCTGCCGGAACTCACGCGCGCTCATGCGCAGCACGCCCGCGCGCAGCGCCGTGAGCTGGATGAGCGCGTCGGATGTGACGACGCGCACGGACTCGTTTTTGCCGATCTCATCGGCGAGCTTTTCCATGTAGGCGTCCGCCGTCTCGCCCTGGCGCGTAAAGACGACATGCAGACCGCTGCGGTCAAACTTCTCCCCCTGCCCGCCGGGCACGCGGTAGCCGTCGAACACGACCACGACCTCGCGGCGGGTAAAGGCGGCGTAGTTACTGAGCGCGTCCATGAGCCGCTCGCGCGCCGCGTCGATGTGGCCGCTGTCGGCCAGCGCGCGCAGCTCGTCCCAGGCGAAGATGACGTTGTACCCGTCCACGATCACGCGCTCGCGCCGGGGGTGGAACAGCTCGGCGTGCTCCGGCTCGTCCGCGCCGGGCGCGGCGTTGCGCACGGGGGCGGCATACTGTGCGCGGCGAATGGGGCCGAACTCGCGCCGCAGGATCTCCTCCAGCTCCCGGTCGTCGAGATCGAACCGACGGCGGAACATTCGCGGCGCGGGCGGCGTCGCCTCCGCCTCCGGCTTGCCGTAGCCGGTGTCAAGGTGCATATAGTCGCGCACGCGATCCCACGGGATGACCGCGCCCGCGCCGTGCGCGCAGAACACGCTGTCCGGCGTGTTGTCGGTGTCGCGCGTGGGGTCGTAGCCGCTTGCGGCGATGACTTCCTGCGCATTGTGGCAGGTATCGTAGCCCGCGACCGTGCAGGAGATGCGCCCGCGGCCGCGCGTATAGGCCGCGACCTCGGCGGGATAATCGCGCATCGTGGCCACCGGCGCACGGCCGGTGAGCACGGCCATGTCGCCGTGCGTCTCGGGCGAGGAAAACGTGCCGGACATGAGGCGCACGTCGCTGATCGCGCGGCCGATCTGCTCGGCCGGCACCTCGATGCGAAAGGCGTAGTACGGCTCGAGCAGAACGCTCTCGGCCTGCATGAGTCCCTGCCGCACGGCGCGCCACGTCGCCTGACGGAAATCGCCGCCCTCGGTGTGCTTGACGTGCGCGCGCCCCGCCAGCAGCGTGATCTTCACATCCGTCAGCGGTGCGCCGGTGAGCACGCCGCGGTGACACTTTTCGCCCAGGTGCGTAAGGATCAGGCGCTGCCAGTTGCGGTCGAGCACGTCCTCGCTGCAGGCGGTGTCAAACGCCAGCCCGGTGCCGCGCTCGGCGGGTTCGAGCAGGAGGTGCACCTCGGCATAGTGGCGCAGCGGCTCAAAATGCCCCACACCCTCGACCGGCGCCGCGATCGTCTCCTGATAGAGGATGCGGCCGGAATCGACCTGCACGTCCACATCGAACCGCTCGCGGATGAGGCTCTTGAGCACCTCGATCTGCACCGTGCCCATGAGCTGGACATGGATCTCGCGCAGCGCCTCGTCCCAGACGATGTGCAGCTGCGGGTCCTCCTCCTCAAGCTGGCGCAGCCGCGGCAGAAATGCGCGCGCGTCCACGTCCGGCGGCAGGCCGATGCGGTAGGTCAGCACCGGCTCGAGCGACGGCGGCATGGACGCCGCCGCGCTGCCGAGCCCCTGCCCGGGATACGTCTGCGTGAGCCCCTGCACGGCGCACACACCGCCGGCGGGGACGGTCTCCGCCGGCTCGAATTTCTCGCCGGAGTAGAGCCGGATGGCGTTCACCTTCTCCTGTACGGGCGCGTCCGCGCCGCGCGGAATATAAGACAGCGGCGTGCGCACACGCAGCTCCCCGCCCGTGACCTTCAGGCACGTGAGGCGGCTGCCCTGCGCGTCGCGCATGATCTTGAACACCCGCGCGCCGAACTCCGCCGGGTACTCCGGCGGCGCCGCATAGCGCTCAAGCGCCGCGAGAAAGGCGTCCACCCCCGTGAGCTTCAGCCCCGAGCCGAACAGGCACGGGAAAAGCCTGCGGCCGCGGATGAGCGCGCGCACGGTCTCGTCCGGCAGCGCGCCGGTGTCGAGATACTGTTCGAGCGCCGTCTCATCGCACAGGGCAATCTGCTCCGGATCGGGGGCGGTAAAGTCCACGCACGCGCCGCTCAGGTGCGCGCGCAGGTCAGCCATGAGCGCCGCGCGGTCGGCGCCCGGCAGATCCATCTTCGTCACGAACACGAACACCGGCACCCGGTAGCGCCGCAGAAGCTGCCAGAGCGTCTCCGTGTGTGCCTGCACGCCGTCCGTGCCGCTGATGACGAGCACGGCATAGTCGAGCACCTGCAGCGTGCGCTCCATCTCGGCGGAAAAGTCCACATGCCCCGGCGTGTCAAGCAGCGTGACCGCCGTGTCACCCAGCGTCAGGCGCGCCTGCCGCGAAAAGATCGTGATGCCGCGCGCACGCTCGAGCGCGTGCGTGTCCAGATGCGCGTTTTTGTGGTCGACGCGGCCAAGGTCGCGGATCGCGCCGGTACGGTAGAGCAGCGCCTCGGACAGCGTCGTTTTCCCGGCGTCGACGTGCGCCAGGATGCCGAAAACCAGTTGCTTCATAAGCACCTCGTGAAAATTGCAAGTAAGAATAAAGATAGTATACCAAAAAACACGCCCGCGGGGAAGTCCCCCGCGGGCGGTGCTCGTTTTGCTCACCAGATGTTGTCCGGATATTTGCCCGCATCGCGCAGGGCGCGCAGCGCAGCGACCACATCCGGCAGGTCGTCATGATACGTCACGCCGTGCCAGGCATCGTCCGTGTGCAGCATGGTCACGTCCGCCGTGCCGGCGCGAAGCTGCGCGTCCACGACCGACGGCACAAAATACTCGCACTTGAGCGGATTGCGCGGCAGATTCTCGTCCAAAAACGCCGGGAACCGGCGCGCAAGCTCCCGCAGGTACAGCGGCGAGAAGCCCCAGAAGTTCATGGACACCGTCGTATTGCCCGGCAGGTCGATGAAGTGCTCGCCGTCCTCGGTATAGGCGGCGTCCGCGCCGCGCTGCTCGATGTGCGTGCGCTCCGTGATGCTCTCGAGCATGCCGCCGCGCTCCGTGCAGACGCCGCGCGAAACGCTGCCGTTTGCCGTGACGGTGTTGCGCAGGCGGAAGCCCACCATGGCATACGACCGCTCGGGGCGGGGCACGGCAAGAAAATCGTACAGCAGGCGGTAGGCCTCGATGCCGTAATAATCGTCGGAATTGATGACGGCGAACGGGCCGTCGATCTCGGGCGCGGCGCACAGCACGGCGTGGGCGGTGCCCCACGGCTTCGTGCGGCCGTCGGGCACGGTGTAGCCCGCGGGCAGCGTGTCGAGCTTCTGATAGGCATAGCGCACGTCAAACGCCGCGGCCACGGCGGCGCCGACGCTCTCACGGAATTCCGCAGCCGTGTCTTCCTTCACGACGAACACGACCTTGCGAAAGCCCGCACGGTAAGCGTCAAAGAGCGAATAGTGCAGCAGAAAATGGCCGTACTCGTCCACAGGTGTCGTCTGCTTCGGCCCGCCGAAGCGGCTGCCCATGCCGGCGGCCATGATGACCAGACAGGGTTGATTCATAAGTTCGTCTCCTCCATATCTCCAAAAGATCTGTGCCATTATAGGCCGAGGGGCACAATTTGTCAATTTTCCGCACGGTCATCTTGGCTTTGCGCGCAGAATATGGTATACTGTTCGTTATCTTGACGTTTGTGGACGGGAGGAGATCACCATGCAGCAGAAGATCGGTTCCCTGCGGCTGGCGCTGACCTTTGCCGGGTGCTTTCTCGGCGCGGGGTACGTGTCCGGGCAGGAGCTGTGGCAATACTTCGGTGCGTTCGGCGCGTGGGGACTGGCGGGGCTCGTGCTGGCCGTTGCGCTGCTCGGCGGCACCGGCGTGCTGCTGCTGGATCTGAGCGCGCGCACCGGCATCGAGGCAATGGACGCGCTGATCGTGCGCGCGGACATCCCGTGGCTGCGCACGGCCGTCGGCGTGCTGACGGCGGCGCTGCTGTTCGGCGTCGTGTGCATCATGGCCGCCGGCATCGGCGCGCTCGGCGAGCAGATGCTCGGCCTGCCGGTATGGCTGGGCGCGGCCATTGCCTGCGTGCTCATCGCGGCGGCGGCGTATTTCGGCCTCGGCGGCATGGTGTCGGTGTTCACGATCGCCGTGCCGTGCATGATCGCGGCAGCGCTCGTCATCGCGGGCATCCGCCTGCACCAGGCGCGGCCGGCCGCCGCGGCGTTTGCCGCCGGGAGCACGAACCCCATGCTCGGCAACTGGGCCACGAGCGCCGTGAACTACGCGGCCTACAACTTTTTCGCCACCGTGGGCATTCTCGCCCCGCTGACGCGCCACCTGAAGCGCCGCAGCACCGCCGTCTGGGGCACCGTGCTCGGCTGCGTGCTGCTGCTGGCCGTCGCGCTCGGCGTGCTCGCCGCGCTGGCTACAAGTCCGGAGAGCACACAGGCGCCGCTGCCCATGCTCGACCTCGCCTGCCGGCTGGGCGCGGCAGGCGTCGTGTACGCCGTGCTGCTGTTTCTGGGCATGTTCGGCACGAGCGTGTCGTCGCTCGTGGCCGTGCTAACCTACGCCGGGCAGAAATCTGCATGGCTGGCAGCACACCGCACGCCGCTGCTGCTCGTGCTCACGGCCGCCGCTTTCGCCGGGAGCCTGTTCGGCTTCGGTGATCTGATCGGCACCGTCTACCCGGTCTACGGCTATCTCGGCATGGCCGCCATGCTGCTCGTGGCCGAGCACGCCGTGCACGCGCGGCGCGCCGGGCACATTTCCGGTGCAACAAGCGATTGACCCGCGGCAGCAGACCTGATACAATGAAAGCAATGACAAATTCCGCGTTTTTTGGAAATTTCACAGGAGGAACCGCGATGAAACATCTCAAAACGGCGTTCTGCCTGCTGCTGGCGGCCGTGATGCTGCTGGCGCTGGGCGTGCCGGCCATGGCAGCGAGCGACATCCCGATCGATGCCGCGCACTTCCCGGATCCGACGCTGCGCACCTACGTGACCGACTACTGCGACACGAACAAGGATAACAAGCTCTCCGCGGCCGAGTGCGCGGCCGTGCAGTGCATCGACCTGTTTGAAATGCAGATCACGAAGGTCGCCGACATGACCGGCATCCAAAACTTCACGAACCTGCGCGAGCTGCTCGCGTGCGACAACCAGATCACGACGCTTGATCTCAGCGGCATGACGAAGCTCGAAAAGCTCGACGTGTCCGGCTGCAGCAAGCTGCAGAGCCTGAAGCTCGCCGGCTGCAGCGCGCTCACGGATCTGGACGCCTCGAGCTGCGCGCTCACGGCGCTCAATCTCACGGGCTGCGCCGCGCTGACCACCGTGGCCTGCTCTTACAACGCGCTGACCGCGCTCGACGTGTCCGGCGCCAACAAGCTGACCACGCTCGAGTGCAGCGCCAACCGCCTGACCGCACTCGATCTGAGCGGGCACAAGACGCTCAAGGTGCTCACGTGCAGCCTCAACAGCCTCACGAAGCTCGACCTCACGGGCTGCACCGCGCTCGAGTCGCTCGACTGCAGCAACAACGCGCTCGCCGCGCTCGACCTGAGCAGCTGCACCGCGCTGCAAAAGAGCGCGCAGGGCGACGGCAAAACGGAAAACCCGATCCTCAGCCCGCAGTATCTGCCCGAACAGACCGGCTGCGCCGTGGTCGACGGCACGCAGTGCACCGTGTATCTCGACGCCGTGGCCGGCAAGGACAACATCGGCAGCGTCGCGCGCGTGCCCGACGCGAACTATGACAAGCAGACCGGCGCCGCCGTCTACGCAAAAACGCCGGACGTCTTTTCCTACGCCTATGACACCGGGCGCAAGGATCTGCCGTCCATGACGGTGTATTTTGAGATCCAGGGTCTCACAAAGGGCGTCGCGCTTGACGCCAAGACTTTCCCGGACGATGCGTTCCGCGCCTACCTCGCCAGGACCGCCGACCGCAACGGCGACAGCCAGCTCTCGACGCTGGAGCTGCGCCATGTGAGCGAGCTCAACTGCAGCGGTCTCGGCATTGCCGACCTGACCGGCATCGCCAACTTCACCGAGCTCGTGGTGCTCAACTGCGAGAACAACCGCCTCACCGCGCTCGACGTGACGAAAAACACGCACCTGAGCGAGATCTACTGCGGCGGCAACCAGCTCACCACACTCGACCTGACCGGCCTGCACATCAAGGACGCCGAGACCGACACCGGCCACGTCCAGAAGCTGACCGGCAGCTACCGGTTCGACAGCATCAGCAACGGCGTGGGCACGTTTGACCTCAGCCAGATCGTCGGCAAAAACAATATCGGCAACATCACCGGCGTTGCCGGCGGCACGTACGACAAGACGACCGGCATCGCGCGCTACAACGCCCCCGTCGCCAAGCCGAGCTATACATACGGCACCGGCAGCAGCGCCGTGACGCTCACGGTGGAATTCCCGCTCGACATGACCACACTGCCCAAATCCCCGTTCACGGATGTGGCGGCCGGCGCGTGGTACTTTGACGCTGCGCTCTATGTCTACAACAACAAGCTCATGGTCGGCACCGGTGAGAACACGTTCGGCTCCGGCACCGCCATGACGCGCGGCATGCTCGTCACCGTACTTTACAGCATGACCGGCCGGCCGGAGGTGGGCAGCGAGATGCCGTTTACGGATGTCGGCACCGGTGCGTGGTACTACACGGCCGTCGCCTGGGCGTATCAAAACGGCATCGTCGGCGGCATGTCCAAGACCTCCTTTGCCCCCTCGAGCAACATCACGCGCGAACAGATGGTGGCCATCCTCGCCCGCTATGCGGAGAAATTCGCGCCCGAAAAAACCGGCGGCAGCGACGAACTGACCGCCTTTGCCGACAGCACAAGCATTTCCTCCTGGGCCGTCAACGACATGCGCTGGGCCGTCGCGCGGAAGCTCATGGGCGGCACGACCGTCGGCGGCAAGCGCTACCTGAACCCGCAGAGCAATGCCACGCGCGCGGAAGTCGCAGTTATCCTCAGGCAGTACTGCGCACTGTAACGCGCCGGAAATCCAACCAAAGAAGGAGTTTTCACCATGTCCAGAACGAAGTTCATGGGTATTTTCCTCGTCATTCTCGGCGTGCTCAGTGTCATCGTGGGCATCGTCCGCGGCGATATGACGAGCAGCGCGGCAATGTTCATCGGCTATCTGGTTCCGGCGCTTCTCGGCGTCGTGATCCTGATCGTCGATCACATCGGCGGCGGCGAGACCAAGGCCGAGACCGGCCCGTCCGACGCCGCGCTCGCCGACCGGAAAAGCAAACAAAAAAAGAAAAAATAACACCCTATGCAGCAGCCGCCATCGAACCGGATGGCGGCTGTTTGCGCAAAAAATCCCGCCGGGCATTTCTGTCCGGCGGGATGCATAGAGTCGTATGAACCAAACTCAGCAGACTTTCGGCTCGGGGAACTTGGAGTGGAAACTGTTGGACTCCACCCAGTCGATGGCGGCCTGGATGCCGTCCCAGGTGGCGGGTTCGCCGCGGCCGACGGTCGCCATGGTCAGGCAGGCCTGCTCAGCAGGCGTGAGCGTGGTCTTGGCGGCTTTCGCGTTCAGACGCTTGGCAATGTCCTTGATCTTCACTTTCATAATCAGGCGGTACGGCAGCGGCAGACGCTTGATGTCAAAGCGCCCCTGCAGCGGGAACACCGCCACATCGGTGCCGAGACCGTTCTTCTTGCGGCAGACCTCCTCCGCATTTGCAGCCGGGGCGCCCATGCCGACCGAAACAACGCCGACAACATCATAACGCTCCTTGGCCTTGTCCAGGCCAACGACCTTGCCGGCCAGCAGCCAGCCAATATAGACCACCTTGCGGCCGGTCGGGCAGATGTGCGACTTTTCCGTAAAGAACGGAACGTGCAGCGCTGCCGACATGCGGTGGGCGTACTCCTCACAGGAACCGGAGAGCGAAGAAAAAACAATCGCGTCAATCATCGTGGAAAATCCCCTTTCAGTTTGTGACGGAACCAACTCTGTCCCTTGTTTCCTTGTTTTATCATAGTCAAATCTTAAACGAAAGTCAAGATTCACTTTGCGAAATTGCCATGAATATCCGGCGTTTGGGTAGAAAAACACACACAATTACGCCATTTTTTCCACCCGGGGAGAAAATACGGTCATTTTCCCTGCACGGCCCTCTTGCAGATTGCCGGCGGATTCAGTATAATGTAGATTGGTTTGATAACAAGATTTTCACCCTATATGGAAGGCGGTGCAGATCGCAAATGGAAGAACGATTCCGCAATCTGGACTATCAAAACTGGAAACCCGTGCGCACGCTCGGCAGCGATTCCTACGGAACGGTGTACGAGATCGCACGCGACGACGGCTTTGGCATGGTGGATCACGCAGCGCTGAAGGTGCTGTCAATCCCGGCCGATCCGGCGGATTTTGACGCGCTGGTCGCCGAAGGGCGCACGCCCGAGGAAGTGACCGCCCTGCTCCACCGCCAGGTAGAGACGATCGCGCGGCAGCTCATGGCGGTCGACGCCATCAGCGACGAGCCGAACCTGCTGCGGTGCGAGGATCATGTCATCCGCGCGCATCCGGACGGCCGCGGCTGGGACATCTATGTGCGCACAGAGCTGCTGCCCTCCCTGCCGGAGTATCTGCGCAACCACCCCCACGGCGAGGCGGACATCATCCGGCTCGGCGCCGGGCTGTGCAGCGCACTCGAGACCTGCCACCGCCGCGGCATCGTGCACGGCGACATCAAGCCGCGCAACGTCTTTGTCGGCGGCGGCAACTTCGACGAGCAGGTCACGTATAAGCTCGGCGATTTCGGCATGGCGCAGTTTTCCTCCGTGGACAACACGAATGATTTCATGGCGCCCGAGGTGCTGTGCGGCGCGGAGGTCTCGCCCGCGAGCGACCTCTACTCCGTGGGCATGGTGCTCTACTGGGCGCTCAACGATCGGCGCATCCCGTTCGTGCCACTGCCGCCGACGGCCGTCGAGGCTTCGGACCTCGCCATCGCACGCGAACAGCGTCTGCGCGGCGACCCGCTGCCGGAGCCGCTGCACGGCAGCCAGGCGCTGAAAAACGTCGTCATGCGCGCCTGCGCCGACGATCCGGCGCAGCGTTACGCCTCGGTAGAGGAGTTTCGCGCGGCGCTGCTCGCCGTGGCGCGCCGCGCCGCGGCGGCGCAGCCGCAGCAGGCACAGCAGCAGCCCGTCCGCCGGGAGGTACCCGCAGCCAAAGCTGCGGCGGCAGACACCTTCCCCGGCTCGAAGCCGAAGGCGCAGCGCAAAGCCGTGCCGGTCGAGACGGACGGTACGGAAAAGCCGCACAATGCGAAAAAAACCATTGCCATCATCCTCGGTTCGCTCGTCGTCGTGGCGCTCGTCGTGCTGATCCTCGTCATGGCGCTGCAGGGCGGCAAGTCCGGCGTCGGCTCGGTCACGCTCGACCACGAGCAGGCCGAGATCGCCCCGCAGGACACCCTCACGCTCAAGGCCACCGTGCTCGACGCCAACGGCCAGGAGCTGACGGACGAAACGCTCACCTGGTCGAGCAGCAACAACGCCGTCGCCACCGTGAAAGACGGCGTCGTCACCGGCGTGACCGAGGGCAAGGCAAAGATCACCGTCAAGGCCGGCAAAAACTCGGCCGACTGCACCGTCACCGTCACGAACGACGCCATTGAGGTCAAGAGCCTCAAGCTCGACAAGGACAAGGCCGAGCTGCAGATCGGCGAATCGCTCACGCTCACGGCGACCATACAGCCCGCCAACGCCCCGGACGATCTCATCTCCTGGGCCAGCAGCGACCCGAGCATCGCCACCGTGAAAAAGGGCATCGTCGTGGCCACCAGCTCCGGCTCCGTGACGATCACGGCCTCCGCCGGAAGCTGCACCGCCACGTGCCAGATTACCATCAAGGCGCCGTCGCGCGTCGACAGCGTCACGGCCGAGACCGGCTCGGCCACGCTCGACCTCGGCGGCACGAAAACCGGCACGATCACGTTCCACATCCACGGGCAGAATCTCGACAGCCTGCAGGATTCCGTGAAGGTCTACGCAGCCGACGGCAGCGTTGTCTCGCTCAGCCAGCCTGTGCGCACCGGCAACGGAACGGACGACACGTACAGCGTCACGGCCACGGCCGCGGCGGCCGGCTCCACGAGCGTGATCCTGCAGATCACCGGTGCCGACGGCACGACGCACTCCGCAGCCTGCACCGTCACGGTCAAAGAGAGCAAGACGATCCTCGACCTGATCCCCGGTGTGAACGGCTGACCCAAACAGTCACACGGCCGGCAGGGCAAATCGCCCTGCCGGCCGGTTTTTTAAACTCCGTTTCAGACCGCGTTATGATTTGTTGCATTCCATGATGCATACTGACGGCGTCCGGTCGGGAGAACGAAGCCATACCGTTCCCGCACCGCGCCGGCGCAAAGAAATCCGCTTCTCTTCCCCATCTCTCATTCATATCCCCCAGCACAAGACCCGGCTGCCTAGGCAGCCGGGCCTTGTCCGCCGGAGCTTGTCTTTCCCGCTCAGTCGATGCGGATATCCGCCACGGAATAGACCGCGGCGCTGCCGCTCATGCGGATGCGCTCACCCTCCTGCGTGCAGTAGAGCGTGCCGCCGCGGCGGCTGGCCTGATAGGCCACGAGCGTGTCCTTGCCGAGTGCCTGCACCCAGTACGGCACGATGTGGCAGTGGCCGGAGCCGCAGACCGGATCCTCGGCCACGCCGCACTTCGGCGCAAAGCTGCGCGAGACGCAGTCGACATCCGTGCCCGGCGCCGTCACGTGCAGGAGCAGCCCGTCGAGCGCGCGCACCTTGTCCTGATCGACGGTCATATTGCGCACGGTGTCCGCATCGTCGAACACGCACAGCAGGTCGCGCCCCATGTAGGCCGCGCGCGGCCGCGCGCCGTTCATGGCCGCGACCATTTCCTCCGTGACCGGCACCGGCCGCAGCGCATAGGCCGGGAAGTTCATCTCGTACCGGTCGCCGCGGCGCACGACGGTCAGGTCGCCCGAGAGCGTGGAGAACGTGATCTCCGTGCGCGCCGGCTCCACAAACGTCATGATCGCGCAGGCGGTGCCGAGCGTGGCATGGCCGCACAGGTCGATCTCACCGCCGGGCGTGAACCAGCGCAGGTGATATTTCTCCCCCTCGCGCACAGCAAACGCCGTCTCGGAGAGGTTGTTTTCGATCGTGATGGCCATCATCTTCGCCTCGTCGAGCCACCGGTCCATCACACAGACGGCGGCCGGGTTACCGGCAAAGACATGGTCGGTAAACGCATCAATGACATACTGGCGCATGGAAAAGTACCTCCCGCATGCAAAGCTGGCTTTATTATACACGCTGTCCGGCAGCCGCGCAAGCTACCGATGCAAACGCAAACGCCAGAAACGCGCAAACCGGGGCATCCCAGCGGATGTCCCGGCTTTTCATTTCGTGTTCGTTCAGTTTTCCCAGCGGATCTGCTGCGTGTCCACGAGCGGATACGCCGTGAGCCGCGCGCTGTCGAGGTCGGCGGCGTGGAGCTTCACGCCCGTGATCTGGCGGTTATCGTAGGTCGTGTAGTAATAGATGCCCTGATCCGCGTTGCAGCAGCTCGAATAGAGCGTGATCTCATACTGGCCGTCGTCCAGCTCACAGCAGCCGCGCTGCTGCTCCACGCTCGTGAGGATGTGGAAAAACTGGCTGACGTTCGCGTCCTCCGTCTGCGCCGCTCGGGCGTTGGTGCGCACGAACGCCGCGCGCACGAACCGCGAAGGCGACGACAGGTCGCCCGGCAGACCGAGCGCGCCCATGCCGCGGCTGTCGAGTGTGACGGGCACGCCGCAAAAATCGGCCGGCGGCTGGCTGGGGCTCAGGCGGGTATAATTGCGCAGCGCAGCCATCTGCTGCGGAAACGGCGGGTTGTTCGTCAGCACCCCGGCGGGGTCGTCATAGACGTGCAGCCCGTCCGCCGTGGCCTCGACCACGATGCAGCCGCTGCGGTCGGCAACCAGCCAGTGTAGCTGCGCGCACGGCAGCTCGGGCGCAAACGGCGTGTTGTCCACGACCACGCGCGCAAGCGCATTGCGCGCCTCGGCGACCGTAGCGCACGTGCCGAGCAGCCATGGGATGAGTGCGTACTGCGGCACCGAGGCCACGCCCCGCGTGACGGACGGATAGACCGCGTTGCCGACGAAATTCAGCCCCGCGATGCACAGCCCCTTTTCGTTGACCGCGTCGTAATAGAGCGGATAGTCGTTTTGAATATGCGCCATGCCGATCATGGCATAATGCCGGTCGAGCGCGCCGCCGTGCAGGCGGATCGGGTAGTTGCGCGGCGTGATGGTCACGTGCTCGCCGTAGGAAAATTCGTAGTCCAGATTGCGGCCGAAATAAAAATCGCCGTTGCAGTATGTCGCTGCGGTACACATGAAGCAGGACCTCCTTCATTCGTTCACCCAGTTAGTATATCCGCCGCGCCGGGGCGAATGTTGAAGAATCTGAAAAGTTCCTGTGTCCAGTCTGTGTCTTTTATGTGCCTGACACCGCCGTGGAAACAAAATGCGGGCGGTGCTGCTGCACCGCCCGCTTACTTGATTGTGAAGAATATTTTCTGATATTGAAAATCACATTTCTAGCAAATATCCACAACTGCCTTTCCCCATATATCCTTGAGTGGCTTACCGTCAACGCGGGCATTTTCAAACAAAACACGGCACGAAGGAAATATTTGTGTGTTTCCAGAATTATCACTTAAATGAGATAATCCTTGCTTGGTATGTGCAATCCAATAATCATTTCCATCATACACAAAATGTATCTCATTTCCGTGCACAATTGCACTGTGTCTGGCCGCTTCATAGAATTCCCAAGAAGGGTCATCAAATTCCGGGACTTTTATGTTATTAAGAGCATCCCTTAGCAAAATTCCTTCATCAATATAAACTTGCTCACATAGTTCATCCAATGAATTCCGCCACTGGGGCAATGCATCTGCCGCAATTAAACTGTACCGAGAAATGCGTGAAGTCCAGCTTTTCTCAAGTGTGTAGATTTTAGACATATACCAAAAATCAAGGAAAGTATGTTTGTTTAAATAGCACTGGATTTCTTGCTTCGTCAAGAGTTTCACCCCAAATACCAGAGATTGATTTGATTACCATGCCCATTTGAATTCCAAATATGCAAATGAGGATTACTATGTATTGATGGATTGTTATGGCATGTAAAATCAATCTGCAAACTTATACCACCTCTGGAATCATAGTACACCCTCTGAAAACCACCAGCATTCCCGCTATACAGTTTGTCAAATGATGTATTTGGCGTTCCAAAAGTGGGAACTTTATGAACTGCTTTAGCATTCGAACTCGGTTTAGCAGAACGACCAGTAACACCTGGATTCATCTGCCCAATCATCACGGCTCCGGCTCCAACAATGGCCAATCCATTTTGCACGGCACTGTAGGCTCCTTGATTTCCTCCCATCAATTTGTCACGTATTATATTTGTTCCGGTAAGAATTTCACCTACATTGCTTAAAGCACACGCCCCTATTCCTGCAGCTACTGCATAAGTCCCAACAGTACCAATTGTTATTGCTGTGCTCACCATAGCGCCTGTTGCTCCTATACTTGCAGCAGCAACACCTGCAGCAATGCCAACCGCACCTGCTGATGCTACAACTGCTGCAACAAACCCAACTGCCAAAACCACAGTTCCAACGGCTTCAATAACCTGCCCCAAAGACGGCCAATTCCCAGATGAATCGCTCATATTTACAGGATTGTTCAAACAATACGCAAACAGATTAGAACCAACAAAATCTGTAATAGATAACTGCCCATCCGCGTTGATGAATCGGCAGTTGGCGAAGTCATAGTACCGGCTCTGGAGGTAGTAGAGGCGCGTCTCGCGGTCGTAGTAATAGCCGCGGTAACGCAGGGGATTGATGTGCCCGATGAAGGTAGGATCCGTGGTCTTTTTGCCGTCAGCACCATGCACGGAGTAGTTGCCCCACGCGCCGTAGGCGCTGCGGCGCAGCGTGATACAGCAGGCAACGATGATGATCTGTGGTTGTGTGCTGGCGGTTGTACGCATCATAGTGACCACTTGTCCATTTCCCTGCGGGCGGTGCTGGTGCACCGCCCGCTTGCAAATAAGTTATTCTGCTTATAATGGTCAAAACCAGCCAGTCAGCTGTGAATTCATCACTCTGTTAATGAAGATTCACTCCAAGCCTGAAAATCATCGATTATATACTTCTCAAAGTTTTTCCAACTTACCTGATATGAATTGCAATCCTCGTTACTCATGCGCTTCACGTTTTTTAAATGCCCAATAAAAGTAAGATTTCTTCTTGGAACTGCTCTTGATGATGTGCTCAATATTGAAAGCATATATTGTATACGCCGATTCGGATTGTTTTTGTATGCTCTGGGAGTAAAAAATTGAGGTATATACTCAAGGGCTTGAATATCACTAATGCCTAGCAAGCAGTCTGCCATTATCCAATAAGAATATACAACAGGTATAACATGACCGGGATGCCAAGTTTGTTCATCTATCTTCACAAAGAATAAATATTTATTTATCAACCCCTTTTCTTTTGCATAAACGCTCGTCAGCCTGTAAGCATACACATCTCCATTTTCCCAATCGCATCGATATAATTTTTGCTGATGAATCTTTTTTTCGTTAGGCTGTTCTGACAGCAGTTTGCGCTGGAGCTTCACCAAAAAACACCTTTGCTCTCGAGAAACACTCTCACCTTCAGCCTCTCGGTAATTTGGCGTATTCCACTGGGTAAGCTCCTGCTTAATATAGTATTGTGCCTTTTCGCCTACGTGCTTTTCCAAGCGGCCATAGTCCCACTGTACATCTGCTAGTGCAAGCCAAAAAACTGGTGCGTCGTCCAAATCTGCTATAGCATCTTCATACTGAAGCGTAAGTTCTTTTGTTGCCTCTTCTCCTGTCTTCCCCTTTTGTAACAGGCTAATATAATCACTTTTTACGTCTTCCGCTATATCATTTTGGAGGTTTGTCAAACCCCAACTTCCCATGCAGAAGGACCTCCTATCTACCTGCCCAATAAAGAGCTTCATTGGATATTTGATTTTCTAAATACGCAGCAACGCCTCTACCTGCTTCCATATATATGACCAGCAATTTATTAGATGGGCTAATTCCATTAATTTGATTATTCATTCTATTCTTCGTATTAAAGGAGGAGCAAGGGAGCGCAGACGAAAAATCCGGCAGCTCATTTTGAGCTGCCGGATTTTGAGCGGAGCGGACTTTGCTCCGACGCCGTGGTGCCGGTGGCCGGACTCGAACCGGCACGCCTTGCGGCACTTGATTTTGAGTCATTTGCTCCACACGGAACACAGACGAACTCAGCCCCCCTGCGGAGGTCGTTGACGGACACCAAAAAGCCTTACCAATACTACTGTTTTTGAAGCTGATGTGTAAATAGCTCCGATTCGTCTGTCATTTCCGCTATTTTCAATTTGGACGGAAATTTTGGATTTTGGAGGGACATTGGAGGGATGTGACCCACAAACGGAGCACAACAGCACACGCAGTAGATTCATCAATCACAAATACATTATAGCGTATTTCTCTGCCATTGACAACATACTTTCCGAAAAAGAGGTATCGCTATGAGAACGCGCGCACACTATGAAAAACTTTTTGCTGCCTATCCTGATGTTGTCACTCTGCCCGAATTTCAAGCCATGCTGGGCGGTATCGGTGACAGCACAGCCCGAAAAATAATGCGGGCAAATAAGGTCAAACACTTTTATATCAGATGTACATACCTTATACCCAAAGCCTGCGTGATCGATTATGTACTGAGCGAGGATTATGCGGAATACAGTAAGACACTCAAAGCGAGGGTTTGATCTTTAAGCCATTTGCAGAAATGCAGATGGCTTTTTCCATACCCGTACATAGCCGTCTGCTTCGCCGCAGGAGGCTAAATTAAAGGCTGGTTTAATCTTTTTGAAACCCAAAAGTGTGTATTCCTTTGTATGCTCGTAGACAGACTCTACCTACTATGTGTCAAATGTGTTAAACGTGTATTGTGATATTCAATAATTAACCCGGCAGCGTTGCATTGTTAACTGAGACTCGTTTCTGTTCCTCAATTAAGGAGTAGAAAATCGTGTTTGCAGCTTCTTGAAAAGCTCTAATTATTTCATCTTGCAATTCTTTGGGGAATGGCTGTACGTATAACTTGCCATCATCATCAGAAAATGATTTCTCAATATCTACACGTAAATTCTCTCCTTTGGAGTTGATAGCAACCACAAATTCTCCAGCCTCTTGTGTACATACATATCTATATTTCATAGAAGAAATGTAATATCCTTGCTGAATAGAGTTTTGCACAAACTCATTGGAACGCAACCCGCTACCATTAAGTACAGCCTGGCTAATCCCTGCCAATGTACCCGGGGAAGATTCATCATTTTCAGAATCTTCTTCCTCTATATCATCATCTTCTGGTGAAGTAGCTTTTTTGACGGTTATGCCTACTACAGTCTTAAGCCTCCAATTACTAAAACTGTGGGCAGAAAGTCGATCATAAAAACCTACTTTGTTTTTATCAGTCAACAGGTCCAAATTAATATGAGATAAACTAACCTCTGATCCTTCTTGTGAATCTGTCATTGCTTGCAAAAGTTCCAGAGCTTTTTGTGCATCATAAGACGATGGTTGTCGTATGTCTATTGAAACCACAGAATCCGTTTTCTTTCGAGCAGCAATATGTATATATCTAGTCTCTTCTTGAATGAGTTTATTCTTTCCCGGTAGTTTGCGCTTATATGACATATTTACTATGAGTTCTGACCCTGATTTGATTGGCTGCTCGATTATATATCCTCGAAAATTTGAGGATCGATATGCGTTGAATTTGTCAGCAAAGAAATCAAGAATGTCGGTATAGTCCGAGTCATCTCTAAGTTTAGCATTGACTAAAGTTGATTTTTCATAATTTCCCTCGCTAACGATCATCTGAGTAATACTTGTCATTTCTTGGCCGCCAAGAAAAATTGTATACATATCATTTGCGAGTGCTTGTGCATTTGTTGCAGTGAATATAATTCCTTGTTTGCCCAGGTATCGTTTGATTGCTGCTGGTTTGATTTTCTGATCCGTAATTAAACGCATCAGTTCGGCACAGTCGGTATACTCCGTAATCATCACAAAATCCCCCCAGTTTCAATTGGAGACAAGCACCTATTGTCAATAAAATCAATTTCAATTTTTGCGGCTTCACTATCTTTTATCGGAGTTTCTCCAGATTTTAGCGTAGCTATGAAGCGCTCTTTAACGAAGTCGACATCACCAGTTCTTCGAGGGTAAAACAAGAATACATATCTATCCGCTCCTTGAAGCTGATAGTATTTAAACATGCTCCATGCATATCTAAAGTTATTGACTGTTATTTCGTCAAAGAAAAACAACATATTCTGGGTGTGCAGTTCTTGATATGTGTTTCCAGAAATATCCTTCTGAATGCTGTATGTGCTACATCCAAGCAAATACTTAGAATACAATGCGTTGATCGTAAGAGACTTTTGCGATATTTTGTTTGATTCATTTATGCTTGGATATATAAACGAAAACCCGTTGTTGTAGGATGTTTTAACTTTTGCAAACAAGCTTGTCCATTGCGCAATGCGGTCATTAGCTGCAATGAAAATATTGATTGGATTTCTACGATTGGGAAAGGCAATCTTTGAAAGATGATCATAAAATTTTTGCTGATCGAATTTATCATTAGCATGGATTAAAAGGAGGCCTGTATTAAGTGTTGTGTTTCTCAAATCGACGTCTACAAGTTCGGGAGCGGATTGGGCGCATTCGATGTTGTTAATTAATTCCTTTACCCACTCTTCAATAGTTGCTCGCGTGATTGAGCCCATTTGACGATTTTTGCATTCCACAATAATTCCTTGATTTCCAGCTATATAAGGGTTCGTAAATTTACATAGCAGATCAATCCCGTGTGTTTTCTTTTTATGAGAAGAACGAGTGCATTTTATTTCCTTATCTTGAGTAAGTTCGGTCCACCCAAGGTTGGCAAAAAAGTTTTCTCCAAAACCTTCAAGCTTTTTGCCGATTTTGGCTGCTTGCTCTCCCATTATAACTCGCCTCCCACAATAGCATTAATGCTCTCTAAAGCTTCGTCGTCAATATCATCCCGATCTTTCGAAATTACTAATGATCCGCTTGAATACAAGGTAACCGATATAGGACTTACGCCTTTTTCAATCAGTATTGTCAATTGGGATATACAGTTTTTATATTTTTGAACCATATGTCGAGGGTCATCCAACGACGATAGACAAACGCTACAATTTGCCACAATTCCCTCGTCTATCAAAACGTCAGTGATTCGCATCCTAGAAAACCTAATATCTTTCATTGTGAGCAGATTATTTAATATCTGAATATACTCGATTTTACTGCTATCAACCACAAGCTGATTATTAGCCGCTTGTAAGAAAGCAGTAATAAGTATGTCTGCGCTCCTTTTACTCCCCCAAAGAAGCATTTTCCCTAAGTGAATAAAAATATCAAATTTCACTACGTTCTGTTTCTTTACAGTGATTGTTTCAAATTTATCGGCTTTAAAATTGTATATTTTTTGATTTCGAGTTACGGAGATTAAATAATAGCCTCCAATATAATCTTTACTCTGCTCATTAACCACACAATGTAAATCCTCAGAATCCATCTGTAAAACGCCACCAATGATAGAATCCCAAGATGTGTCACCTTGAAGTTTTACTTTGAAAATAGATAATTTGCTCGAAGCCATCACAAATTCCTCCTAAATTGAATTCAACTTTCCATCCATCATATATGCCGCTCAGAATGCTTAATCAGATTCAGTAATATCAGCACGCCTTAATGCAATTTGACCATATGAAATTTCTCTTCTTTGCCGCTAACAGTTGCTTTATTCTTCGTGTCTTGCCAGTTAGCAAAGGACCCCCTGTTGTAATTGACAGGGAGTCCTTGTTTTGTCCGCTATACCTGCCAAACACACAACAGCGCATCGACAGCGTTGTTAATAATTATAGCGTAATATTCCAGAAAAATCAAGAAATTTTCATTATTCGCCCTATTTTTTGCCTTTTACATCAATCTTGTTGCACCTACATAGCCGTCTGCTTCGCCGCAGGCGGCTAAATTTATGCAAAGGAGGAAACCCATATGGCGAATTGCAAAGTGATCGCAGTGACGAACCAAAAGGGCGGCGTGGGCAAAACCACGACCACAGCCAACCTCGGCATCGGGCTTGCCCAGCAGAGCAAGCGGGTGCTGCTCATTGACGCAGACGCGCAAGGCTCTTTGACCCTCTCCCTCGGCTACCCAAAGCCGGATGAACTGCCTATCACGCTGGCAGACATCATGCAGAATGTGATCGACGCTACCCCTATCCCGGACGGCTGCGGCATTCTGCATCACAGTGAAGGCGTTGACCTGCTCCCGGCGAACATTGAGCTGTCCGGCATGGAAATCCGGCTGATCAACGCCATGAGCCGGGAAAGTGTGCTGCGGACATATATCAATGCGGTCAAGCCTCATTACGACTATATCCTCATTGACTGTATGCCGTCGCTCGGTATGATGCCGATCAACTCACTGGCCGCAGCGGACAGCGTGATCATCCCGTCCCAGCCCTCATTTCTCTCGGCCAAAGGCCTTGACCTGCTGATGCAGTCCATCGCAAAGGTCAAGCGGCAGATCAACCCGAAGCTGAAAATCGACGGCATCCTGTTCACGATGGTGGACAGCCGCACCAACGAGGCCAAAGAGATCATTGCATCTCTGCGCGCCCATTACGGTGAAAAGATCCGGGTATTCGGAACGGAGATTCCCTTTTCGGTCCGAGCCGCAGAAACCAGCGGACGGGGTAAGAGCATTTTTGCCCACGACAAGAACGGCAAGGTCGCCGCCGCATACCGCTCACTGACGAAGGAGGTGTTGGAGCTTGAGCGCAAAACCGAGAGATTTAGGGATGACACCGCTCGATGACCTGTTCTCCACCGACGAAAGCCGTGCGGAAGCGCACCTTGAAAAGGTCGTTACGCTGAACCCTGCCGACATCTCCGACTTTCCCAACCATCCGTTCAAGGTTAAGCAGGACGAGGCTATGGCAGAGATGGTAGATAGCGTAAAGCAGTACGGTGTGCTGGTGCCTGCCCTTGTCCGCCCCAAAGCAGACGGCGGCTATGAGATGGTTGCCGGTCATAGGCGAAAGTGTGCGGCTACACTGGCGGGGATCACCGAAATGCCCTGCATCGTCCGCAATCTCTCTGATGATGAAGCAACGATCATCATGGTGGACAGCAACTTGCAGCGAGAAACGATCTTACCGTCCGAAAAGGCATTTGCCTATAAGATGAAGCTGGAAGCCATGAAGCGACAAGCAGGCAGGCCGAGCAAGGAAAATCTGCGCCCACTGGACACAAATTTAATCGGGACGCGGTCTGACGAACAGTTGGCAAAAGATTCTCCCGATAGCGCCCGACAAATTCAGCGGTATATCCGCCTGACCGAGCTGATCCCGCCGGTGCTTGACATGGTGGACAGCGGAAAAATCGCTTTCCGTCCCGCCGTAGAGCTTTCCTACCTCTCCAAAGAACAGCAACAGAGCCTATACGACACGATGGAGTGCGAGGACTGCACACCGTCGCTGGCGCAGGCTTTCAAAATGAAAGAGTTCAGCCGGGACGGAAAGCTGACCGCAGAAGTCATCCTCTCCATTATGCAAGAGGAAAAACCGAACCAGCGAGAGCAGTTCAAAATACCGAAAGAGCGTATCAGCAAGTATTTTGCTCCGGGGACGCCCGCACAGAAGATTGAAGATACCATCATCAAGGCATTGGAACTGTACCGCAGGCGGGAACGCCAGCGGGATATGGAACGATAGTCACTACCAAGGGGCAGCCATACCCATTTTCAATAGATGTACGGCTATGTCGGCGTGTTTCCCCTCTCCACACCTCACCCCTTCAAGACTGTCTGTACTTCCCGAAAAAAGAGATAAGCCCATACAGTGTTGCACCGAATAACGGTGCATTTTTAACTTTTAGGAGGATTTCAAATGAAAACAAAGAACTTCAAAAGGCCAATTGCATTATTTCTCGCAGTGATGTTGTGTGCTTCCTTGCTGTTTAGCCTGGGAACGACTGCATTCGCCGCAGAAGAAACCGCCAATGTATGCCTTATTGCTTTTCCACGTGACGGGGATGCGAACTACAATGGGGAATGGGGGCATGGCAATTTGAACTTTATGAATGGCTGGTCTACCAAAGCATCTTCATTTACGTTGATTCGAGCTATGGGGCAGTATAGCGGGAACATCTGCTACTGTATTGAACCCGGCGTATCGCAGCAGCCCGGCGACAGCCTCACAAAAAAAGGAGAAGATTTTTGGGATAACTACCCCGCCGCTTATAATAAAACTATTTCTCCTGAGGATATAAAGTTGCTCATCGGACGCATTTTTCAGTACGGTTATACCGGTCCGATCTCAGTCTCCTGGCGCTCGCAAAATGACGGAGGCGACAAGCTGGCGCACGCCGTTGCCACGCAGCTTTTGATTTGGGAAACCGTTGTCGGCGAGCGTGATGCCGACTTCAACAAGATTGGAACCAACGGCAAAGATGCCATCGTAGATCAAATCAGCACAAACCACCCGCTGTACGGCCAAATCATGGGCTATTACAGCTCCATTGCCGCAAGCGTTCAGTACCATTCCAGCATTCCGAGCTTTCTTGCCAAAACCGCAGCAGAGGCACAGAGTGCATCGCTTGAATGGGACGGCGAAGCCTATGCGGTTACGCTTACAGACAAGAACGGTGTCCTCTCAGATTATTCGTTTTCCTCGTCTAACCCGGACATCAAATTTTCCGTCAAAGGAAATGAGCTGACGATCTCAATGGGCACAACGCTGAATGAGCCTGTTACCATCACTGCCGAGAAAAACAATTCACGCAGAAGCGGCGTTATTACCTGGACAGACGGTGTTTACGGCCCCAACGGAAAATTGCAGGATACCGTCACTTATGCGCAGGCGGTCGCCGATCCCATAAAGGGATATCTGAACCTCAAGACAGCTTACGGTGAAATTCACGGACTGAAAAAGAACGAGGACGGCAGCGGCCTTGCCGGTGCGCTGATCGGGCTGTTCCGTGCGGACTGCACCGAGTTTACGACCGAAAATGCCATTCTGACTGCCACCTCTGCCGAGGACGGCAGTTTTTCTTTTGCCCGTGTACCTTTTGGCAACTGGATCGTGCGGGAGATTGAAGCCCCGACCGGCTTTGTGCTGTCGGAGAAAACCTACCCCGTGACCGTCGATGCAGATGGTGCGGTGATCGAGGTAGAGATCGAAAACACCCGCATCCGTGGCACGGTGCAGCTCACCAAGACTGACCGTGACTATCCCGACAACAAACTGACGGGTGCGGAGTTCACTGTTTACCGTGACAGTAACAGCAATAAGGAGCTGGACGCCGACGATGAACTGGTCGGCACGCTGACTGAAACCGGCATCGGCGTTTATGAAATGGCCGACCTGTTCTACGGCGGCTATTTTATCAAAGAAACAAAAGCGCCGGATGGTTTCTACTTGGATGATAACGCCTATTATTTCGAGATCACCGAGGACGGCAAGACCGTGACCGTGGAGAACGAGGTCGGAAAGGGCTTTGTCAATGCGCCGCAGGTCGGCTCTCTGAAAATCATCAAGACTTCCTCGGACGGCAAAATTGAGGGCTTCTCGTTCCGTGTCACCGGACCGAACGGATATGTCGGCGTATTCACCACCGACAAAAACGGTGAGATCATCATTGATGATCTCCGTATCGGTGAGTATGTGGTATCCGAGGTGTCGGACGGCGCATCTTCCGCCTATGTGCTCCCCGCCGACAAGACGGCATCCGTGTTTGAGGGTGCGGTGACGAAAGTGGAGATGCACAACGAACTCCGTGACACGCCGAAAACCGGGGACGACAGCAATCCCGCCCTGTGGCTTGCCCTGCTCGGCATTTCCGCTGCAGGCGCTGCCGCACTGGGCGTAGCCGGATTCAAAAAACGCAGAAAGGAGGGCACGGAGTAATGGAGCTGAAAACCATTCTTGCGATCGGACTGGTCGTATTTATCGTCGGTGCTTTGATCTTCCTGAAGATCAGATCCAAGAAAAAGTAAGCCTTGGGGCAACGGTTTCCGCTGCCCCTTTTACATATCCCGAAAAGCAGAAAAGGAGGCAAATATCATGGTCCATTTCTTTGATTCGGACATAGCGAAAAAATACGGAGTCAATGCGGCGGTGCTGGCCTGCTTCCTTCGGGATTGTATCGAGCAGAAAAGCACCGAATCGCCGCAGTTCCACGAGGGCAAGGCCTGGGTGCGCTGTTCGGTGCAAATGATGACCGGCTTTTTCCCGTTTCTGTCCTACGATGAGATCCGCTATGCCCTGAAACGGCTGGTCAAGGGGCGGGTGCTCACCAAGGGACAGTGCAACGAGAGCCGCTTCAACCGCGCGAACTGGTACGCCTTTACCGAGTTCGGACAATTTCTGATGGCAGAAAGCGAGGGATGGACGCAATGAAGGACGGCAGACACATCATTTGGAGCAACGACATTGACTACGACGACTGGCGGGAGGACTTGGAGGAGCAGTACCCCGACTTCACCGAAGCCGAGCGTATGGATCTGATGTATGAGCTGAACGGCGACTATTTGGACGACGAGCGCTCCAATCTGGACATTCAGCTCTCCCGCCCCATTCTCGTTGTCGGTGATTTGGGGCTTTGGCACGGCCGCCGCATGGGATATAAGGAGATTCCGAGCGGCAACATCCGGGACTGCCTTTACAGCGAACGGGACATGGATTACAGCACTTGGTATGTGGATAAAAACGGCGATTTCCGCTGCGATGCCATCCATCACGACGGCGCAAACCATTACCTCTACCGCGCCTACAAGGACGGCGCGAGCGATACGCAGATCGACAATCTGAAAGAAAAACTATACCGGGGCATTGCCACCCGTGCGGACATTACAAGAGTGACCCGCAGGCTGGGTGATGAGATCGCCCATGTCTACGGCTTTCCCATTCCCCGCAGGCAGGCGCCGGTGCAGGAGCGATAACGGAGGCAACTATGATGAATGTATCAGATACAAGGGACTGCGCCTTTGAAGCCTTTATTACCAACCTCGGTAAATACAACGAGGGCTTTTTGGTGGGCGAATGGGTGAAGTTTCCCGTGACCAATGAAGAAATACAGGCGGTTTTCCGGCGCATCGGCATCGGGCGGCCCTATGAGGAATGGTTCATCACCGACTATGACTGTCCGGATGCGGCCATTGGCAAGGCGCTCGGAGAATATGAGAGCCTGAGCGAGCTGAACTATCTTGCCGGGCAGATCATGGAGCTGCGAGAAAGCGGCGATTTCTGGCAGGCGGTTTTGGACTTGGGCGAGAATACCGGCAGTGTGCAGGAG